>Ga0209062_1004396_pt1 | contig 14788 bp, 8 predicted proteins | sample Coa_R2_2_FD_187158 | JGI IMG/M metagenome (GOLD analysis project Ga0209062, IMG submission 187158) | Surface soil microbial communities from Centralia Pennsylvania, which are recovering from an underground coalmine fire - Coalmine... | ecosystem: Environmental > Terrestrial > Soil > Unclassified ... | reverse complement strand
TGCAATCGAACTCGAAATTCTGGATAAGGAACTGGGTAGCTTCGACCTCGGCCGCCTTGCCGGCGCATTGAAGCCGGAGCGCGACGGCAACTTTCAGTTCCTCGGTTTGCAGACCCTCTATGACCGCTACTTTCTTCATAAGGACGGAGTTCGGTTCGAATTGCCGCAGGCGTTTTTCATGCGCGTAGCAATGGGTCTTGCCCTGCGCGAGATTGATCGGGAAGCAAGAGCGGTTGAATTCTATGAGCTGCTCTCCTCGTTCGATTTTATGTGTTCCACGCCAACCCTCTTCAATGCCGGCACGTTACGTCCACAGCTCTCATCTTGTTTTCTGACGACGATTGCAGACGATCTCGACGGTATCTTCAAGGCCGTTAAGGATAATGCTTTGCTCTCTAAATATGCTGGCGGTCTTGGAAATGACTGGAGCAATGTCCGTGGGCTCGGTGCGCACATTCGCGGAACGAATGGCCAGTCCCAGGGTGTGGTGCCATTCCTCAAGGTCGCAAACGATACAGCTATCGCAGTGAATCAGGGTGGAAAGCGTAAGGGAGCGGTATGCGGCTATCTCGAAACATGGCACATTGATATCGAAGAATTCCTGGATCTCCGCAAGAACACAGGAGATGACCGGCGACGCACCCATGACATGAATACGGCGAATTGGGTGCCCGACCTATTCATGGAGCGAGTCGAAGCGGATGCGAATTGGACCCTGTTCTCGCCGGATGAAGTTCCCGATCTTCATGACCTCTACGGCGAAGCTTTTCGAGAGCGGTATGCCTTCTATGAGACAAAAGCACAGCGCGGTGAAATTAAAGTAACCAGAACACTGCGTGCTCAGGATCTGTGGCGCAAGATGCTGACGATGTTGTTTGAGACAGGGCATCCCTGGATCACCTTCAAGGACCCTTGCAATCTGCGCTCGCCCCAGCAGCATACTGGAGTCGTCCATTCCTCGAACCTTTGCACCGAAATTACCCTGAACACCAACAGTCGCGAGATCGCAGTCTGCAATCTTGGATCGATCAACCTTGCCAATCACGTTACCCCGGCAGGTATTGACGCGAAGCATTTAGAGAAGACCGTAAAGATCGCGATGCGGATGCTTGACAACGTGATCGACATCAACTTCTACACTGTGCCCGAAGCACGTTACTCAAATCTTCGTCATCGGCCAGTGGGACTGGGCATTATGGGCTATCAGGATGCGCTCTATACGCTGCGCATACCTTTCGCATCGAATGAAGCTGTGCGTTTTGCCGACGAGAGCATGGAACTCATCAGTTTCCATGCAATCTCCGCGTCAGTAGATTTAGCCGCTGAGCGTGGACGATATGCGACCTTCGACGGTTCGTTGTGGAGTCGGGGCATCCTTCCCATCGATTCTGTGGAATTGCTCCAGGCAAATCGTAAGTCAGCACTTAAGTTGGATCGCTCATCCAGGCTCGACTGGTCCGGGTTGCGTGAGCGCGTGAAGACCATAGGTATGCGCAACTCTAATACGATGGCAATTGCTCCCACAGCCACCATCTCGAATATCTGTGGTGTCACGCAATCAATCGAACCTACCTACGAGAATCTCTTCGTAAAGTCGAACATGTCCGGAGACTTTACTGTCGTCAATGCAGCTTTGGTGCGTGATTTGAAGCGTCGCAATCTTTGGGACGAGGTCATGGTCAGCGATCTGAAATACTTCGACGGATCGCTCGGAGCTATCGATCGCGTTCCTGATGATCTAAAGCAGCTGTATGCCACCTCCTTTGAAATTGAACCGACTTGGCTGATTCAGGCTGCAGCCAGCCGCCAGAAATGGATCGATCAGGCCCAGTCTCTGAATCTTTACATTTCGCAGCCAAGCGGACGAAAACTCGATGCTCTTTATCGTGAAGCGTGGCAATCAGGGTTGAAAACCACATACTACCTGCGTTCACGCAGTGCGACACACGTGGAGAAATCAACCCTGAAGAAGACGGATGGAAAACTCAACGCCGTATCTCTTCAACCAACTGTAGGCAAGGCGTGCTCCATCGATGATCCAGCCTGCGAAGCCTGCCAGTAGATACCGAGAAAGAATAGGGGAGAAGGTGCATGCTTGACTGGACTGAAACAGTAGAAAAAACCCCAACAGAACTGGTGCTGACACCGCCTCAGCCAAAAGACGATACGGAAACGAGCGGTCTCGGACGAATTGCGCGCGGTGCTGCCCGCGTGCGTGTCGACGACAAGGCCATGATCAACTGCCGCGCCGATGTGAATCAGCTTCTTCCGCTGAAGTATCGCTGGGCGTGGGAGAAATATCTTTCGGGCTGCAGCAATCATTGGATGCCAACGGAGATCTCAATGCAGGCAGATATCGCTCTCTGGAAGAGTCCCGATGGCCTCACCTCTGATGAGCGCCGCGCGATTAAGCGGAACCTCGGATTTTTTGCTGCATCAGAATCGCTGGTCGCTAACAATGTCGTGCTTGCGATTTATCGTCATCTCACCAATCCCGAATGCCGGCAGTATCTTCTTCGCCAGGCATTTGAAGAAGCCGTTCATACACATACGTTTCAATACATAGTTGAGAGTCTGGGGCTTGATGAAGGCGAGCTTTTTAATATGTATCGCGAGGTGCCGTCCATTACAGAAAAGGCAGCCTGGGCTATTCAATACACGCAACATCTGGGCGATCCGTCTTTCCACACGGGTTCAGCCGCGGCAGACCGGGCTTTTCTGCGCGACCTCATTGCGTTCTACGTTGTTTTTGAGGGGATGTGGTTTTATACAGGTTTTGCGCAGATTCTCTCGCTTGGACGCCGCAATAAGATGATCGGTATCGCCGAACAATACCAGTACATTCTGCGGGACGAATCCATTCATCTGAACTTCGGCATCGATGTCATCAACCAGATCAAGATCGAGAACCCACATCTGTGGAGCGGGAGCTTTCAGCAGGAGGTCCGCAGTATGCTTCAATCGGCAGCGGAACTCGAAGCCGCCTACGGACGCGACACTATGCCGAACGGCTTCCTCGGCCTGAGTGCCGGGCTTTGCGAACAATACATGCACTTTATCGCGAACCGGCGTTGTGCGCAGTTGGGACTGGATCCCATATTCCCGGAGACTCAGAATCCTTTTCCCTGGATGTCCGAGGCAATGGATTTGAAGAAAGAAAAAAATTTCTTCGAAACACGTGTAATCGAGTACCAGAATGGTGGCTCGTTAGCGTGGGATTGAGTTCGTATCTTCGAGATAAATCAAATTTCATCTTCTGAAGGTTCGGCACAAAAACGCTAACCTGTCGTTGTCTTTTTACGGCTCGCTGAGTATAGGACTTCTGCCCTAGAATTTAACTGTCAAAACTGCCTAAAACCAATATTGTCTTGACTTTGACGCAGGCTTCATTCATACTCCGGCAACTATCGAAAATAGGTTGTACTAATAGCCGGGTAGTTAACGCGATCCCGTCCATTCTAAGGAGGCGGTGCCGTGACCTCGTGCACAAAGCGTCGATTTTTAGTCAGTTTTTCCATCATCGGTCTCTTGGGAATAACTGTTGCATGGGCAGCCATTACCGGCGCGATTTCCGGCGTTGTCACCGACCCGACCGGGGCGGTTATGCCGGGACTCACCATCATCGCCACGAACGAGTCCACAAATGTGGCTGTGACAGCCGTTACCGACTCCAAAGGTTTTTACAGCTTTCCCGCCCTCAATGTTGGCGTTTATGACGTGAGCGTGAAGCAGCCCGGTTTTCGTGATTATCTGCAGACTGCTGTGAAGATTGATGCGAATTCCGCCATTCGCATCGATATCCAGATGGAGATCGGAGCTGTCACCAACACCGTAAGCGTCAAAAGCGATGCCTTGCAGGTGGAAACACAGAGCACCCAGAATGGCGTAGTCATCGACGGCCAAAAGATCACTTCGGTGCCGTTAAACGGGCGTTCCTACATCGATCTCTTGAAGTTGCAACCAGGTGTGTCGCCTTATTCCCATAGCACGGACAGCGGCACATCGGGAGTCGGAGCCACGCAGGTTTCGGGTGACCTGGACAATGGCCAACAATCCGTCAATGGAGGCCGCACCGGGTCGAACGCATTTATGGTGAATGGGGCAAATGCAGAAGACGGCGTCCACAACGGCGCCGCCATGATCCCCAATCTCGATTCCATCGCACAGTTTCGTATCATCACCAACAATTTCGATGCAGAGTATGGAAATTACAGCGGTGGCCAGGTCAATGTAGTCACCAAGTCGGGAACCAATCAATATCACGGCACAGTCTTTGACTTCCTCCGCAATACAGATCTGGATGCCAAAAACTACTATGCTCAGGCGCGCGGCGTTTTTATCCAGAATCAATTCGGCGGAACGGTCGGAGGGCCGATCCGCAGGAACAAGATGTTCTGGTTTGGCGACTACCAGGGAACACGGCAGATTTTGGGACAGACACAGAGCTATCCGGTGCCTTCAGACGCCGACCGCACTGGTGACCTCACGGACCAGGCGAGCTCGCTTACCGGTACGGTTGTCGGTCCCGCCTGGGCCAACACTCTCTCCCAGCGATTGGGATATACCGTAACGCAGGGAGAAAATTATTACACTCCGGGCTGCGCGGATACCACAACTTGCGTCTTTCCCAATGCTGTCATTCCGCAGAGTGCGTGGTCGCCGGTTGCTGTGAACTCGCTGAAGTTTCTTCCTGCGGCCAATGGAATTGTCAACAATACACCTAACTTCGCCACCGCCGCCTACAACGGGACGTTGAGCGACGATAAGGGCAGCGGCCGCATAGACATTCCGACACGAATCGGCGCTGTGTTCGGCTATTACTTCATTGACCGCTTCCACACTCTGAATCCCTACAGTCAGGTAAATGTTCCCGGCTTTGCTGCGACCAATCAGGGTCAAACACAAATGATCAATTTAGGGTTGACGACCACGTTTAACTCGTCGACCGTCAACGATATTCGTCTCGCATATCTGCGTGATGTAAATCTGACCGGGCAACCCACTGCAGGCCAGGGTTTGGGTGTCACTCTTGCCTCTCAGGGCTTTGTAACTCCTTGGGGCCCTGCGGGCGGTATCTCCGCTACCAATCCTGCCTACGAGGGTGTGGCAAACTTTATGTTCAACAGTTTCAGCCTCGGTGTTCCGCCTGACGCATTAAGGCAATACAACAACACGTTTCAAATCATCGATAACATCACCCGAATCCTTGGAACGCATACCCTGCAGTTTGGCACTAATCTCCACTACAACCAGATCAACGAGCGTAACTACGACTGTTACAACGGGTGTTTTGGTTTTAATGGCTCAGAGACTGGCCTGGATTTCGCCGATTTTCTGATCGGGGCGCCGGCCAGCTTCGTGCAGGCCAGCCAGCAGCTTCTCGATTCGCGCAGCAAATACTACGGATTTTATGGTCAGGACAGCTGGCGTGTAACCCGCAATTTTACCCTCAACTATGGTCTGCGGTGGGAAGCTGCAACTCCCTGGTATGACACTCAGAACAAGCTGGAAACGGTTGTTCCCGGGGAACAGTCTCTATCATTTCCCGGCGCTCCCCTCGGTCTGGTCGTCCCCGGAGATCCAGGCATTCCACGCACGCTCGGGCCTACCAAGTACACCAACTTTGCTCCGAGAATTGGTTTTGCCTGGGCGCCAGACGTGAACGATGGTTTTCTCGGCAAAGTACTGGGCGGCTCCGGAAAAATGAGCATCCGTGCGGGATACGGCATTTTCTATAGCTCTATCGAGGACGCGACTGGCTTTGTCGAGGTAGGAGACGCTCCTTACGGCAACTACTACTCTGTGTCATCGACTGAGCTGGCCACCCCGTTTGTCGATCGGCCATCGGGAACCCCCGCAGGTCAAAAATTTCCCTTCGTCTTTCCTCCAACCAATGTATCTCCTAAGAATCCGGATACAACGTTCAACTGGGCATCAGCCACACCTATCGGCGGATCTGATTACTACTACTATAAAAACAAGGTGCCCTATGTTCAGGAATGGGAACTCTCTCTGCAGCGTCAGTTAGGAACTGCTACCGTGCTCAGCGTCACCTACGTCGGCTCTGTGGGAAGGCAACTGCTGACGTTCGAGGAATCGAATCCCGGAGACCAGGCGCTCTGCCTCCAATTAAGTGACCCCGCGAATGTGGCACCCGGTTCTGCAACTTGCGGCCCATACGGTGAAGACACGATTTACACCACCGCGAGCGGTCAAACGGTAGAGGGAACGAGGCCGACTTTCGGGATCAACTTCAACAGCAACCCTTACATGAAGACAGCAGTCGCTTCCAGCTTCAACTCTCTGCAGGTGACTCTGGAGCACAACGAAAAATACCTGAACTTCCTCATCGGATATACCTTTGAGAAGTCGCTGGATAACGGTTCGGATTCCTTTGATGCGACGAATCCGTTGAATCCGGCTCAAACCTACGCATTGTCGAGCTTTAACGTTCCGCATAACCTGGTCGCCAGCTACACCGTACAGTTGCCCTTCGATCACTTTATCGGCGGAGGAAATATTGCAAAGCGTTTCACTGCTGGCTGGGAACTCTCCGGAGTCGCTACATTTGCCACAGGTGAGCCGGTCACACTCAATGAGAACGACGATAACTCTCTTCTTGGCGCCTTTAATGCAAATGTAGATGTGCCGAATTACGCGAACAACGGAAGCCCTCTTTTCATAAATCGGAACCCGCGAAAGGGGCTGCCATATTTCAACCCGGACCACTTCGTCCCGGAAACAGTGGGGCAGGTAGGCAATGCTATGCGGCGCTACTTCTCGGGTCCCGGTATCGACAACTATGATATGGCGCTGCTAAAGAGCACTGATATTACCGAGAGTACGAAGCTGCAGTTTCGAGCAGAAGCATTCAATGTCTTCAACCATGCGCAGTTTACGAATCCAAATGGACTCGTCAACAACACGGGCCAGGGTGGTTTCGGTTATGTAACCGGCGCTCACGATCCCCGTATCATGCAAATTGCGTTGAAGGTTCTCTTCTAAAGCGCTGGGAGTCACCAGGGGTGGGCAGGAGAATTCGTTTCAATGTGGCATAGGTATGGGGTGATTGCCCGCCTCTGTATTGTGCTGGCGATGGGAACGTCCGGAGTGCTGGTAGCACAGGATAAATCGAGCGCCAGGCCTGCGGGTGAATCGCAGGGCTCGGATTTGTTTGCATCAAACTGTGCTGCGTGTCATGGGGCTGACGGCCGCGGCGGTGAGCACGCTCCGGACATTGCAACGGCTTCTGACGTGCAGCGCCTGACGGACAGAAACCTGATTGACATCGTTAAGAACGGGATCACGGGGACAGGTATGCCGGGATTCGGTGAGCTTGGGCAGGATCAGATACTCACGCTCGTCACCTATCTTCGGACATTACAGGGCAAGAATAATACCGTTACCTTGCCCGGAAATGCAGAGTATGGACAAAAGCTGTTCTTTGGAAAAGCGCAGTGCTCGGAGTGCCATATGGCGCAAGGCAAAGGCGGTTTCATTGCTTCTGATCTCTCATATTCTGATGTAAACACCAACGTGGACCATCTTCGTCAGGTCATTCTCGATCCTGAAAAAGCCCTCCCAGCCCAAAAGAAAGCTGTCTCGCTCACGACCAACACGGGGCAGAAGTTTACCGGCGCGCTCAGAGCACAGGACAACTTCTCCATTTCGATACAAACTCTGGACGGTGCCTTTCACTACTTTCTAAAATCGCAACTCACATCTGTCGACATTGGCTCTCGTTCGCTGATGCCCCACGATTACCGGTCAAGGCTGAGCGATGCTGAGATAAATGACCTGGTCAGCTATCTGATTCGCATAGGCTCCCAATCTCCAAAAGCTGACGATTCTTCCTCAGACGATGACGACGAATAGAGGCATATCGATGCGCGAAACGTACACAGTTAAACGGCACATTCTGTTTGCACACGCGCAGGAGTTCAACCTGCACAGGCAGACTTCCGTCCTGTTCTTCTGCTTTTTGCTCTTCACCGGATTTTCCGCCATTGCATCGGCCCAGGCTTCGCCCACCCCCCCTCATCCTCTCGCAGCCGCTCCCAGCGTTCTCGCGAACGGGACTCTATACGTATCGGGCCAGGGAAGCCGCAAGCCGGATGGAAGCCATCCTTCAGAATTCCCGGCGCAGGTGGATCAGGCTTTGCATAATGTGCGAGCAATCCTCAACCGTGCGGGAATGGATTTTGACAATGTTGTGTGGCTGAATGTCTATCTCACGTCCATATCAGACATCGCCAGCATGGACAATATTTATTGGAAGGAGATTGGCAGCAGCCCGCCAGCGCGTACAGTTCTAACCGTGGCCGCCCTTCCGAATGGAGAGCGGATCGTAATCAACTGCATCGCGGTTCAGGACAAAGCTCATCGCCGCGCCATCTGGCCAGATGGATGGCCGAAAGGTTCGCGCACAGATCCGCCGGCAATTGAGGCGGGAGACGTTCTTTACCTGTCGGCACAAGGCGGGGCGGATCCTCGCACCGGCAAGCTCGCATCTGACTTCGCTGGCGAAGTGAAGCAGGCACTCGACAATGTGAGCACTGTACTGCAGACAGTCCACATGAGCACGAAGAATGTGGTGTGGGTAAACCCATACATGAGCGTCGGTGGCCAGTACGATGCGATGGGCAAAATTTATGCCACTTATTTTGAATTCGGCAATACGCCCGGACGCGGAACCATCCAGGTCATGGGTCTTCCCAAAGGAAATCACATCGTCTTCAGCTGCATTGCCGGAGCAGATCTGAGCAAGCGCAAAGCAGTGCGCCCAAAAAATATGCCGCCGAGTCCAACTGCCAGCCCCGGAGTGCTCTACGGCGACACTCTCTACCTCTCCGCGAAGGACGGATTCATTCCCGGGCAGGGCATCGTTACGCCTGACTTCGATTTGCAGCTTCGCCAATCCATGCGCAATCTCCTTGATGGCCTCGAAGAGGCCGACATGGATTTTTCCGACGTCGTTTTCAGTACGGTCTACCTCCGTCAAATACAGGACGAAGATCGCATGAATGCGTTGTACGGAAAATTCTTCAAAGGAAAATATCCGGCGCGGACAGTGCTGCAGCAAAACCTGGAGACCGGTGAAGAGGCCGCCGAGCAGATTTCATTCATAGCCGTAAGACACCAGAAACACTGAGAGAAGCGAAAGTAATGGCTGACTTCCAACTGCAGCGAAGAACGTTTGTGAAATGGGCGGCGGCATTGCCACTGCTTGCGCGCGTCAGTATTCAGCAGGCAATGGGATCGGGCTGGGCTGAAATAGCGAAAAACTCTACCGACAATGTCTATACTCGGCTCGGCGTCAAACCAATCATCAATGGCCGCGGAACCTGGACTTACCTGAGCGCGACTCTCGAATTGCCTGAGGTCAAGGCCGCTCAGGAAGCCGCTTCGCAGCACTACGTCAACATTTTCGAGCTTCAGGTCGCAGTCGGGCGGCGTCTCGCAGAACTGACCGGCGCCGAATCCGGAATGATCACATCCGGCGCGGCGGCTGCCATGGCTTCCGCCACGGCAGGATGTATCGCCGGAACAGATCCGGATAAGGTCTGGCAGCTCCCCGACACGACCGGCCTAAAGCACGAAGTCGTCATGGTGGGTGGGCGAAGCCCATTCGACAATGCAATTCGACTCGCCGGCGGCAAGCTCGTCCTCGCCGACTCTGCCGAGCAGCTTCCGAATGCAATTAACGCGAATACCGCCATGATCTACACCACCTCATCTCCCGAACAACTCGCGAAAGAGATCGCAATTGCAAAGAGTCACAACGTGCCCATCTTCATGGATGCCGCTGACGGCATTCCTCCAATAGACAAGTTAAAGCTCTTTGCGAAGATGGGCTGCGATCTCTACACCGTGAGCGGCGGCAAGGGACTCTGCGGTCCTCAGTGCAGTGGAGTGCTTCTTGGCCGCAAAGATCTGATCGATGCGGCCCTCGCTAACACCAGTCCCTGGGAGGGTGCGGTGTGCCGCCCCATGAAAGTCGGCAAGGAAGAAATCATCGGATGTCTTGCCGCAGTAGAAGCCTGGTTTCAGATGGATCTGAACGCGCTCAACAAAGAATGGTCCGCGCGAGTGCAGCGCATCGCATCTCTGGTCGGAACTGTTCCGGGAGTTCAAACTAACATCTATACCCCGGAAACAAATCAGTATCCGACTCTCACGGTTACCTGGAATGAATCCGCATGGAACTATACGACCGCCGACTGCGCGCGCGATCTTCTGAACGGCTCTCCAAGCATTGCAGTCCTTACGGATGACAACCCCAGCGATGTGCTGTCTCGAAAAAACGTGCCCGGCAACATCACGAAGGGCGCGCAGCCAAACAAGCTTGAGATTGTTTCCATGACGCTGAAGCCGGGCGAAGAGATCATCGTGGGCAAACGATTGCGGCAGTTATTGTCTGTGGCGAGCGGAAAAGCTAATTCGAAACCGAAGGCCGGATGAACGTGAATCAGCCTGCCAGGAAAGTCTTGACTTACCAACTTCATGTTGCACAGGAACCTTTCTAAATGAAGCAATCCACTGCAAAGTGGCTTATCGCTACAATCATGATGCCCTCTGCATTGCTCGCCCAGCCAGGCACATCCACCACTCCGTCTCCATGCACAATTCGCTCGGTAGAATTCGACGGCTGGCACGGTGAGCAGGTCGCAAATGACTGGGTCCGCCTGACGTTTGTTCCTCAGTTGGGTGGTCGGCTGATGCAGGTCACATTCGACGGGCACAGCTACCTGTTCGTGAATCCTGTTTACAAAGGCAAGTACATTTCGCCCGAGGAGGCGCATGGCCGCTGGATCAACTATGGCGGCGATAAAATCTGGCCTTTGCCGGAAGGCAATGATGATGAGCAGCACTGGAATGGTGCTTCCACCGCGCTCGATGATGGCGCGTATGCCTTCACCATCCTTTCGCAAAGCCCTCGCTGTGCCGTGCGTCTCGAAGGCCCTCCGGATAAGCCGACCGGCCTCCAGTACACGCGCGAAATCAGCATCAGTAGTGATTCCCCTGAGATATCCTTCCACGCCATTACGAAGAACATCTCAGGTCATTCCATCACGTGGTCTGTGCAGTCAGTCTCTCAATATGATCTTTCAGATGCCAATGATCCCAAACGCTACAATCACGATTTCTGGGCATTCGCAGCGATGAATCCAAACTCCGCTTATCTGAACGGATACCATGTCTACGATGGTTTCGCGACAGATCCTTCTTTCAAGCCACGCGCCGGCCTGTTCCGCCTGAATTGGAAATACCTCGAAAACGAAGTGTGGCTCGACTCCACCGCAGGATGGATTGCTTTGGTCGATGGCGCGACTCACTATGCCATGGTGGAAAAGACAAAATATTTTGCTGGTGCAACCTATCCCGGGAAAGCCACCGTAATCTTCTATAAAAATGGCCCCTCAGTACACATGAATAAAGATGGAATGCCTTACTTAACATCAACCAGCCTGGACGAAACGCCCTACTATATGGAGGCCGAGCTGAATAGCCCAATGGCCGTTTTGTCCCCCGGCCAGACATACATCATGGATTCCCAATGGTTCCCCACACGCGCCAGCCGTGCCTCGATCGACACGGTCACGGATGCGGGATTAGTCGTCAAGCCATTGACTGCCGCCAGGGCAGCAGGAAAGATCGAGATCACAGGCAGCTTCGGTGTCTTTTTTCCGGGAGAACTCAGAGCCTTTATGTACGATGCGGATGGAAACGAGAAAAACGAGATATCGCTTCAGGCCGTCAGCCCGCAAGACGCAATTGACATACATCAAACGATTGCAGCCACACCGGACGTCGCGCGAATTTCCCTCCACCTGATTGACACCAGCGGCTTGGACCGTGGCGCATTAGGCGAGGTGTCGCTCTCTACAGACGGTGAGCAATAAACAAATGATGCCACGTAAGCTGTCCATGTTCCTTCTCGCTGGATGCGCATGGGTCTTTGCAGCATCCGCGCAAAGCCTGAATCCGAGCGCTGGCTCTGTAATCGACGTGAAGCCGGTCCATCTGCTTTCCCGGACCATCACTGATAACTGGCCGTCTTATAACGGTGACTACACCGGGCGGCGCTTCAGCAGTCTCACGCAAATTACTCCACAAAATGTCGGCCTGCTTCAGGCTCAATGGGTCTTCCATAGCAGAAATGCAGGAGTCCTCGAAGTCACGCCCGTGGTTGTAAATGGCGTGATGTACGTTACCGCATCAAATGATGCTTATGCTCTCAACGCGCAAACCGGGCAGATACTCTGGCATTATGCGCGACCGATATCGAGCGGCCTCATTGACGATGCTTCGGGTCACATCAATCGAGGCGTAGCGCTGCTCGGCACGCGGCTCTATATGGAAACCGATAACGCACATCTGCTATGTCTCGATGCGCGATCAGGCCACCTGATCTGGGATGTCGCGTACGCCGACTGGAACAAGAATTACGGCGCCACCAGCGCTCCATTAATTGTCAAAGACAAGGTGCTGGTCGGAACATCCGGGGGAGACGACGGAGTACGCGGGTTTGTCGCCGCCTACAACGCCGAAACTGGAAAGCTGGAGTGGCGTCTGTGGACCATTCCCGGTCCGGGTGAGTTTGGTTCCTCAAGCTGGCCCGGCGACACATACCTGCATGGCGGAGGCACCACCTGGATGCCCGGAACCTATGACCCGGAGTTGAATACCATCTACTGGGGCACAAGCAATGCTTCACCTGATTACGACGGCAGCGTCCGCCCTGGAGACGATCTCTACACTTCGTGCGTGCTCGCAATCGATCCGGACACCGGAAAATTGAAATGGTATTTCCAGTTCACTCCCCACGACCTCTACGACTACGACGGTGTTCAGACTCCGGTTCTTATCGACAGAGAATATCAGGGGAAACCGAGAAAGCTTCTCATCGAAGCGAATCGTAACGGTTTTCTTTACATTCTTGATCGAACCAACGGAGAATTCCTTTCTGCAACTCCATTCGTGAAGAAGCTCACCTGGGCAAAAGGTATCGATGCGCATGGCCGTCCGATTGCGCCTATTTCCGAGCCAACTGCAGATGGTACGCTCATCTGCCCGGGAGTTGTCGGCGCTACGAACTGGTTCTCGCCGTCTTATAGCGAAGCGACGCACCTGTTCTACGTGATGGCTTTGGAGGCTTGCTCAACGTATTTTCGCAAGCCCGCTCCTTTCGCCGAAGGCAGCACTTACTATGCCGGCGGAACAAAGCGCAGCCCGGACGCTTCGAGTCAGAAAGTGCTCCTGGCATTCGACCCGGAGACACATGCAATGGCATGGCAATACCCGCAGGTGGGAGAAGGCCACTCCTGGGGAGGAGTGATGTCTACTGCGACAGGCCTCGTCTTTTTTGCGGACGATGCAGATTTTTTCGAGGCAGTCGATGGCAGGACGGGAAAATCACTGTGGCATTTCAACACTGGACAATCACTGCACGCATCGCCCATGAGCTATGCAGTCAACGGCAAACAGTACGTGGCCATTGCCTCAGGCAGCGATTTGTTCGCCTTTGCGCTCCCTTAGAATATTCTGCTGATTGCAATCAAGCTTAATCGAGCCTAGTCGTAAGGAACAAAGCCGCGTGCCTTGGTTTGAATTTTGTAGACAGAGGTCGTCGCAGTGATATAGAGAATCGAGTTGTCCTTCCCTCCCCACGAAAGATTCGCAGGCTGCTCCGGCACTTCAATCGTGCCCAGATGCACTCCGGCGGGACTCCACACCCAGATACCCCGCGGCCCTACAACATACAAATTTCCGTTCTTGTCCACGCGTATGCCGTCCGGAACACCATCATTTGTCCCGTCGTTCTCGCTGCCGAAGAGGCGCCCATTCGAGATAGTTCCATTCGAATGGAATTCATAAACGCGGATGTCCTTCTTTTCGTCGTCATCGATATAGAGGTGCTTGCCGTCGGGAGAAAAAGCTAATCCATTCGGTTGCGAAATGTCTTTCGTCAGCAGTTGCAACTTGCCGCCCTTGTCCAGGCGATAAACTCCCTGAAACGGCGTCTCCTGTTTCTCCCCTTTGACCAGGTCGAGCGTGGGATCTGTAAAATACAACGCGCCGTCCGGGCCCAGCACTACATCATTCGGACTGTTTAAGCGCTTCCCCTGATAATGGTCTGCGAGAACAGCATAGCTTTTACCATCTTTTGAGAGCCGGATAATAGCGCGCAACACGCTGGCCGTACTGACGAGACGGTGGTCCGGATCATAGGTACTTCCATCCGGATCACCGAGCGAAATCATCTCTTCACGATGTCCATCAGGATAAACCCGGAATATCTTATTCAGTACTTCATCACTGACCCACAAATAGCCGGACTTATCCCACACCGGTCCTTCGGTGAAGCCAAAACCCGTAGCCATGGTTTCCATCTTTGCCTCATGGTCAATCAAATCCCAGAACGCAGGCGTTTTCGCGTCGAGCTTGAAAGGCCGCTTCGCTGGAGGAGTCTGTGCAAATGAACACACGCAAAACAAAAGTAGTAAAGTCCAGGTGGTTCGTTGTCCCACATGGTTGCGGAGAAGATGATAGCCCGATTTCATGAGGAATAAACTTTCTGAGCCATGGCCCCCATCGCTGCTGTGATTTCCAGCGAATGTATACCGAACTTCAATGACAGGCAAGAAAACAGTTATTGAAAAACAATCCTTCTACCCCATCAGAGCAACTGTTGCTCACATAAGCCAATTATGGGAGAGGAGCGGCTCAATCTCTCTTTGGCTAACATCAAAGGTTCACGACCACTGAGATTTACCAGCTGTGCCGG
>Ga0209062_1004394_pt1 | contig 14790 bp, 10 predicted proteins | sample Coa_R2_2_FD_187158 | JGI IMG/M metagenome (GOLD analysis project Ga0209062, IMG submission 187158) | Surface soil microbial communities from Centralia Pennsylvania, which are recovering from an underground coalmine fire - Coalmine... | ecosystem: Environmental > Terrestrial > Soil > Unclassified... | reverse complement strand
CGACCGGCGCGCCGAACGGCTCCGCGTGTTTTTCCGAAGCTATCATTGCCCCGAGCCTCACCATGTCGAGGCGTATCTCCGGGCGGCGGACCGTTATGGCCTCGATTATCGCCTGCTGCCCGCCATCTCCGTGCGCGAAACCACTTGCGGCTGGAAAGAAAAGAACAACAATTTCTGGGGCTATCACCCGGGCCGCCAGAGTTTTGCCTCGGTCGAATCGGGCATCGAGTTCCTGGCGCGGCAGCTCGCCATCAATCCTCCTTACGCCGGCAAGGATTTAGTCGAAAAGCTGTTCACCTATAATCCGCGGCGGGCCTATGCCGATGAAGTCAGGCAAATCATGCGCCAGATCGAATAGGCGCCGCTTCCCTGCCCTGATCCGGCAAAAATCTTTGAAACGCGTCTAAATTCTTCGGTAAATTCCGCAGGAGAGTTGGGAAAAATGAAACTTCCTGCCAGGCAAGGAGGATGCCAGTATGGAATTTACAGCTCGTGCTTCGATTTTGTCCCTTATTTTCGCGGTGCATGGAAACGCGCAAAGTCTTCCCAACTCATTTCCTCTGGTGGATCCGAGCGGGTTCATCGAGACCTACAATGTCAATGACGCCAGTCTGGATCTGACCGGCGCGTTTTTTCAGTCTCTCGGCACCAACGGAAGATCCTGTTCGAGCTGCCATCGACCGGCCGAGGGCTGGTCGGTTTCGGCGGCCGAGGTTCGACTGCGATTTTTTTTCACCCAGGGAACCGATCCGATTTTCCGGACCAACGACGGCTCCAACTGCGACCACAACATTGATACGTCAACCTTGCAGGGGCGCATGGCGGCTTATAGTTTGCTGCTGAGCCGCGGCTTGATCCGGATCGCCTTGCCGGTTCCGGCCAACGCGCAGTTCACGGTGATCAACGTCGCCAATCCCTACGGCTGCGGCGATATGGAGACTTTATCCATGTATCGCCGTCCTCTTCCGGCGACGAATCTGAAATTCCTGAGCACGGTGATGTGGGATGGCCGCGAATCTTCTCCGCAGACCGGTACGCAGAAGATTACGTATGCCACAAATCCGGCCGATCTGATGGCGGATCTCGCTCATCAGGCCATCGACGCGACGGCGGGCCACGCCCAAGGCGCGAATCCTCCGACGGCGGCGCAAATTCAGAGCATCGTCAATTTCGAAACTTCGCTGCGAACCGCGCAGGCGATCGACTTTCGGGCGGGTTTGCTAAACAACGACGGGGCGCTGGGAGGTCCGATGACACTGGCGTCGCAGCCATTTTATATCGGTATAAACGATTCGTTTCCTCCGAGTTTCGGATTCAATCCATTTCCGGCGCCGTTCAATGCGGTGATCTTCACGCTTTACGATGCGTGGCTAAATTCGCCAATCGAACCACGCGCGAGCATCGCCCGGGGCGAAAAGCTGTTCAATTCGAAGCCGATCACTATAACCAACGTCGCCGGCATCAACGATGTGCTCGGCGTGCCTTCGCTTTCCGGAACGTGCGGGACGTGTCATGATACTCCGGGTGTGGGGAACCATTCCGTCTCGGCGCCCCTGAATATCGGCGTCGGTGATGTGAACAGCCCACTGGATATAAGCTATCTGCCGGTGTTCACGGTGCGCAACAACTCGACCGGCGAAGTCGTCCAGACTACCGATCCCGGCCGCGCCTTGATCACCGGTCTGTGGGCCGATATCGGCAAAGTCAAAGGTCCGGTACTGCGCGGCCTGGCGGCTCGCGCGCCGTATTTTCATAACGGATCTGCGCAGACGCTGGACGACGTGATTCAGTTCTACAATCAGCGCTTCAGCATCGGGTTTACGGCGCAGGAAAAGGCCGACATCATCGCCTTCCTGAAGACGCTTTAGCGCCGGCGCCGGGCCCTGATGTTTTCAGGCGCGATAAGATCTAGGGAAAGGTTCGCCGGATGAATCGCGAAGCCGAGCTCCTGTTTCATAAAGTCGCCGATCTTGCGGACGCGGAACGGGATGAGATTTATCGGCGCGAAAGCATTTCGGAAGAAATCATAGCGGAAGTGGAAGCGCTGCTGCGTTTTGATACGGACGCGGAACGCGCCCTTGGAGATTGCGTCGCCGCCAGCGCGGAAGAGTTCCTGCAAACCTCGCCGGTGCGGGCCGGCGCGCGCTGCGGGCCGTACCGGTTATCACGCTTGCTGGGACGAGGTGGAATGGGCGCGGTTTATCTCGGCGAGCGCGCCGACGGCGAGGTCGATCAGCGCGCCGCCGTCAAGCTGCTGCGCTACGACCAAGCCGATACATCGTTTCGCGATCGCTTCCTTCAGGAGCGGCACATCCTGGCCAGATTGAACCACGCGGCCATAGCGCGGCTGCTCGATGCCGGCCACACCGCCGGCGGCCAGCCTTACCTGGCGATGGATTACATCGAGGGCGTGCCCATCGATGAGTACGCGGGGAAGCTCGATCTGCGCGCGAAGCTGGTGTTGTTCCTTCAGGTCTGCGACGCAGTCGCTTACGCTCATCGCAATCTGATTATTCATCGCGATCTGAAGCCCTCCAATATTCTGGTCAACAGCGCGGGCGAACCGAAGCTGCTCGATTTCGGCATCGCCAAGATCCTGGACGACTCGCCGCCCGATAGTGGCGCGGCGACGCTGACGCAGGATCGATTGCTGACGCCGGAATACGCCAGCCCGGAGCAGGTGCGGGGCGAAGCGCAGACGGTGGCGACCGACATCTACTCGCTGGGCGCGGTGCTCTATAAGCTTCTGACCGGCCGCTCGCCGCACGATATTGGGGGGGCGTCGCGCGGCGAGATCGAATCCGCGATCTGCACGCGCGAGCCGGTGGCGGCGAGCAAGGCGAATCCGGAAATCCCGAAGGATCTGGATTGCATCCTGTCCAAGGCGCTGCGCAAGGAGCCGGGCGAGCGTTACGCGTCGGTGGATGCCTTCGCCGGCGATGTTCGCGCGTTTCTGGAGTGGCGTCCGGTGCGCGCGCGATCCGGAAACGCGTGGTACCGCTGCCGCAAATTTCTCCGCCGTTATCCGCTCGCCGTGGCCGCGGTTGCGGTCGCTATCGCGGCGCTTTCGATCGGTCTCTATTTCGCCAACCGCGAGCGCGCGATCGCGGAGCGCCGCTTCGATCAGGTCCGCAGGCTGGCGAATAAGACGCTGGCGCTCGACGGCACGATTCGCGGTCTGCCCGGCGCGACCAAAGCCCGCGAGGAAATCGTCGCGATGTCGCAGGAATACCTGGAAAAACTTCGGGCCGATGCCCGCCGCGATCAGGCGTTGGCCTTCGAAGTCGCGCGGGCGTACGCGGAGCTGGCGCTGATTCAAGGCGTGCCGACCAATTCCAACCTCGGTCGAACCACCGACGCCGAGGCCAGCCTTCGAAAAGCGGACGCGCTGATTGAAGACGTATTGAAAAATTCGCCCAAAAACAGGGACGCTCTGATGACCGCCGCCGAGGTCGAGCATGATCTCATGATTCTGGCCAACACCGCGCATCGCCGCGAGGAAACCCTGGCACAGGCCGCCAAAGCCGCGGGCAGGGTGGAAGCTCTCCTGCGGCTCACGCCGATTTCTGCGGCGGAGGCGAGGGATTGCGGCCGCATCCTCTCAAATATCGCCCTGGCGTACAAAAACGAGCATCTTTATTCCGAGGCGATCCGCTACGCGCGGCGGACCGTGGAGATTGCGAGCTCCGGCGACAATGCGGATATGGTTACCGGCAATGCGCTGAGTATCCTGGCCGATTCGCTGCGCTTTTCCGGCGATCTGGACGGAGCGCTTCAGGCGATTACCGAGGCGCGAATCCGCGTCGAAAGAGCAGTTTCCATCGGCGAATCCATGCGCCGCAGCAACTTGTACAACGTATATTGGCGCGAAGGCACGATTCTCGGCCAGGACGGCAACATCAGTCTGGACCGCACCGCGGATGCGATCGCGGCGCTGCGGTGCGCCCGCGACATCATGGAGCAAAGCGCGAAGCTGGACCCGAACGACTCGCGAAGCCGCATTCTGGTCGGCACCTCGACGCGCGAGCTGGGCCCGCTGGTCAACCGCGGCGATCCGATCGCAGCGCTCGCGCTCTACGAACAGGCGCTTTCCCGCCTTCGCGAAGTGAAAAACAACGACGAGACGCGCCAGCTCGAAGCGGTGCTGCTGGCGCGTTCGTCTTATTCGCTGCGGCGGCTGCACCGGCCCGCCGAAGCGCGCGCCAGAATCGAAACCGCCATTCGCCAGATGCGCGATCTGAAGCAGTACTCGGAAGATCGCATGAACCCGACGACGGATGGCGAAACCGTGATGGTGGCCTGGGGCGATCAGTTCGCCGAAACCGGCCAGCCGGAGCGCGCGGCGGAAATTTACCGGCAACTGCTCAAGGCCATCGATGCGTTCCACCCCGACAGGAACGATCTAACCGTCGCGATCCGGCTCTCGCGGATTTATGAAACGCTGGCCGATCTGGACCGCCGGACCGGGAACGCCGATGAGGCGCGTTCTCTGGCGCAGAAACGACTCGATCTGTGGCAGACATGGTCCAAAAAATTGCCGGCAAGCGCGTTCGTCCTCCGGCAGCAGGCCGCCGCGGCGGCGGCCCGATGACGCTCGTTCATCCGGCCATTTCCTTGCGGAGCCAGGCTTGCGCGAGCCGAAGATCCTTGCGAACCACGTGGACCGACATGGAGAGCGCCTGCGCGGCCTCCTCCGCCGTCATTCCGCCGAAGTAGCGCATCTCGATCAGGCGCACTTTGACTGGATCGGTCCGGTTCAGCTTTTCGAGCGCATCTTCCATTCGCAATAACACGTTATCGGGCTGCCTTCCCAGGTCGGGGATTTCGGTAAGGCAAACCTCGCGGCCGAAATCGCGCTTGCGGGCGGCTCGGGCGCGCGCCCCGTCCACCAGGATCTGGCGCATCAGCCGGGACGCGACTCCGTAAAAATGGGAGCGATTTTCATAGGCCGGATGTTTTCCCCCCGCGAGCTTCAAATAGGCTTCGTGGACGAGCGCTGTTGTCTCCAGGGGCCGCGCTCCCGCTTCGCGGCGGAGCCGGGCCGAAGCGAGTTTTTTCAGCTCCTCATAGACGAGCGGAATTACCGCGTCCAGCGCCGCGCGATCCCCTTCCCCCACGCGATGCAGCAGTTCCGTAATTTCCATTCCCGCCCTGGAAGCTATTACAGCATGTTCTTTCCTTCCACGGCTTTTCCCGCCGTCCCGAAAATTCGTCTAAATTCGGCTCGAAAATGCGCAGGAGGAATGGATCGGATTCGATCCGCTTTGAAAGGAGCAATTTGATCATGGCAACCCAACCGCAAACCTTGATTCGGCCGGTCCGCGAAGAGAAGCTGAATGCCCTTCTCGGCCAGGCCGTTCAGGATATGGGAGCATCGTTACAAGCGGCGCTGATCGTGATCGGCGACAGGCTCGGGTTATATCGGGCGATGGCCGACGGAAATCCCGTAACGCCGGCGGAATTGGCGCGGCGAACCGGAACGGGCGAACGTTACGTGCAAGAGTGGCTGAACGCAAACGCCGCCGGAAATTACGTTCAGTATCACGCCGAAACGAATACCTATTCGCTTTCGCCGGAGCAGGCTTTCGTGCTTGCGCTGGACAATACGCCGGTTCATCTTCCCGGTTTTTATCACATGCTTGCTTCCGCGATGAAGGACGAGGAGAAGCTCACCGAAGCGTTTCGCACCGGCAAAGGCTTCGGCTGGCACCAGCACGAAAAAGGATTATTCGAAGGATGCGAACGCTTCTTCCGGCCTGGCTATCTCGCCAACCTGACGGCGAACTGGATTCCGGCGCTCGAAGGCGTGGAAGAGAAGTTGAAGGCCGGCGCGAAAGTCGCCGATATCGGCTGCGGGCATGGCGCATCCACGATCCTGATGGCGCAGGCGTATCCCAAATCGCGCTTCTTTGGCTTCGACTACCACGGCGCTTCGATCGAGCAGGCGCGCCACCGCGCCGCCGAGGCGGGGGTCGCGGATCGGATCACCTTTGAAGTCGCGCCGGCCAAATCGTTCCCCGGCGCGGGATACGATTTTGTCGCCTTTTTCGATTGCCTGCACGATATGGGCGATCCCGCCGGCGCCGCCAAGCACGTCCGCGAAGCTCTTGCTCCGAACGGCACATGGATGATCGTCGAGCCATTCGCGGGCGATGACGTGAGCTCCAATTTGAATCCGATCGGGCGGATCTACTACTCGGCATCGACGCTGTTCTGCGTGCCGGCGTCGCTGGCGCAGGAGGTCGGACTCGGTCTGGGAGCGCAGGCGGGCGAGGCTCGAATCCGGCAGATCGTTTCCAGCGCGGGATTCACCCGTTTTCGCCGTGCCACGGAAACGCATTTCAATCTGGTGTTTGAAGCGCGTCCGTAAAAAGATACGCCCGGCGGCGGCGCGTTCAGGATACGAACAGTTGGATGACGCTCATCGAGATCCAACCCACCAGCGCCGACGCCGGGATGGTCAGAATCCAGGCCCACAAAATGTTGGTCGCCAAGCCCCAGCGGACCGCTTTCAAGCGCTGAATCGATCCCACCCCGGCGATGGCGCCGGCGGTGACGTGAGTGGTCGAAACCGGCAGATGGGCGAATTCGGTGGCAAAGAGAATGGAAATCGCCGCGGCGGCTTCCGCGCAAAAACCGCTGCGCGGCTTGAGCCGCGTCAACCGCGACCCCATCGTGTGAACGATTCGCCAGCCTCCGGAAAGCGTTCCCAGGGCGATCGCGCCATAAGCGGAAAAGATCACCCAGTCCGGCATTTCAAACGTCTTCAGCATCCCGGAGGCGACCAGAACACCGGTAATAATTCCGGCCGTCTTCTGCGCGTCGTTTCCGCCGTGCGAAAAACTCAGCAGCGCCGATGAAAGGAGCTGGAGCCGGCGAAAGTACAGATCCATTTTGAGCGGCGACGCGGTTCGAAACAGCCAGTAAACCGCGAGCATGAATCCGTAGGCGAGCACGAAACCGAGCATGGGAGCGATCAGAATGAAAGCGATGGTGTTCATCCACGCCGCCGGGATCAGCGCGTCGAAGCTCCGCCCGATGCCGCGGAGGTGCGCCACTCGCGCCATGGCGGCGCCGGCGTAGCCGCCCAGCAGCGCGTGTGAGGAACTCGTCGGCAGGCCGACCCACCATGTCACCAGATCCCAGACGATCGCGCCAATGAGGCCGCCGAGGATCACATAAGGAGTCACGTACTTGAGATCGATCATCCCGGAGCCGACAGTTTTCGCGACGCCGGTCCCGATCAGAAAAACGGCGATAAAGTTGAAACCGGCGGCCCACAGGACCGCCTGGGCCGGCGAGAGGACACGAGTGGCGACAATCGTTGCAATTGAATTGGCGGCATCGTGAAATCCGTTGATGAAGTCGAACACCAGCGCAACCAGAATAATCGCGCCGATCAGGATCAGATTTGCGCTCATTCGGGCTCAAGGGCCTCAGCCCTGCGTTTCAACTCCACCGCTTTCCGCCTCGAGCTGTTCGGCATCTTTCTGAAATCACGCTAGCTGTTTTTTACCTGCACATTTTGCAGCGCGTCGGCCACGTCTTCGCAGTAATCCGTGGTCTGCTCCAGGAACTCGTAGATCTCCTTCAGCTTGATGATCCGGATCGGATCCCTCTCTGATTCGAAAAGCTGGCGGACAGCGGCGCGGCCGAGCTGGTCCGCCGCTTCTTCCAAACGATTGATTTCGATGCTGTGATCGATGAACGGCTGTCCCTTGGCCAAGGCGTCGAACGCCTTCTGAAGAATCAGGCAGCAGGAGCGGACAATGCGGCACAGCTCGATCGCGGTAGTGGGCAAGGGATCGATCTGATAATCGAGCATCCGGTGCACCGCGTCTTCGATCCCGTCAATCACGTCATCCAGATGCGAGGACAGAGACTGAATATCCTCCGGGTCGAGCGGTGTGATAAACGTCGAGTTCAGGCGCGTGTAGATGTCGTGAAGAACACTATCGGCCTGCTCTTCAAGCACATGGATCTGATGCGCCGCGCTGGCCAAGTGCGCGTTTCCGGCGGCGGCGCCTTCCACCAGCAGATCGGCTGCGCGGGTAATGAGGCTGGCTTGTTGCTGAAAGTACTGAAAAAATTTTTCGTCACGCGGCAGCAGATTCATAATTTTTTCACGCTGTCAGCAACCTCACCGCAGGTCGAGCGCGTTGGTCAGATCCCCGAATGGCTTGCCTCCCCTTGCTTTGACCTGGGCGTCGCGCGCCGCGATTCCCGGCAGCACCGGAAGATCGAACCGGCGCGTGATCAATCGCAGGATCGACGTCGTATCGTACTGCGTGTGATCGATAAAATGCCGCTTCGCGAAAGGTGAAATGATGATCGCGGGAATTCGCGTTCCAGGACCCCAGCGGTCTCCCTTCGGCGGGGCCACATGATCCCAAAACCCACCATTTTCATCATACGTCACGATGACCACCATGTTCTTCCATTGCGGCCCGTTGCGCAGGTGCTCAATGACGCCGGCGATATGCGCGTCTCCGGAGCGGATGTCGGCATAGCCGGCGTGTTCGTTCAAATTTCCCTGTGGCTTGTAAAAAACCACCTGCTCCAGCGCGCCCGAGTCGATCGCCTTGATGAACTCCGCCCCGGCCAATCCGCCGTCTTTCAGGTGCTTTTCGCGCTCCGCGGTCCCCGGTGCGAAATTCTTGAAGTAGTTGAACGGCTGATGATGATACTGAAAATTCGGAACCGGCCGCGCGTTGTGGCCCTCCAGCGCAGCTTTCCAGGCCGCGGCGTACCAGGCCCAGCTCACGCCTTTGGCAGACAGAAGATCGCCGATGGTCTGCTCCGTTTGGGGCGGAAGCGTGGTATCGAGGTCGGGATTCGCCAGCTCGGGATCGCCGCCCGGTTTCGGTTTGTTCCCGCTCGGCTGATAGGGCGGCATCATGGTGTTGACCGCATAAAAATCAGGCGTCAGATTTCCATCCGCTACGAATTTGGGCGGGCCGTCCAGAGCCGAAGCGGGAGAATTGGCGGCGAGCTTCAGCGTGACGCCATCCGGTTCGACCACCGAAATCTGCCGCTTCGCCGGACCCCGATCCGCGTTGGGGATTCTGGGTACGCAGGCGCAGGCCAACCAGAGGTGATTGATGTAGGAGCCGCCGAATGCACCCATGAAAAAATTGTCGGCCAGCGTGAACTCCCGCGCGAGCTCCCACATCTTCAGCGTCGATCCGTCGTAGTGGCCCATCACCAGCGCGCCGGAATCGGCCCAGGCGGCGAAACGATCGTTCTTGCCGCTGTGAATCTGCATCTGATTCTGATAGAAACGGTGCCACAGATCGCGCGTCGTTACGCCGAGACCCGCGTTAAATCCCTTAGGATCGTCGATGGCGAAGGGCGCGTTGGGAAGATGAGCCGTGCGGGCTTCGGTAATCGCGGGACTGACGCCGGCCGCCGTCAAACCGCCCCAAATCGGGGGCAGTTCCTTCAGCACCGACCCGTCGCGATCGGTTTGCGTCCCTTTGGCGTTTTTCAATCCGTTCGCGCCGGGAAAGCCGCCGTATAGCGTGTCGAAGCTGCGGTTTTCGGCAAAAATAACGACAATATTTTGTATGCGGGCGAGCTTGCCCGGCTTCTGGGCCGAGGTGAGCATGGCTACCGCTGCCGCGGCAACCAGCAGGCGTTGAATCTGCATGGACTTTCAATCGTATTACAGTTCGCCGGTTCGATTCCTGATGACGGTTTCGATCGTCTGCTCCGCCGCGCTTGCTCAGCCGTTGACGCGGGCCGATGCGGAGGCGCGCGCCGGCGATCTGGTGGCTTTAGGGCGGCGGCTGTTCTTCGATCCGGCGCTTTCGGCGTCGGGTCGGCAGTCCTGCGCCTCCTGCCACGATCCGCGATTCGCCTATGGTCCGCCCAACGATCTATCCGTCCAGTTCGGCGGCAGGGACCTGCGGCGGCAAGGACACCGCGCCGCGCCGTCGCTGCGTTACTTGCAAAAAGTTCCGCAGTTCGCCGAGCATTTCTACGATTCAGAGATTACCGGCGAAGACAGCGCCGATAATGGCCCGACCGGCGGGCTCACCTGGGATGGACGGGTGGATCGCGGCCGCGATCAGGCGCGAATCCCGCTGCTTTCGCCGGACGAAATGGCCAACGCCAGTCCCGCGGAGATCGTGAAAAAAGCGCTGGCCGCCAAATACGGCTCCGAGCTGCGCCGTCTCTTGCGCGGCGGCGTGTTCGCCACAATTCTTGAAGCTCTGGAAGCCTTCGAGCAGGATGAACACGAATTTTACCCTTACAGCTCCCGCTACGATGCCTGGCTTGCCGGAGCCGCGTCCTTAACCCGGAGCGAACTGCGGGGGCTGGAGCTGTTCAGGAATCCGGAAAAAGGCAACTGCGCCCGATGCCATCCGGCCGATCGCGGCGCCAACGGGACGCCGCCGCAGTTCACCGATTATGCCTTCGCCGCGCTCGGCGTTCCCAGAAACGGCGAGATTCGGGCCAATGCGGACCCCGCCTGGTTCGATCTCGGCTTGTGCGGGCCGGACCGGACGGATTTTCTGAATCGCCCGGAGTACTGCGGAAAATTCAGAACTCCCACGCTGCGCAACGTGGCTCTGCGCCGGGCGTTTTTTCATAACGGCGTTTATCACACGCTGCGCGAGGCGGTCGCGTTTTACGTCCAGCGCGATTCGAAACCCATAGAGCCGCGTTTCAGCGATCTGCCTCCTCAATTTTGGCCGAACATTGAAACGGACCGGCCCTTCGGCGTGAAAACACCGGTTCTTAGCGATGACGAGATCGATTCCATCGTCGATTTTCTCGGGAGCCTCACGGACGCGGACGCGCGCCCCGTTCACGCCGAGCGTGACAGATCCCGCTCTCCGGCGCGATGAGGCCCGGAAAATCCGGAGACGATCAGCGCCACCAGGATCGTCACCAGGCATCCGGCGACGTTGTACCAGAGATAAGCGGAGGTGAAGCGCGACGCCAGCACGATCGCGCCTTCCCCGGCAATCGCGCCGAAAAAAGCTCCGTTGCCGTTGACGCGCTTGACGAAAAACGCCAGTACAAAAACGCCGAGCATTGTTCCATAGAAATACGAACCGACCTGATTCACGGCTTCAATCAGCGCTCCGAACCCGCGCGCGAAAACCGCCGCGAAGGCGATCGCGTAGGCGCCCCACAGCACGGTCGCGGCGCGCGAGGCCATCAGATAGTGCCGATCCGTGCCGTCCGGCCGGATGTGGCGGCGATAAACATCGACGACGGTCACCGTGGCGAGCGAGTTGATTTCTCCCGAAATCGCCGACATCGCCGCGGTAAAGATGACTCCGAGGACCAAACCCACAATGCCTCGCGGCAGATAGCGAGTGACGAAGGAGAGAAAAATATAATTGGTGTCGTTTTCGCCCGTTAGCTTCAAGGCCTCCCGATGCGCCGCATCCATCTGCGCCTGAGCGGACCGGAAACCGGCCAGCGCCGCCGATCGCGCCGCCGGACCGCGCGCGTCCTTCAACTCCCGCGCGGCCTCGCGCCGCTGTTCGAACGCCTGGTTGTGTCGGGCCTGAAGCGCCGGATATTCCCGCATCTTTTCGAGGCGCTGCATATCGAGCGGCTGAAAAACCAGCGGCGGCTGCACGAAAACAAACAACACGAACACCATGGCGCCGATGAAGAGAATGAAAAATTGCATCGGCACTTTGGCGACAGCGTTGAACAGCAGACTCAAACGGCTCTGCCCGATGGACCGGCCGGTAAGGTAGCGCTGCACCTGGCTCTGATCGGTGCCGAAGTAGGCCAGCATCAGAAATGTCGCGCCGATCAGGCCGGTCCAGAGATTGTAGCGATCGTTCCAGTCGAATTTCGTCTGGATGACGTTGAGCTTGCCGGCGGCGCCCGCCAGACGAACGGCGTCCAGAAACGAAATATCATGCGGCAGAAGCATGATCGCGACCACCAGGGCCAAAACCAGCGACGCCATAATCACCGCCATCTGCTGCACGTCCGCCCAGGTGACCGCTTTGATTCCGCCGGAGGCCGTATAAAGAATCACCAGGCCGCCCATCAGGATGGTGGTGAGCTGAAACGGCCAGCCGAGAATCACCGAAAGAATGATGGACGGCGCGGCCAGAGCGACGCCCGATTGGGTGCAGCGCGAAATCAGAAAAATCAGCGTCAGCAGCGCGCGCGTTTTCGCGTCGAAACGTTTTTCCAGATATTCGTAAGCGGTGTAGACCTTCGCGCGATGAAAAATGGGCACCGCGGTCTGGGAGAGAATCACCATGGCGATCGGCAGGCCGAAATAAAATTGCACGAAGCGCATGCCGTCGGTGTAGGCTTGCGCGGTGGTGGAGATGAACGTGATCGCGCTCGCCTGCGTAGCCATGATCGATAAGCCCATGGCGTACCAGGGCATGGTTTTCCCGGCGAGCAGATATTGATTGACGGTATTCGATCCGCGCCCGCGCCAAAGTCCATAGCCGACCAGCAAAATCAGCCAGGCGAAGAGAACGGCCCAATCGAGCGTCGTCATGGAGCGAAGTACACCGTGAACGCGTAAAAAAGTACGATCAGCGCGGCAAGGTAGATCAGCACGAACAGATAAACGCGCCGCCAGGCGCCGAGGATCGGAGGCGGCTCGTCGCGAATTTCCTGCTCATCCATTATCGGGCTACTTGGCGCTGACCATGTTCGCAAATAATCGATACGCGCCGGGAATGCCGGCGGGAAGCTCACGGAACCAGGAATACGCGGAAAAAATATAGACTCCTTTGCCATAGCGGAGATAAAGTTCCCCGCCCGGATGCGGCTCCTCGCCGGGATCGTGACATTCGAGCACGGTTTGATATTTCGGATCCCATTGGCTCGCGAAATAGAGGCCGCGCTCCTGGACCCATCCGGCGAAATCCTTCTCGCTGATGGCGTTTGGCGTATGCAGCAGCGGATTTTCGGGATTCGGAAACGCGACCGGCGCGTCGGGATTGGTCACGCGGTCGCGGCTGATGGTGATCGGATACGGACCGATGTGATCGAGCAGCGACGCGTCGCCGCCAAAGGGCCCGCCCTCCAGCACGTTATATTGCACCAGCATCGTGCCGCCGTTTTTTACGTAATCGAAGAGGCGATCGACATTGGCGCGCAGATCGGGCCGGGTGTTGAAGGCGCGGATGCCGGTGATGATCGCCTCGAACGTCGCCAGATCGCGATTGGCGAGATCTTCGGCGGAAAGCAGGGTCACGTTTGCGCCGATCTGGTCCAGCGCGCCGGGAATTTCGTCGCCCGCGCCCATCACGTAGCCGATATTTTTCGCGCTAAAGCGAATATCGGCGCGGACGAACTTACGCTCCGCCGCGGGAAACAGAGTTTGTACCGGGATGTGAGGATAACGGATGATTTCGGTCGCAACCGCGACTCTGCGATCGCCGATCGCCGCCACGGCTTCGATGTTTTGCTCGGAATCGCCATCGGGCGGGGTCACGTTGAACATCACGCTCGCCTCCTGATCCTGCGCGGCGAGTTCAAAGTGCTGCGACGCGGGTTCGACTCGCCAGCCGCGCGGCGCCTCCAGATGAATCTCGCCGGAGATGCGCGCCGTGTTGGCTTTAATCGGAACTTCGATGCGCCGCGGCGCGCTGTCCGGGAACATCCGCGCGCGCCCCGTGAAGTTCACCGCCACAGGCGGGACTACGGCCAGCGGCCGAACCATTTCGCCATACATGTGATCGACGTAGCGAAACTGGGCGGGACGCGAAAGGTCGAGATCGGCGGTATCGATGGTCACGTGAAAATGCGATTCAAGAACCGGCGGATTCTCCGGATCGCCGATTTTGCGCGGATCGGCGACGCGATACATCCAGCCATCGGGAGGCTCCACCAGCCAATAAGGCTGCGAATAGGGGGCGTCCTCCGGCACGTGGACCGTCGCGCTGTAGCGCACCGGTTGATTGGTCGCGAGCACGGCGGGAGCAAGGTTCACCGCCGGCGCTCCGTTCAGGCCCGTAACTTGAATGCCGTCGAGTTTCGCCCGATCGTTCAGCCGCGCAATCGCCGTGAAGTTCACCTTGAGGGATCCGCCCGGGACGACGGAATAATGGTCGGCCGCGGCGTCCAGCCATAGCCCGGCGCAGAGGGCGATCGTCTCATCGAGCTGCTTTAACTTGTACTCGCTGAGCGGAGCGATCCGGGGCCGCAGCGCCGTGAGCCGGTCAAGCAGGGATTCGGGATGATCCGGCGCAAAGCTGCGCTCGGCCTGATCGATCTGCGCCTGAATCGGCGCGCCATTGGGATAACGCGACCAGGAAGTGTCGATCCCGTCGAAGACGTCGCGCGTGGCTTTGTCGCCGGCGATGGTCACCAGATAATTTTTAATGGAGCCTTTCTGCTCCGGCGCGCCCATGCCCTGGCTGCGATGCTGGCTGCGGCTCATGCCGGCGATTTCGGCGTAGGAATAACCCAGCTCGGGATTATATTCGCCGACGTCGACCACCAGTTTGTCGGCCAGCTTCTCGGCTTCGCGCTCCTGATCGGCGGTGAAGGCGATGACGTTGTACATCAGCCGCTTGGCCTGCCACGGCTTCACCCATTGAAGCTGTTCCGGATATTTGGCCGGATCGGCGGCGGCGGAAAACGCCTCTTTGCCGAGAATCGCCGAGGCCTGATGCTGGCCGTGACCGTCGAGCGGGGTGCCGGAAAACCGCAAAACGATCACGTCCGGGCGGAAGCGGCGGATGTTCCAGACCACATCGCCCAGAACTTTTTCGCGCGGCCAGTGCGCGAACGTATCGGCGGCGGTTTTCGAAAAACCGAAATCGATGGCGCGCGTGAAATACT
>Ga0209062_1004392_pt1 | contig 14796 bp, 5 predicted proteins | sample Coa_R2_2_FD_187158 | JGI IMG/M metagenome (GOLD analysis project Ga0209062, IMG submission 187158) | Surface soil microbial communities from Centralia Pennsylvania, which are recovering from an underground coalmine fire - Coalmine... | ecosystem: Environmental > Terrestrial > Soil > Unclassified ... | reverse complement strand
GGCGGTGATGCGCCCGACGACGGCGGCCGGCACCGAGCGAGCGGCCAGCCCGTCGCACAGGGCATCGATGCGCTCCTCCGGCACGGCGATCAGCAAGCCGCCGCTGGTCTGGGCGTCGGCCAGTAACAGCGGGATATGCTCGGGTAAGCCCTCCGCAAAGCGCACACGTCCTTCGAGCGATCGCAGATTGCGGCGCGACCCGCCGGGCAGGTAGCCCTGGGCGAGCAGCTCCAAGGTACCCGGCAGCAGCGGCACCGCCCCGGCCCTGATCTCCGCGCCGTGCCCGCAGGCAGTCACCATTTCGCCGAGATGGCCCAGTAGCCCGAAGCCGGTGATGTCGGTCGCCGCGTCGACCCCTATTTCCACCATCGCCGCGCTCGCCGCGGCGTTCAGGCGCGCCATGCTCTCCACGGCACCGGCCACGACGTCGTCGGAGGCATGGCCGGCCTTGAGCGCGGTCGAGATGACGCCCGTGCCGAGCGGTTTGGTCAGGACCAGCACATCGCCGGGCCGGGCCGAGGCATTGGTCACGATACGATCCGGATGGATGAGGCCGGTCACGGCCGCGCCGTACTTGGGCTCGGCATCGTCGATGGTGTGCCCGCCCACCACGGTGACGCCGGCCTCGCGGAACTTGTCGGCGCCGCCTCGCAGGATCTCCGTGACGATCTCCAGCTCGAGCCGCGCCACCGGGTAGGCCAGCAGGTTGAGCGCCGTGATCGGGCGACCGCCCATGGCGTAGATGTCGCTAAGCGCGTTGGCCACGGCGATGGCGCCGTACGCGTACGGATCGTCGACGATCGGCGTGAAGAAATCGGCCGTCTGCACCAGCGCCAGGTCGTCGCTCAGACGATAGACGCCGGCGTCGTCGGCGGTATTGATGCCGACCAGCAGGTTGGGATCGGTCGGCGCGGGCAGGTGGCGCAGCACGTGCGCCAGATCAGACGGGCTGATCTTGCCGGCTCAACCGGCGCACGTCGCCATGGTGGTCAGGCGCACGCGTCGTCCTTCCGTCATGACCCCTCCTCGCGCTTGGACTGTTTCAATTCGCTCGCACCGTTACAAGCCACCGCGGTTGCAGCAGCCGGCGGTATAACCGGAGCGTGCAATGGTTTCAGGCATTACTAGGCAATGACCTGATAGATGTCAACGCCGCCCCGACTGTACACCTCGCGCAGCGCGTGCTCCCTGACCATCGTGTTGAACTTGGCCAGGCCGGCAGGCGGATAGCCGACACAGGTCGCGTTTCCACCAAAGGGGACGCATCCGCTCGGCGACACGGTACCCGACTGGCCTCGCTCGGCGACGCCGACGTAAATATACTGGACGTGATATTGGTGCAACAGCTTCAAGGCAACACCCGTATCGGTGGTCGAATAGATGGTCTGTAGATCGCGGTGGTGCTGCCCGACATCGTCGGGATAGGGTACACCCAGCGGTCCGGTCTGGCCGGCGTAGCGCTGTTGCGACTCTTCCCCGACGTTCTCGACCAGAGTGGGGAGACCGGTCATCCAGGGCACGCGGAAGGCGAAATTGTCGTAGGTGCCGGCATCTGACGAGAGCACCGTGGGGTCGCCTTTGACATGTGTATTGAGCCATGTGAGCGCTTGATATTCGGCGGGGAAGGCCTTCTGGACCCACGCCGTGCCGTCGAGAGTCGGTCCCAGCGGCGGGTTGCCCGCCGCGATCCAATACGGTGAAAGTGGGCGCTCGGCTAGGCGCAAGGGCGTCTCGATAATCGGGTAGAGCGCGACGCCGACCAGCATCAGCGCTAGGGCGGCCGTCCACAGGCGGCGCAGCCTGATGATGGTCGCTCTAGGCGCATTAGACGTGGTCGTCGTGGCGGATTCTGCTGTAGGCGCGCCCTCTGCCTCCGGGATCGGAGGAGCGGGCGCGGCCACGATACCCAGCGCCGGCGCGGCGCGAAGCCCGGACCACGCGGGCGCTCGCCGCGCGGGCCGTGGCGTTCGCAGGAGAGTAGCGAGCGCGGCGGCCGAGCTGATGGCGAAGAGCGGCCAGGCCTGCTCATAGAGCTTGAACACGGTGTTCATGCGGTACAGGCTGCTACCGGCTAGGAAATCGGCCAGGTAGGCGACCTCGCAGGCGGCGGTGATGCCGAGCGCCACCAGGGCCAGGGCCAGCGTGAAGCGCCGCGCCCGCTCGCTCAGCGCCGCCTGCGAGTCGGGCGACGGCTGCACCATGGCAGCCAGCGTCGCGCCGAGCAGCAGGAACACGAGCGCGAGCACCGGCGCTTGCAGGATGAGGAAGGCCAGGGCCAGAACGAGTCCTGCCGCGATGGAAATGAGGGCGAGCCAGGGCGCGGGTGGGCGGCCGCCGGCGCGTTGTTGGGCGTCGATCGCGCCCATCAAACGCAGGACACGACGCCGCTGCGGCCAGTAATAGAGCACGAATTCCCCCGCACGGGCCGTGCGCCGCAGCCAGCTCCAGGCGGCGCTTCGCCGCAGCTCGACCGCGACATAGGAGGCCACGATGAACAGGAACAGCCCCCACACCATGAGGAACTCATCCAGGTTGGTATGCGCCAGCGTAAACCCTATCGAGGAGTAGAGCGCCTGGAGGTGGCTATAGAAGGGATAGTAGAGGCCGATGGCCAGGATGCCAAGTACCCCGCCGCTCACAATGGCCCAGAGAAGGTGCAACCTGTTGGTGAGGGCGTTGATGGCCAGCCCAAGCGTGATCAGGATCAACGCCGTGACGACGTCCCAGGTATTGGTGGGCCCGGCCGTCCCCACGATGATGGCCGTCACCAACAAGGTGGCGACCCCGGCGCCGGGCAGCAGGGGCCGCCCGACCTCCCGGCGTGCGCCGGCCAGCCAGGGCCGGGCACCCAGTGCGGCGTTGACCGCCAGCGCGGCGCAGCACAGCAGCACCGGCATATCCATCAGGTGCGCGTGCAGATCGGCGTACAGGAAGGTAAAGAACGGAAACTCATTAATAGTATTGCCGGTCCCGATGACGCGCGTGCTGTCCCAGCCCCAATTGGTTGGGCTGCCGGGCGGGCCGCTGCGGAACATCAACTGGGGGAAGACCTCGTGATGGAAGATGAACTGCCATGTGCCGCCCAGCAGTTCCACCACCCCGCCGAGGACCGGGACAGAGATCTGCAGCGGGCTGAGCGACATGATGGTGCCGGCCAAATGGACCGCTAGGTACAGGTTGCCGGCCAGCACGGTAAGGGCGGCGGCGAGCGCGGCGAGGCCCACGCGTCGCGTGAGCGCATAGGCGGCCGTCCATGCGCCCGCCAGCGACAGACTGAAGAAGGTCGGCACCGCCAGGTTGTAGGCGATGTCGGGGGCGATACCAGCCAACTTGATCATGGTGGCCACCAGGAAGTATCCGTAGTAGTAATAGTTGATGTAGCCGCCCGAGAACCACGGGTCGGCCGGCGGCATGGTCTGGCTGCGCACGATGCCGTTCAGGTAGGAGAACTCCATGGGCTTCTCTCCGCCGTCCCAGGCGTGCCACAGATCCGGGTAGATCATGCGCACGACGATATCGGCCGCATAGCCGGCCAGGAAGAGCGCCTCTATGCCCAGCAGCAGGCGGCGCTTCTGCACGACGAAGTCCCAGACCTGGTGCAGCGGCGCGCCCCACAGCAGCGAGGCGAGGCCCACGAGCAGCGCGGCGATCAGGATGAGCGGCCGGTTGAAGCTCAACAGGTGCAGGCTGGAGGCGAGCCAGGTGATGTACGCGGTCAGCAGCAGCCCGGCCGTCTTGGCCAGCAGAAAGCCGCGGTCGGGCAGCCGCCGCAGCAGTCGCATCCACAGTGGCAGCGCCAGCAGGCCCAGCACCTCGAGCCAGAACAGCCAGACCAGCGCGGGCAGGCGCATCGGCAGGCTACCCGCCGGGAATTCCTGGGCATAAGCCGGCCCGGCGCTGTTGGCCTTGATCTCGGCCGGCGTCAGCCGCAGCGACTTGGGTGCGCCGATCGATTTCATGGTACCGAAGATGGTAGTCACGTCCTTGGGCGTGGTGTGCACGACGGCGGCGAAGTTCACGCTAAGGATGCGCATGGCGCGCTGCCGGCTGTAGGCGCGGGTCTTCTCGAAGATTGTAACCAGCGGATGGTCGTAGACCGTAAAGGACTCCTCGGCGCCCTGGTCGGGGATCTGGATGCCGAACAACTGCGGATAGGACGAGATTACCGCCACGCGCTTGAAGCCCAGGCTGCCATCGAAGAGGGCCTTGTAGTAGCGAATGGTCATCGGGTAGCGCAGCGGTAGGCGCGGGATGGAGCCGTACAGGCGATTGCTGCTCTCGATGATGTAATCCGCCTGGTCGAGCCAGCCCAGCGCCTCCTGATATTTCTGCGGCGTATCCTCGTCGTACCAGTTCATCGTCACGCCGCGATACATGGCGGGGTAGGGGTTTTTCCCATCGATGGGCAGCGGCAGGGCATCGTCCCAGCCCTCCGCGGTCAGCGCCTTGCCGGGCGGGATGTGCGCGTAGATCCAGCGGCTGGCCTGCACACGGCTGTGTGGTACCAGGTAGATGTGCTCGAAGGCCAGCGCCCATAGTAGGGTGCCGACCGTCACGATCGCCCCCAGCGCCAGGGCCTTGCGCGTGCTCCACGCCAGCGGTGAAGCGGCGCGGCGCGCTACTGCGGGCGTCACCGAGGGCGCGGCTTCGGGGGACGGCATGGCACCGCCGTCCACGGCTGGCATGGTGGCGGCAACCCGCTCGCGAGCGCGGGCGCGCTCCCACAACCACACCAGCAGCCACGCCGCCATCAGGGCCAGAGACGGGTAAATCGGCAGGAAGTAGCGCATGGTCTTGACCCATTGCGTGCCCTCTTGCAGAAACACAAGGGCGATCCATGCCACCGGGATCAGGTGCACCCACTCGCGACGCCGCACCGTGCGCCAGGCCGCCACGCCCCAACCGGCCCACGCGGTTAACCCCAGGGGAAGGCCCATTCCCCACAGGACCATGTTGCTCCAGGGGAACCACAGGATGAGGCGCGCCGTCCATTGGTCATTAGGCGGAAAGTCCACATTTCCGCTCGCCTGCTGGCTTGCCAATTGGACGTTTTGCAGCCAGCGATCACTGATGGCGATATCGAATATTCCGGGACCGCGGAAGGCATCTGGCTGGCCAAAACGAAAGGCGGCGAAGGCGGCGAAGGCAAGTAGCAGCCCGCGTACAATCGCCTGCTGTACGCCGCCCCAACGCGCCTCGAATGAACGGTCGGCGGCCCATAGCCTCCACAGACGGTAGACGACGACAAGCGCCACCATCAAGGCAAAAATGTAAATGGAGACCTTGGACGCCAGGGCCATGCCGAAGAACAGGCCGCTCAAAGCGTAGTCGCGCCGGCGACCGTATAACTGCACGCCGCCGAGAAAGTAGAGGGCGCCGGAGATGAAGAAGGTGGTGAACGAATCCACCACCATGAAATGAGCGTACTGGATCGCCAGGACGGAGGTGGCGAGCAGGAAGGAGGCCAGCAGGGCCACGCGGTTATCGCGGTAGAGCCGGCGCGCCAGCAAGAAGAGGAAGACGATTGAGCCGATATCGAACAGGGCGCTCAGGGCGCGGCCCACCAGGTACACCTGGTCGTAGCCCGTCTGATTGATCGCCCCGGCGATCCCGCGGATGATCGTCGTGGGTAAGGTACCATAGACGAAGAACGTTGAACCCGGATAGTTGCGCGGATTCAGCGGCGAGTGCGCCTCATCTAGGTACTGGCCGAGGCCGGATGGCCATTGCAGAGACGTCTCGACCATCGTCAGGAAACGCTCGTCGGGGTTGAGGTGCGTATGCTGGTCCCAGTCCAGGCCTATGAAGCGCAGTGTCGCCGCCAGAGCCAGGATCAAGGCGAACAGAATTGGGACGCGCCGCGCTACCACCCACTCCCACCAGCGGCGCCGCAGCGCGTGAGTTGCTACCGCTTGCGTATCTGTGACGGTTATAAGGGACGTATCGTCCTCAACATCCCCAGCATCCACGGCTACATCCTGTGTCACAGCACCCACCATGACATCCGGAGAAGTCGTCACCGCGTCCGGCTCGTATGGCGCCGGTGCTACGAATGGATCGTCAACTCCCCCGCCGGACGGCGGACCTACCTCTGCCTGCTGGCCTTCGGTGCTAGAGGGCTGTTCACTCATGCTCACATCGCGTGCAGTGATGGTAGTGATTAATATGGATACCACACCTATATACCATGGGCTCTGACATCCAGCAAGACTTGTCGGGTCGCCGGGTTAATGCACAAGTGATTGTAACCCCAGTCGCCATCATGCTATGGCACAAGCGGTTTGATCGGTACGAGTTAGGGCTCTCTGGGGAGCCCACGACCTCGGGTGAAGCACCGGTGGGGTGCGACATACAACGAAGGAACGCGGTTATGTTGCGCGCCTGGCACCAGGGAGAAAAGGAGACTGATATGCTTCGCGGTTTACGACGCTTCCTACTAGCCGGTACCCTAAGTCTCGTTGCTTACACCGCACCGATGATGATGCTTTCGCCACACGTCGCCTTGGCCTGTGGGATTTCCATCACACCCGGTAGTCAGAACATTAATTCAAGCTACTATGGATGGACAGCGAGTTTCACGGGCAATTTACAATGGATGTCCACCAATGTGTCTACGGGCTGGGGCAACAGCAATGCTGCGCTAGGTTGTTCGAGTCCGTGCTCACGGGCATAGACGATAGGTAGTGGGCCCTCGCTTGCGGTCGGATTGCGGTTAATCTGCACAATCCCGCACATCTGGAGACCCGCTGCGGCAGGCTCTATGCTCGCACATGGTCAACTGCTTGGTTTCGCGAGCAAAGGCGTGGTCGCCCACGACCGCCCGGTCGGTTTGCGGCGCGCGTATGCTCACTCGGAGCCGAAAGCTCGCCGTTGCGGGAAATCGATGGCCCAGCTTCGGCCGACGGGTCGATTTCAGGGGTAGAGGGCTGGTCGCTTGTAGTTGGCTTACGATGTACTTATGGTCGCAAAGAGCAGCCGTACACACCCATATACCATGTGCCCTCACATCCAGCGAGGTTAGTTGGGCCACGCGTCGGCGCCCGCCAAGTTGGCGCAATCCACCACCGTCGCGATCGTCATGCAGGCGGCCCGATCAACCATGACGAGTGCCGTTGTTACTGAACTGTAACGCTGCAGCATGCTAGACTCTTCGGCAGTTACGTCAGTCCGGGGTGCGGGAAGCCTGGCCGTGGGGAGGGTCGAGATATGTCGACAAGATGGGGTGATGCTCTGCGTTTATAGATTCTCCATACCGGATTGTTTAGTATAGTGGATTAGGGATTCGGTACGCGCTCTGGCCATCGTCGATCAAGGGAGAGGTGGGAGTGGAAACAACTGTAGACGGCGCGCCACGGACGCTCTCTCACCGCCTCCTTGCCAATCAGCACCTCAAACACAACATCTATCTCCTCGCCGCCAACCTGCTCGGTGCGCTGTGCGGCTACCTCCTGCAAGTACTGCTCGTGCATCGCCTGGGCCTGGCGGCTTATGGCTCGGTCGCCTCGCTGCTCGCGGTGGCCACGGCGATCCTGATCCCGACGCAGGTGATCGGGGCCATCGTGGCGCGGTACGGGGCGATCTACAGCAGCACCGGGCGACCGGCCGAGTTGAACGACCTCGTCCGTCGCCTGACCAGGCTGCTGCTCGTGGTCGGCACGGGCGTCACGGCGCTGGTGGCGCTCTTGAGTGTGCCAGTCGCGGCGTTCCTGCACCTGGATTCTCCCGCCGGCGTCGTCATCATCGGCCTGATGCTCGGCCTCTCCTTCGTCGCGCCGATCAACATCGGCGCCGTGCAGGGCTTGCAATACTTCTCGTGGTATGCCTTCCTCGTCGCCCTGCCGCAGGTATTGCGTTTCGTGCTCGCCAGCGCGCTGGTCGTGCTGGGCTTCGGCGTGAACGGGGCCATGCTGGGCATCTTGCTGGGCCTGCTCTTATCCTATCTGATGAGCTTCCAGCCGCTCAGCCCCCTGCTGTCCGGCCCGCGGCAATTCAGCGGACCGCTGCGAGCGCTTGGATTCTATTCGGCCACGGCCACGGTCACGCTGGCCGTCACCGTGGTGCTCTCCAACTTCGATACCCCGCTGGCCAAACACTATCTGTCCGCCCACGATGCCGGCCTCTACGCGGGCATGGCCTTAATCGGCAAGATCCTGCTCATCGTCAGCAACAGCATCGTGATGGTCATGTTCCCCCGCTTCGCCGCACTGTACAGCCGGGGAGAGAGCATGCAACGGGCCGTGTTGCAAGGGGTGCTAAGCGTGCTCGGGCCCTGCCTGCTGCTCGAAGCCGCCTACTCCATAGCGCCGGCTGCGCTCTTGCGCACCTTGTTCGGGCCACCGTTCGTCGCCGTCGCCGACCAGCTCCCGGCGTATGGGCTGGCCATGGTCTTGCTCGGCCTATCTCAAGTGTTCATCTATTACTTCCTGTCGATCGACGGACGCCTGTTCATGCTTGTCTTGCTCCTGTGCGGGGGGCTACAAGGGCTTCTTTTCGCCATCCGCCACGGCTCGGTCGCACAGCTCGTGCAGGCCTCGGTGATCGCCAACGCCCTGATGGTCATGGCCCTGGGCACCCTCTGCGTAGTAAGCCTGCGCACGGCGCGCAGGCCAGTTCCGCGAGAAGAGACGATAGCATGAAGATACTGTCGATCATCACCTATTACCATCCGCACTGGACCGGGCTAACCGTCTACGCCACGCGCTTAGCTGAAGGGCTGGCGGCGCGCGGCCACCGGGTTACCGTGCTGACGACGCAGCACGAGCAGACGCTACCGCGGGAGGAGATGCACAACGGCGTTCGCGTCGTGCGCCTGCCGATGGCGGCCCAGATCAGCCGCGGCGCCATCACGCCGTCGTTCCCCTTCGTCGCCGCGCGACTGATCCACGAACACGATGTCGTGCAGATCCACACCCCGCTCCTGGAATCCCTGGTGGTCGCGCTGCTGTGCCGCCTGGAGCGTCGACCGCTGCTGATCACTCATCACGGCGACCTGGTGATGCCGGCGGGCCTCGTCAATCAGGCCATTGAGCGCATAATGGTGGGGATGATGACGCAGGCGGAGCAACTGGCCACCTACATCACCGCCTACAGCCGCGACTACGCCGAGAACTCCGACTTCCTGTGGCCCTTCGCCCGTAAGCTAGTCGCCATCTATCCGCCGATTGAGATTCCAGAGCCTCAACCCAAGGCCGTGGCAGCCTGGCGCCGGGAGCTGGGTCTGGAAGGCAAGAAACTGATCGGCTTTGCCGGCCGTTTCGTGGAAGAAAAGGGCTTCGACTTTCTGCTGCAGGCTATGCCGAGGATCCTCGCCGCGGAGTTGAACGCCCACTTCGTCTATGCCGGCGACCACAATATTCACTACGAGCACTTCTACGAGCGCTGGAAACACCTCGTCGAGGCCTATTCCGCGCATATCACCTTTCTGGGCCTCCTGCGCGACCCCCAGCGCATGGCCAACTTCTACGCCATGTGCGACGTCTTTGCCCTGCCGAGCCGTACCGACTGCTTCGCCCTGGTGCAGGTGGAGTCGATGCTGTCGGGGACACCCGTGGTAGCCAGCAATATCCCGGGAGCGCGCGAGGCCGTCCGCGTCACGGGGATGGGCCTGCTTGTGAAGCCCCAATGCCCCTCGGACCTAGCCGAAGGGCTGATCACGGTCTTGCGCGATCCCGCCGCATACACCCGCAGCCGGGCCGCAATACGCCAGGTCTTCAATACGGAGCGCACTCTCGACGAATATGAGGCCCTGATGGCCCGCATGGCGGGCCTGCCGGCACCCGGCCCGCGGGCGCAGCGCGCCCCTCAACCGGCCGTGGCCGAGCCGACCGACCGTGTAGTGCGCTATCGCCGGGGCGCTTTGGGCTGGACCTCTCTCACCGACCGGGATCACCGAGTCCTCGATGCGATATTGCGCAACGAGGCCGACATGGCCTACAAGCGGCGCGCCCGCATCCTACTCGACTATCTGGATCTGCACGATGGCGAGCGCGTGCTGGACTGTGGGTGCGGGATGGGTTTCTACCTGATGGCGATGAGCAAGCTACGACGTCTGGACTTGGTGGGGCTTGACGAGGACGTCGAGCGCCTGGACTGGGCGCAGCGCGAGCAGGTACCGGCTACGTTGGTCAGCGGCGACATCCACCATCTGCCGTTCGCGGATGCATCGTTCGACAAAGTCCTGATGAGCGAGGTGCTGGAGCACCTGCCGGACGACCGGCAGGCCTTGCGCGAGGTCTATCGCGTCCTCAAGCCGGGCGGGATTTTGGCGCTCTCGGTGCCGCGGGCCAACTATCCCTTCTGGTGGGACCCGATAGGCCGGGTCTGGGCAGCGCTGGGCGGCGAGCCGATCCGCCGTGGCCCGATCGCCGGCCTGTGGTCCAATCACGTCAGGCTCTACTGGACCGACGATCTACTGAAGCGCATGCGCAGCGCGGGATTCGCGCCGGAGATCGTGGAAGAGGCGACCCATTACAGCTTCCCGTTCATCCACTTCCTCGTCTACAGCATCGGCAAGCCGCTGATCGAGCACCGCCTGCTCCCCGAAGGGCTGCGCCTGAGCGCGGACCGCTTCGCGGGCGAGCAGAACCGGGGCAGCATGCTCAACCTCTTCAACCTGGGGCGTGCCGCCTTCGCGGCCTTCGACCGGCTCAACGAGCGGCCCGCGGTGGCAAAGAAGGACACCTTCGTCAACATCCTGGTCAAGGCGCGCAAGCCGGGCTAAAGCGCCGGCTCGTGAGCCATGCGCAGGCCGCCACGTAGGCGGCCGTGGCCCGCATCAGGAGGAGGGGCGGGTGCCCTTGCCGGCAGCCACCGGCTTGAGGGTGGCTACCACGTCGAACACGGTATTCTGCGCGGTGCAACAGCGCTCCCAGATCACCAGATACTCCGCGCCGCCGACGTCGGCCAGGAGCGGTGCGGAGCGGTCCTTCTCATAGCCGATGTTATTGTCGAAGATCATGTGGTAGGTTGAGGTGTCGCCGGGAGCATCCGCGGCGAAGAACGAGAGTTGGCCGCCAGTTGTGCCGGTATGATCGTCTACGTAGATGCTGCCGGCAAGGATCTGATGCTGGTGGCCCAGGTGGAAGACGGCTATCGGGCAGGTGCCGGTGAGCCGTATGCCCCCGACGATGTGGTGGCCCTGCCAGGACCCGGCGTGGGCGGCGTTCAAGGCCTGCGGACAGCCGCAGGCGACGGGTATCCGATCCAGTGACATGGCGCCGGCGCGCCCCTGACCCGTCGCCGCGCCCGCCGCGCAGGTGAAGCCGGCGGGCAATTGCAGCGCGGCCGCGACGGTCGCGGTCGGACCGACCTGCGGGGAGCCGTTTGGAGGTTGGGTGAGGGCGGCACCGGCGGCAAAGGTGTAGAAAATGGTATTGCCCGCGTCATCGCTATCGCGGCGCGTGACACCGGGGCCGAAGCAGGCGATTGCCTGCTGCACCTCACCCACCAACGCGGGCGCGAACACCACAAACGCGCCCTGCCGGCGCAGGGCAGTGGGACAGACGAACTTGCCATCCGAGAGGAACTGCACCGGACGCGGCGTTTGAAGGATATATTGGATGCCCTTCGGCTCGGGCTGGCCCGCCTGGCCCCAACAGCAACCGACTACGATGGCGCTGACCCCGGGAGGAAGCGCGTCGATCTGGGAGGCGATGATCTTACCATAGGGTGTATTATGGTCCGGCAGGCCATCGGCATAGGTATTGAAGTACCGGTTCCAGTTGATCAACAGGATGGCAGCGAGCAGCACCGCCACGATCGCGCGCCGCACCATCAGCGCGTCGCGGCCGATCCACTCGTACAGCCCCCAGAGGCCGCCAGCCACGATGACGGCCACGAACGGCATGATGCCCACCGTGCGCGAGGCCGACGGGGTGGCAATGACCTCAGTGGTCACCAGGATCGAGGGGATCGGGATCATCAGCAGCGGCAGGAAGATCAGCGGCGCCCAGCGGCGTCGCGGCTTTGTCAGCCAGAAGACCAACCCGAACAGGAACAGCACGCCGCTGATGGGATCGAGCTGGGGCAGGCCCGCCGGGTTGCCGCGAAAGCCCGGTGAGCCTTGGACATGGAGCATGAGGGCGGTGTTGACCGCGTTGCTGGCGATCTTGCCCAGGATGCTTGAGAGGCTGGAGCCGCCAAACTTCTCGCCGATATATCCGCTCGAGGAGAAGAAGATGTCGCGGTTCCCCATGAGGATGAATGCGAACGGGACGGCGACGATGAGCATGGCGCCGACCAGCGCGGCCACCTTCCGCCACGGCAGGTAGAAGCACGCGGCGAGGGCGTAGGCAGTCGGCAGCACAAAGCCCTGTGGCTGGGTGTATAGCCCCAGGGCGGCGACCACCGCGCCGGCAGCCGCCGGCCGCATGCCGCCTCCCGTGGCCGCGCGGGCGAGCAAGTAGAAGCTGATGGCTGCGAGCGCCGGCACCATGATCGGCACGTCGCCGAGCCGGCTGTACACCAGGTACCACGAGGCCGTGGACAGGATGAAGCCGGTCAGCAGGGCGGTGCCGAAGGTCGAGATGCGGCGCGCGAGGCCAAACGTAAAGGCGATACCGATCAGGCTCAAGATGATGGTGATGAGCTTGTACGTCAAATATCCCTGCTGGCCGAAGATGGCTACCAGCGGCGCGGCGACGTAACCGTAGAGCGGACCCACGCTCAGCGCGAAGTAGGAGGGCCAATACCCCCTGAGCACGGCATCGATATACTCGTAGACCGTGGCGATGTCGCCGTAAAACTCGCCCGGCAGCGCGTCGAGGCGATAGAAGCGCAGCAGCAGTGCGGGCAGGGCCACCAGCACGGCGACGGCCAGCACCACCGTGCCGCTCCGAGAGGCGAGGGCCTGTCTCAGCCGGCGATAGAGGTGGGCTGAGGGAGTAGACGGAACCGTGCCGGGTCGATAAGCGCCGCCTGCCGCCACGTCGGCCACGCTCGTGGAGAGGGCGGCCAGCCACCAGGTACGGTGCCGTCGGCGGAAGCGCGGACGTCGCGCGACCGCCGGCGGCCCGTCGCCCCTGCCAGAAGGTGGCGCGTTGATGGCGTCTAGCCTTGCAACTGAGGTGTCTGCGGGCAAAGATGCAGGGGCGTCCGGCGAGAAACGATCATCTCCGATGGGGGCGGCGCGCACACGCGGCGCGGTCATGTAGCTCACCAGTGCTTGCAGCCACCAGGTGCTCGAGCGATGGCGAAAGCGCGGCCGCCCCGTTGCGACCGCCACGGCATGCGCTCCGTTACTAGACGCCCGCTCCCCTGCTGGCGCGCCGCCGTTTGTCTCCGGCCGCCCGCGGGTGACCGGAGCGCTGTCATGGACTGGGCGGATGGCGAATGCCGCGCTGTCCTCGCTCGCCCCGCCCTCGGACCGGGCCGGCGACGACAACGTGTCCGTACCATCATCGCCGGCATTGGGCGCCGACATCGAGAGGTTCTCGTTCACCAGGCGGGCTCGATCAGATATGTTCCACCAATGAGCCGGATACGGCCGGCGTCGCGCAGGGGGGCGCCGCGCGCAGTCTGCGGCCTCCGTTTCGTAGTCTACAAACATTTCACGGCTGGCGCTAGCTACCATTCAGGTGCCCGGGGCCTGCCGCCGGCGTGCGCAGAGTGACGCTCCGTGGCATGGTACCTCGCGTGGCGCCTGAGCTGGGGACGGCACCTTCACGGCTCCATCGCACCTTACCCGGCGTCACTACTGGCGGCCGACCGCCGCTTTGCCGTCCACCTGGCGTCGTGCCAGCGTAACGAAACTGTTCTATGATTGCGCGCAACGATCTTGCTGGGAGCAGCGGTCCACCGTACAATCGTCTCAGTAGATAAAAGAGTGAGATGATCGAGTTCCTGCTCTGGCTGGTCGTGGTGGAGATACTGGGGCTGGTGGCGCTGCCCCTGGCCATGGCGACGCTGCCGAACCTGAGCGATCGCGGCTATGGCCTGGCCAAGATCCTGGGTATCCTGCTGGTCACCTTTATCAACTATCTGCTCGGCAGCACGCTCGGCCTGGGCAACAACGTGCCGCTGCTGATGCTGGGCCTGATCGTGGCCCTGGCGGTGGGCCTCTACGCCTTGGGCCCCGAGCGGCGTGATGTCGCGACGTGGGTGAGGGCCAACAGGCGCGCATTGATGGTCGAAGAAGCTATATTCGTCATCCTCTTCGTGATCTGGACGTTGGTGCGCGCCGCTCATCCGGGCATCCTCTCTACTGAGAAACCGATGGACCTGGCGATGATGACCGCCTCGCACAAGGCCACCTCGTTCCCGCCCTACGATCCGTGGCTGGCCGGCACGACCATCAACTATTATTACGGCGGCTATCTGGCTGTCGGCACGCTGGTCACGCTGACCGGTGTCGCTCCGGCCGTCGGCTTCAACCTGGCGCTGGCCCTGCTCTTCGCGCTGGTCGGTACGGCCGCCTTCTCCATCATCTACAACCTGACCCGCGATCTGCGCTGGTCCGCCGTCGGGCCGCTCTTCGTGCTGCTGGTCGGCAATCTCGACGGTCTGATCCAGTTCTTCGATCCGGCCCATGGCACCTCGCACTTCGACTTCTTCCGTAGCTCGCGCGTGGTCGAGGGCAACGCCTGCGGCGGCTACTGCACCATCAACGAGTTCCCGGCCTTCAGCTTCCTGCTCGGCGACCTGCACCCGCACGTCGAGGCGCTACCCTTTACGCTGCTGGCAATCGGCCTGGCCCTCAACCTGGCTCTGGCCCCGGCGGCCGGTTGGGCCGGCCTTGGCAGCAACAACCTGCGCCGCGCGCTGCTGCTCGTCGTGCTGGGCATAGCCGTCGGCGCGCTC
>Ga0209062_1004390_pt1 | contig 14801 bp, 11 predicted proteins | sample Coa_R2_2_FD_187158 | JGI IMG/M metagenome (GOLD analysis project Ga0209062, IMG submission 187158) | Surface soil microbial communities from Centralia Pennsylvania, which are recovering from an underground coalmine fire - Coalmine... | ecosystem: Environmental > Terrestrial > Soil > Unclassified... | reverse complement strand
ATCGGCCGCACTTCTTTAAGCAGGGCGCGACTCCCGAGGAACGCGAGGAAACCGAGTTGAAGATTGCCAAGCAGCGCAATGGTCCGGTGGATAGCGTCAAATTCGTCTTCCGCAGCCGGTTTACCCGTTTCGAGGAAGCCGCTCCCGACGCCTTCTCGCAACTGGGTCCCAACGATATGTAGCTGCTGCCACGGTGTGGGTGAGGCGCCACGAACCAAGGACTCACGGCTCGCGCGCAAGTCTGTTCCGAGGAACGCAAGTTCAACGAGGGACGGCGGTTTCTCGCTCTCGGTCCCTCCGATTTTGGATTCGGCGGGTAAGGCGGTTTGCGGCCAGCGGACTGCTTCCAGGCTGTTGTCATTCTCGCGCCAGGCACTCGCGCCATTTTTCGCGGGCTCCGCAGCGCGGCGCGCGATTGTCGTACACTAAATCCTTTACGCGGGCCAAATGGGTCATGACGAACGCACCGAAACTCCCAGCAAAAATGAAAAGCCGTCCGGTATGGGCGGAGGTTTCGATTTCCGCGCTGACGGAAAATTTCCATGCCATTCGCCGGTATGTGAACCCGCCGAATGAACGGCGCAAAACGCCCCGCAAGATCCTCTCGATCGTGAAAGGCAATGCCTACGGGCACGGCGGGCCGCAAGTGGCGCGGATACTCGAGAAAGCGGGTTCGGACTGGTTCGGCGTGACGTGCACGGACGAAGGCGTGGAGGTGCGGAAAGCCGGCGTGCGGAGGCCCGTTCTGGTTCTAACGGGCTTCGTGGCCGGTGAAGAGCAGCGCCTGATCGAGCATGACTTGACGGCTGTGGTCCATCGGTGCGAGCAGCTTGCCCTGCTGGAGCGCGCGGCCGGGCGGAACGGCCGGCGGAAGCGCGTGAGTTTCCATCTGAAGATGGACACCGGAATGAATCGCTTGGGAATTGCGCCGAGCGACGTGGAATGCTTCGCGCGCCACCTGGCCAAATGCAAGCACATCGAACTGGGCGGAGTGTTTACGCATTTTGCTTCTTCGGAGGTGTTTTCGGACTCCGTGGCGGGCCGGCAAACCGCCGAGCAGGAGGAGCGGTTTCATGCCGCGATCGAGCGTTTGCGCGCGCTTGGCGTGGATCCCGGCATTGTACATTTGGCGAATAGCGCCGCGCTGGTTTCGCGTCCCGAGACTTGGGCGGACATGGTGCGTCCCGGAGCGCTTCTGTATGGGTATCATCCGGGCTATATGCCGGTGGAGCGCCGGGCAGAGCTCGAAGCTCGGTTGCCGCTGCGCCCGGTGATGAGTCTGCGTTCGCGGATTATCCATATGCGCGATGTCCGTGCCGGATCGGGCGTCGGCTACAACGCGGCATTTGTGGCGGAACGCGAGTCTCGCATTGGTGTGATTGCCGCGGGATATGGTGATGGCATTCATCGGTCGCTGGGAAACAAAGGATGCGTTCTGGTCAGAGGCAAGCTGGCGCCAATTGTGGGCATCGTCTCGATGGACGTGACGATGATTGACGTCACGGATATCCCCGAGGCCGGCGTGGGTGACGAAGTTACCATTTACGGTGTGGCCGGGCACTGCCAATATCCGGCGCATCTGGTGGCGAGAAGTATCGGCACGGTCACTTCCGATCTGCTGTGCATGGTGAGTCAGCGCGTCCCGCGCTATTACGTTGCGTAATCCTCGATTCGTTCTTTGGCGAATCCAGCGCAACCGCGGGGCACCGCGCATTCTCCGGTTCTGTCCACGGCTCCGTTCACCTTGTTCATGTGAGAAGGTGACCGTATAATTCAAAGGTTGGACCTAACTCCGTCCGTGCCGCTATGGTGCAACGGTTAGCACGCGGCCCTTTCAAGGCCGAAATACGGGTTCGATTCCCGTTAGCGGTACCAAATCCTTGTAACCTTCGGCCCTTGAAACCCTCCGCGCTGTCTTTCACAGCAACTTTTCGGTTCCCGTTGTCACTCGTCGGGCTGCGTGCGTTGGGCCGACAACCGGGCGGTCAGGTCCATTCTGGCAAACAGGTGCCTGTGACCGTCGCGCTGGGCGTGAAGACGCCGGATCACGCGACTTTAAGGTACCTGATGGGTGGAGCTGCGGGCCCGACTTGTTACGTTCTGTTACATGCGGTTGCGGTCGGGCGATTTGGCCATCGGACAACAGAACATAAATTGCTAATTCTACAAGCTTTAGCGAACTAACGCGGGTTGGCCGCGCTCTTGCACTTTGCCAGCCGACATGCACGAGCTTACGAAAGACTCCGAGGCACAAGAGATGCTTGAGAAGGGTCAGCGGCAAAGCGGCTTTTCCCTAATTGAACTCATGATGGTGGTCGCCTTGGTCTGCGTGCTCGCTGGCATGGCAGTCATCATGACGTTCAGCAGTACCCAGACCGCGAAAGCCAATAACGCGATGGACGCCGTGGTCACGGTGTTACGAACCGGCAGGCAACTGGCCATAAGCAAGCGCCGGAACGTGCTGGTCACGTTCACGGCTCCAAATCAGATACAGCTCGCCCTCCAGACGCTTCCCGGAGAGACGCCGGTCCCGCCAATGGCGCCCGTATATCTGAACGATAACGCAGCCGGCGGCCTAAGCTTTTTCGTCTTTCCAAGCCTTGGCGATGTGCCAGGCGGCGTGGGCAACGACACCGCTATCAAGTTGGTTGATACCACTACAGGCGGCGCCCCAGCGGCGGTCATGTTTAACAGTTCGGGAACTTTTGTCGGTTCGATTCAGCTGCCCAGCTACGCCGGTGTAGGGAACAACGATCCGGTCAACGGAACGATTTTCATCGGCTTGCCTGGCTATCCCAACACGGCTCGTGCCATCACGATTCTCGGCAGCACAGGCCGCGTTCGCACGTATACCTATTCCGGTGTGTGGCAGGAACAGTAGAGGAGACTCCATGGTACGGCGCGGGAAAATAGGTACTCAGCGCGGATTCACTTTGATCGAGGCACTCATCTCGATCGTGGTGCTTACGTTTGGCGTACTGTCCCTGGCTGCGGTCTACGCCCAAGGAATCTTCTACACAAGCCTTTCGCAATTCGACTACATCGCGGAAAAGAAAGCGGAGCAGGCGGTGGAAGCGATCTTCGCTGCTCGGGATACGGGAACGCTGACCTGGGCTTCAATTCAAAACGTCAGCGCGGCAGGCGGTCAAGGAGTATTTCTGGATGGACCGCAGCCCATCCTGCTTCCGGGTCCGGACGGTTTGGTGGGTGCCACGACAGATACAGGCATGCCGGATGAGACCGTAATTACGGGCCCCGGGCCGGACAAGAAACTCGGAACGGCCGACGACACGACGATCGACCTTAATCCTTGGATGACCCGTACCATAGCTATCTCACCCGTGCCAGGCCAAACAAATCTCCGGCAGATCAGCATCACGGTTAACTATATCGTTGGCAGCACAAAGCGAACCTACACGCTCATTAGCTACATTTCGCCGTTTTCCTGAGACAGACGAGGGCTGCGCAAATGACCAAAATAACGAAACAGTCTGGGTTTACCCTGATCGAGTTCATGATTGCGATGAGCGTAGCGCTGCTGGCTCTGGCCGCAACGGTTCTGGCCTTTCGCGACGCCACCAACGCCAACAAGAATGTGGCCGCTCGCCAGGATATGAGCGACAACATTCGCGCGGGCATGAACCTGATTACCCAAGACTTGCTCCAGGCAGGCACGGGCATCCCGACGGGCGGCATTCCCGTGCCGTCCTTTTCGGGCGGGAGTTGTGCGAGTGGCACGTTCAGCAATGTGAATCGGCCGATGCCCACCGGCACGGGCAAATTCCCCATTTGCAATATGTATTTGGCGGCTATCGAACCGGGCAATGCCATGGGGCCACTGATTACCAGCCCGGATTCCACTTCGTCGCCCACCAACACGGACATTCTCACTGTTCTTTATCAGGACAATCTGTCGACGGGCAGTTTTCAAGTGGGTATGGATGCCGCTCCGATCAACAGTACCAGATGTCCCGGGGGCTCCATCAACTCCACCGGGTCGGCTGTGATTTTTGATTCGAGCGCGGGCTGCTTCAACATGGCCACGCTTGCGGCGAACGGCGTGCAAATCAATGCCGGAGATTTGATTTTGTTCAGCAATGCCAATGGCAACGCAATTCAGACCGTGACCTCCGTTTCCGGCCAGCAATTGAATTTCGCCAGGGGAGATTTCTTCGGCTTCAATCAAACAGGCGCGCCGGCAGGCACTCTCGTGCAAATACAGAACACGACTTGCACGACGGCTTCCCCGCCGGTTTGCACGCCGAACGGCACGTATCCCCCGACCACCGCCACCCGCATTTGGATGGTCAGCTACTATCTCGACATCTGGACCGACCCGGCTCACGTCCGCCTCATCCGGCGCGTGAATGCCAATGGTCCAACGAGCTCCGCCGGTGTGATGGGCTCTCCTGTGGGTGAAACGCTCGAGAATCTTCAGTTTACGTTTAACTTCAACGACGGCATCACTTCGAACCAGCCGACCGTCCCCGCAGGTATGACGGAAAATCTGATTCGCTCCGTCAACATTTATCTGGGCACGCGGTCGACAAACAGAGCGACGCAGGACGGGCAGTACCTGCGGGAAAACTTCCAAACGCAGGTCACGCTTCGCAGCATGTCGTATTTCAACAAGTATCCGGGTTCCTGAAGGAGTCCTCGTATGACGACGATTACGCGTAAGCAATTGCGATCCCAGTCAGGCATAGCCCTGCTGACGACCATCCTTCTGATGCTGCTCATGGCGAGCATGCTGGTCGGCTTCATTATCTTGATCAATTCCGGCCAGCAAGTCAGCGGCATGAACAACGACTACAGCAAGGCGTTTTACGCCGCCGAAGCCGGCATGGAACAACTGACCGCGGGGCTGGGAACGCTTTTCGACTCCACCTATTCACCGAGCGGCGCGCAGATCAGCGCCATTACTTCAACCCCTCCCACGCTGAGCGGCGTGAGTTACGTCCGATTTGACGGAAGCTCCGGCTACACCATCAGCTATCCGGTCGACGCGAACGGAAACCCGGCGGCCACGAACACCACCATCAAATCAGGCCCCTACCAAGGCATGACGGCGCTCGCTACCGCCTATACTTTGAACGTCACAGCTCGCACCAATGCCGGCTCTGAGGTGAAACTCCAGCGCACGACGCAGACCGTCGGCATTCCCATGTTTCAATTCGGCATCTTCTCGGATATGGACCTGAGTTTCTTCCCTGGCCCTTCCCTTGAGTTTGGCGGACGCACTCACACGAACGGCAACCTCTTCTTAGCCGCCAACAGCGGTCCGGTCTATATGGACGATCGCGTTACCGCGGCAAAGGATATTGTTCGCGCCAACCTCGCCAATGGGTATACGAACACGAGCTCAAGCTATGGCGGATCGATTTACATCGCCAACACGACGGGCGCATCTTTTCGGGCAAACGGTAATACCAACGGCTACCTAGCGCTCGGACTCACTCAGGGCAGCGTAGTAGGTATGCCCGGCTCAACCCCCAATGGCAGTTGGAGCACCATCGCGGCCGCTTATAACGGCTATCTGCGCAATAAAAACCAAGGGGTTACCCCGCTGAATCTCGGCATCGTTACTGTCGGCGGGGGAAGCACGCAGCCGATCGACATCATTCGGCGCCCCGTTTCCGGCGAATCGTTGTCCATTACCAATGAGCGTTACTATTCGCAAGCGAGCCTGAAGATTTTGCTCTCCGATAATCCGAACGACATTATGGGTCTGCCCTGTATCGACACGTCCACGCAGCCTTTTGACCTGAGCCTGCTCGCGAATAATCCCGCTTCCTGGACGGGCACGGCCGCAACTTTGTACACCCTGATGACGGCAAAAGGAGCGGGCTACCAGCCGCTCCCTCTCGCGGCTTCGGGAGCGGCTTCGGGTTCTCCCTCTGGCGCCTATACCTCCACCGACGGCTATTGGCTACCGGCTGGCAATCCGATCATCAAGGGGTTCATCAAGATTGAGGCTCAGTATCCCTATTCGACCTCCTGCAACACGTGGCACGACGTTACGCTCGAAATTCTCAGCCTCGGCTACGCCGGCCGCAATATTCATCCGGTTCCCCAGTCGTTGGATGGTTCCACTCTCAATCCCGATTGGCCGGCGACAAACGGCACGACGGCGATGCAGGCGCCAAACAATCAATCCCTGCCGTTCGGTCCCTCCTCGACTTCTCCCTATCAGAATCAAACCGCGATTGGTTCTGGCAGTGCGGGCAATCTCTACACAGGACCATCCATGGGCGCCTGCCCGGACCCCCATCCGAACGCAGTAATTCGCCTTGAGCGGGTTCGTGACAATCCGTCCTCGATCATTGCACTGGGTTATCAAACGATAGGCACACGAAAGACCACTTCGCCGACCAATTTGCCCAAACAGGCCACCGTGAAGGCGGTTTGTGGCGTCGATCCGTCCACCGGCAACTGGGTTTCTGGGGCGACGCCTCTCGTAACCGATTTCTGGCCCAATGTTCTCTTCGATCCCCGCGAGGGCTCTTTGCGCGATACCGCACCGTCGGGCGCCTTCGCAGCCCTTCCCACGCTAAACGGCTCAATGAACTACATTGAGCTGGACGCTGCAAATCTCGCGAAATGGTTCAGCGGCACCATCGGCTCGACCGGCAGTAACACTTACGACGTCAATACCGCGCCCAACGACTTTGTCGTCTATATCTCGGATCGCCGTGGCAATCACGTTACGTCGGCGACTTGGGCTGGCTCCTGGCCACCGCTTTCACCGCAAAACGACGAGACCGGCGAATATGGCTGGAACGATATCGTCAACTCGCCCGCAAATCCTGCGACGGGATGCCCGAACAAAACCCTCGACGTCGGCGAGGATTTCGACGGCACCGCGCAGCTCTACATCTATGGCGCCGACCCGACCTACACGATGAAGGCAGGCACGGCCTTAGCCTCGCTGACGTATGGCCAATACGGTACCTTCAACGGCCTCTTGGGTACCGCTTTAGTTGCCAATCCGACCTGCTCCGCCCCTTCGTATGGTTTCGGCTCCATCTGGCCCATGGTCTATGCGAACGCTGCCAACGCGGCTCGCGAGAATCCGCCGCTTTTTTTCCGCCGCGCGGTTAAGATAGTTAACGGCGCTAATCTGCTGGGCAGCTTCTCCGGCAACGCTCGAACCAACTGCGCCGGCACAGGCAATCCCTGCGGTCTAACCATTGCCAGCGAAAATCCCGTTTACGTCCAGGGCAACTATAACTGCCCCACCTGCGCTTCGAACACGTTCGATAACAACAACGTCGCCTCGTCCATCGCCGCCGACGCGGTGACGTTCCTATCGAACAACTGGAACGATGCCAATTCGTTCTTGAATCCTTACTCCGAAGCCGCACGCAAGTCGGTCACTTCCTATTACCGGGCGGCGATCATCGCCGGAAAAAATGTGAGCTTCGCCCAGCCCTCCGGCATGGCCGCCGACTACGGCACCGACGGTGGTATCCACAACTTCCTGCGATATATCGAAGACTGGGGCGGCCAGACGCTCAACTACACGGGGTCGCTTGTGAGCGAGTATTACAGCCGCCAGGCCATCGGGAATTACAAGTGCTGTAACACCGTGTATAACGCGCCTTCTCGCGGCTATTACTTCGACGTCGAGTTCCTGACGCCGGCTCTTTTACCGCCGCGGACTCCGCTCTTTCGCGACGTCAACACGACCGGCTTCACTCAGCTCCTCCTGCCGACGCAGTAAGTTCCCGTTGCGGCAGCAGCACCCAAGCGCCCCGGTTTCGGCTGGGGCGCTCTTTTTTATCGCGCGCGCATCGACCGTTGGTTCCCCCGAGCGCTGGCTCTCGAAACAACGAAGGAACCGGCGCCGGGTCGCTTGAGCGGGACGCTCTTTCACGAACCCGCAATCTCGCGGCCGGGGCGAGTGTGGCAGAGCACCTCGGAGTCCGGCAAATGCAAGGCCGCTGGTTTAAGGGTTTAAGTCAGTTCTGTGAATTTGCGCTCTTTGCGGTGGAGCGAAGCACGTCTCGGACCCGGAACGAAAAGCCTTGTTATCTTCGCCGCTTTTTGAGTTGTTTCCCAAAATCTTTTTCCGCTCTGACCGCCTCTCGTTTTCGGGAGGCGGTCTTGCTCTCGCCGCGTCTGTTCGTTGCCCGCCCTCCGTCCCGCTTTCTCATCCTCCAAGCGAAACGATCCTCTCGACTTCACCTTGCCTCTGGACAAAACCTCGTCCGCCATTGTTGAATGCCTTCGCTCCTTTTTTTCCGGCGCTGTTCTCTGCCGCGTCTTCGCAAGGTTTCGGCGTTGGCAAAGAGCCGCAATTTCAACCCGGCAGTTCAGGTGGTGGCCCGTGCCCGAACCCGAAGTCGATCTCTTGAAAATCTACGATGCTGTCATTATTGGCTCCGGCGCGGCTGGGGGGATGGCTGCCCACGTCCTCACATCGCATGGAATGAAAGTCCTGCTCCTTGAGGCCGGCAAGAAGCTGCCGATCGAGCAGGAATTGCGCTCGATGGAATGGCCGTACGAAAACAAATACCGCGGCGAGCTTCCGCCCGATTCGCATGCTCTGACGTTCAACGAGTACACGATTCGGCGCCCACCTTTTGGCCCCGGCTTTGAAAAGTCCAAGCGGCTGCACAGCTATATCGGCGATTCCGACTACGTGAAAAACATCGTTGTGGATGAACGCGAAAATCCCTATACCGGCACGAACTACGCTTGGGTCCGCGCGCGGTGTCTTGGCGGAAAGACGAATATCTGGGGGCGTCTCGCGTTGCGCCTATCGGATTACGATTTCAAGGCCAAGGACCGCGACGGCTACGGCGAAAACTGGCCCATCCGCTACAGCGACATCGCTCCTTACTACGACAAAGTGGACCTGTATTTGGGCATCACCGGCGTGAAGGAGAACCTTCCCTATCTGCCGGACAGCATCTTCCAGCGGCCGACGAAACTGAATTGCGCGGAAGTCACGCTGAAGGAAGGCATCGCGAAGATGGGGCGGGTGCTGACGCAATATCGCGCCGGCGTCACCAGCGACGGCCTCAAGCATAACAAATATCGCAGCCGCTGCTACGGCCGGGGCGCCTGCGAACGCAAAGGCGGTTGCGATATTCACGCCGCCTTCGATTCGCCCACCGGCTTGATTTATCCGGCCATGGACACCGGCAATCTCACTCTCCGCACGAATTCCGTGGCGCGCGAAATCACCGTCGATTCCAACACCGGAAGAGCCAGCGGCGTTCACTTCATCGATTCCGAAACCATGAAGGACTATCACGTCCGTGCCAAGGTCGTGGTTGTTGCCGCTTCCACTCTCGAATCCGCCCGCTTGCTTCTCAATTCCAAGTCACGGCAGCATCCCAATGGCCTTGCCAATTCCAGCGGCCATGTCGGCCACAATTTCTGCGAGCACGTCATGGGCCCTGGCATCGCCGGCAAGCAAAAGAGTCTCGTCGGCAAGCCTCCCACGCTCGATGACGGCCGCCCCGGAGGCTTCTATCTCACCCGTTTTCGTAATCTCACCGAGAGGCATCCGAAGTTCATTCGTGGTTACGGCTTCGAGGGCAGCAGCGGCTGCGCGATGTTCCCGCGCGGCACGGATGTCCATGGTTTCGGCGCTTCCTTCAAGGAGGAAGTCCGCAAAAACCAGGGCGCGTATATCGGCATGGGCGCTTTCGGTGAAGTTCTCGCGCGCTACGAAAATTACGTGGACCTCGATCCCGTTGTGAAGGACAAGTGGGGAGTTCCCGCGCTGCGCTTTCACTATAAGTTTGGCGACAACGAACACCACATGGCTCGCGACATGAAGGAAACCGCCCAGGAAATGTTCGAGGCCGCCGGTTTCGAAATCGTGCATGTCAGCGACCGCGTCCTCACCGAAGGCTGGTCCATCCACGAACTCGGCACCGCCCGCATGGGTGACGACCCCAAAACCTCGGTGCTCAATCAGTTCGAACAATCGCACGACGTCAAGAATCTCTTCGTTGTCGATGGCAGCGCCTTCGTCAACGCCAGTTGCCAGAACCCCACCTGGACCATCATGGCTCTCTGCTGGCGCTCCTGCGATTACCTCGCCGATGAATTGAAGAAAGGCAACCTTTAAGGAGGCGCCATGCAAACCGATAAAACGAGCGCAGAAACTTTGCCCGGCGGAGAGAAGTTTGAGCGGAGCGCCGCGGGGGACAAATCCGGGTCGGGCATTGATCTCCGGCATGACCGCCGCCAATGGCTCAAGGCTTCCGCTAGCATGCTCGGCGCTTCTCTCATTCCCGCATCCGCTGTTGCTGAAATCGCTCAGCAGCAGCCGGCGTCTGCCGCCGCATCGGAACCCCCCGCCGTTAAATCCACGCGCTTCTTTACTCCGGCTCAGCACGCGCTGGTGGAAGAGCTGACCGAGACCATCCTTCCGGCCGATAGCCACTCCGGCGGAGCCAAAGCCGCAAAAGTCGCCGACTACATCGAGACGACCCTCCGGGAAAGCACCGACGAAGCCAAAAAGGCGCTCTGGCGCGAAGGTCTTCGCCTTATCGACTCGATGAGCCACCATTACAACGGCAAATCATTCGCCGAAGCCAGCCCCGAGGAGCGCATCGCGGTTCTCACCGTGCTCTCCGATAACGACCACATGTTGGACCTCCCCGAAGTTCGCTTCTTCCACGATCTCAAGGGTATGACGGTGTTCGGTTACTACACCTCCAAAATCGGCATCCACGACGATCTCGAGTACAAGGGTAATCGTATCCTCCAGGAGTACGTCGGTTGCGACGACCAGGGCGCTGCGCCGGCCTGACTTGGCCCTGTGATGCTTTCTGTTCACCAGGTTTTTGCGCGCCACGCGGTTGTTAGGCCGGCCTCGGGGTCGGGCCGTCGTTCGTTCAGCTCTTGGTAACGAGTACAATCGCGGCGCTTGGGGGAGAAGGTCGCTCGGAAGCGCAAAACAGTTCGCTCGAGATAACTTCCATCGCGGAGACAACATGTCCAACGGCAAAGTCAGAGTCGGGGTAATCGGTTCGCAATTCCAGGCGGATATACATGTCGCTTCCCTGCAAACCTCTCCCAGCGAGGCCGAAGTGGTGGCCATCGCTTCGCCGACTCCCGGCAACGCCGCGGCACTTGCCAGGCGCTTTGGTGTCCCGCGCGTCTTTACCGACTACCGCGAAATGCTCAAGGAACGCGATATCGAAATGGTCACCATCTGCGCGCCGAATAGTCTCCACTGCCAGATGACCCGCGATATCGCCGCAGCCGGCAAGCACATCGTCTGCGAAAAGCCCCTAGCCATGACGATTGCCGAAGGCGAGGAAATGATCGCCGCCGCAAAAAAACACGGCGTGCTGCTCATGTACGGCGAGGAACTTCTCTTCACGCCGAAATACTTGAAGGCCAAGGAAATGGCCGATGCCGGCGCTTTCGGCAAAATCTATCTCGTCAAGCAGAGTGAAAAGCATTTCGGCCCGCACAGCGACTGGTTCTGGGACGTCAACCGCTCCGGCGGCGGCGCCCTCATGGACCTCGGGTGTCACGGCATCGCCTTCTGCTACTGGTTTCTCGGCCGCTCGCCGATCAGATCCGTCTACTGTCAGATGGGAACTTACGTCCATGGCGCCAAAACCAAGGCCGAGGACGATTCGCTGTGCATTCTCGAGTTTGCCAACGGCGCCGTCGGTCTTGTCGAAAACAGTTGGGCCCGGCGCGGCGGCATGGATGACCGCATCGAAGTCTTCGGCGAAGCCGGCTGCACCTACGCGAATCTGCACATGGGGAACGCCCTTCCTACCTACAGCGAAAATGGCTATGGCTATGCGGTCGAAAAAGCCCCGACCACCAAGGGCTGGACTTACCCGGTGTTCGAGGAACTGTGGAATTATGGCACGCCGCAGGAGCTAAATCATTTCGCTCGCTGCGTCCGCGGCAAGGAATCGCCGCGATCCACCGGCGAAGATGGCCTCGTCGTCATGCACGCCCTCTGCGCTGGTTACGCCTCAGCGGGCCAGGGCCGCAAAATCTCGCTGCCGTTCGCCGCGCCTCCCGTATCGAAGCCGATCGAGCTTTGGTTCCAAGGACCCGCCTACCGCCCCGCCGGGCCATCCGTCCCCTTAACATAATCCCCCTCCCCCTGTGCTTACGTACCGCTCACACGTTTACCGCCTACCGCCTATGAGTTCCTGAGTAATTATGATCCGAGGACGCGCCACCCGAGCGGCGGCTAGGAGACATCCTGGGAACGCACGGCTACCTATTCGCCACCAGCCAACTTGATGTCAACAGGCGCAGCCGCAGGAACTTGCACTGCTCTGGACCGTCCGCAAACAGCGCTTTCTTAAACTCTGCGGAGTAGACGACCGCTATCGCACGAAAGCGAATGTTCGGCCACTCCTCGCGGATAAACTCCTGGCGATGGACGAAGGCAGGACCGACGCCCGTAGTTCACTCAGACTCGCTACGTTTGTTACAGAGTATTACGAGCCATACTCGCGCGGGAACCTCAAACCCTCAACCGTACATGGCTACTCGAAACTCTGGGAATCCCTTTCCCCGCGAGTCGGCGAAGTTCGCTTGCTGGACTTCGGCACAGTGGACGCCGCGAACATGCTGGCACACTTTGCGAGCGAGGTTGGGGACGCCGTTCGCTCCAACACGCGAAGTCGCTCCTTAGCGGTATTTTCACTTACGCTAAAAACCTCGGAGTGCTCGACGGGGTTAACCCCGTACAGGGCACAATCATTCCGTGAGCGCTAAGCGAACCCCATCTTGTGAAGATTCGGGTGGCAATGCAATGTTGCGACATGACCAAGCGCTCAAGGAAGGCATGGACGAAATGGCGAAGACTGGTTTCCGAGCAAGCACGTAGCGGACAGAGTGTGAAAGCGTTTTGCCGTGAGCACGGTTTGTGCCGACCGTACTTTTTCGTGTGGAAGAAACGGGTACAGGAAGGCACAGCGGGGAAGTTCCTGGAAGTGCAAGTGACAGGAGGCGTGCCGAGCCCGTCCCGCGATGCGGGTGTTGAAATCCGCCTGAAGAATGGCCGAAGCCTGATGGTAAGGCCGGGATTCGATGCTGAACATGTGCGGGCGTTGCTGGCGGTGGTCGAGGCAGCGGGGTGATCGGGCTGCCGAGCTTCGAGGCGATGGATCGCGCGCAGGGGGCGCGGATCTGGATGGCCAGCGAAGCAACGGACATGCGCTGCGGATTCGATCGGTTGGCGGAACGTGTGCGAGTGCTGATTGGGGAGAACCCGCAGAGTGGTCATCTATTTGTGTTCCGTTCGCGTCGCGGAGATCGTTTGAAGATTCTGGTATGGGACCGGGACGGCTTCGTACTGTAGTACAAGCGCCTCGAGGTTGGGGTTTTCAAAATGCCGCGAGTGGAGCAGGGCGCACGATCGGTGGAGTTGCGCGCCAGTGAGCTGGCGATGATTCTGGATGGGATCGATGTTTCGAAACTGAAGCGTGTGCGGCGCTACCAGCGAGCGATAGAAAGCTGCGAATAAAATCCTCGCGGAAAAAAAAAGAAAAGACAAAAACAAAAAAACTGCAAAAGAGACGGCGATGTGTGTAACTAGAAGCCATCTGGCTCTGTTGACATCCTCAGGAAGAGATGACGATGCCTCAGGCGGTACAGATTGAAACTCAGGCCGAGCAACAGGGCTTGGCGTACCTGCATGGGCAGACTGCGGCCTGGTGCGCGGCCCGAGAGTTTGCGTTTGACCGAAGAGAAGACACTCTCGATCAGAGCACGGCGCCGGTAGATCCGAGACGGAAACGCCCCCCGCATTTCGGCACGCACCCCGTGCACGCGCCAAGTTTTCTTTCCACGCTTCGCGGGGATCACGCTCTGTGCCCCGAGTTTCTGGCGGATGTAGCTATGGTTCCTCTCACTGTCGAACTCCGCATCGGCCAGCACCAGCCCGATGGGAGTTCGCTGCGCCGCCGTTTCGACGACGGTGGGCAGATTCGCGCAGTCGTTCCACGGTCCGCGTCGTGCCGTTTGCGACAGCAGGAACTGCTGATCCAAATCGGCCACGATCACCCACTTCAACCAATGCCGCCACGGCAGCGGCTTTTGGCCATGGTGATGCAGGCGACGGACAAAAAACGTGCTGACGGCTCCTTGCGACAAACCCGTGGCGTCCACTCCCACGCGGGCTCGTCGCCGGCCTTTGCGGCGCGTGCCGCGCAACCGACGTACCGTCTCGCCGACCGCCCGGTCGATGATTTGATCGTCCAGTCGCTGCAGGAAGCGGTACAAGGTCGTGAAATCGGGTACGCTGGTGAGCCCCAGCGCCTGACGCAATTCGCGGTGTTCGCCGAGCCGTACTTCGGCCTCGCGAAAGGTCTTCGTAACGCATCAGACAGAGAATCGCCAACAACTGCGGTTGTGTGAATTGGTGTTTGCTGAAACGGCTGCGGTAGCGAGGCAGCACCGCCTTGGCGACTTGCAGGGCGATCCGAGCGAAGGGCAGGAGTCCGACTTCGGCCATCACACCTCCTGCCTCCATAGCAAACAACGGTTCCCAAAAACTTGCGATTGCGAATTCTCATGGTTGTAGCGAGGATGTCAACAGAGCCAGATAACTTCTATTCAGTGGAGCAGCAGGGCAGGCAATACGGCAAAGCAGTTGGGATAAGACTGGGATAAAGGAGCCGCGCAATCACTCGCCTAGACCGTAAGCGAATTTCGTGAGCGATAGGTGAAGGGCATCTTGTTTGGGCGAGGTGGAGTGGAGCACTGTGCCTGCTGACGGAGAGGGAGGCACAGTGACGCAGCGAGAACGGAGCAGGAGAGCGCGGGCGAAGTGGCAGCGGCTGGTTTCCGAG
>Ga0209062_1004389_pt1 | contig 14801 bp, 14 predicted proteins | sample Coa_R2_2_FD_187158 | JGI IMG/M metagenome (GOLD analysis project Ga0209062, IMG submission 187158) | Surface soil microbial communities from Centralia Pennsylvania, which are recovering from an underground coalmine fire - Coalmine... | ecosystem: Environmental > Terrestrial > Soil > Unclassified... | reverse complement strand
GCGCGAGATGATTACCGCCCACGGTTACGACGTGGCCGCGGTTGGCAGCGTGGAGCAGGCGGAAGTTGAAATCGCCCGAAGGCCTCCCGATCTCATCTTGTCCGATGTAGTGATGCCCGGAAAATCCGGCTACGAACTGTGCCGCTCATTAAAAGAAAATCCTGCCACCCGCCTTATTCCATTTGTGTTGATTACCGGCCTAAGCGCGCGGGAAGATCGCGTGCGCGGTATTGAAGCCGGCGCCGATGACTTTCTCAACAAACCGATTTTTCCCGAAGAGCTCTTTGCCCGCGTCAAGTCTCTGCTGAAGTTAAAAGAATTTACGGATGAATTGGAAACGGCGGAATCAGTTCTTTGTACTCTCGGCCTGAGCGTCGAAAGCCGCGATCCTTACACCGAGGGCCATTGTGAGCGTCTCGCCGAACATGCCAGTACCTTGGGCCTGCACTTAGGCTTGGATGCGGACTCAGTCATCGCCCTACGGCGGGGCGGATTTCTGCATGATCTCGGCAAAATCGCTGTCCCCGATGAAATCCTGAAAAAAGGTACGAACCTTACTCCCGCCGAGTGGGAAATCATGAAGCAGCACCCGCTGACTGGGGAGAATATCTGCCGCCCCTTGAAATCATTGCGTCAGGTACTGCCCATCATCCGCAATCACCATGAGCATTGTGACGGCAGCGGATATCCTGACCATTTGCAGCGCAACGAAATTCCACTGCTCGCGCGCATTTTGCAAGTCGTGGATGTTTACGATGCTCTGCGCACGGCCCGTCCTTACAAGCCTGCGTTGAACCATGAACAAGCGGCCGTGACCATGCGGGAAGAAGCCCGTGCCGGCCTGTGGGACCCGGAACTGGTGGCGGAGTTCTTTTTCATGCTGCAACAACAGCGCCGCGTCGCCTAGCAGCTTTCTATTTTGCTTCCTTTGCCGTATCTTGAACGTCGAAGTAATTAACTGTGGAGCCCTGCAAATACAGCATTATTCTGCCGGCCTATAACGAAGGTGTCCGCATCGGCGACACCCTCGACAACCTTCTTGCCTATATCAAGCAACGCCACTGGGACGCGGAAGTCATCGTCGTGAATGATGGCTCAACCGACAATACAGCCGAGCTTGTCCAGAACCGGGCTATTCAGAATCCCGCACTGCGCCTGATTGAAAACCCCGGCAACCGGGGAAAAGGTTATAGCGTCCGCAACGGTATGCTCCGGGCGGGCGGCGACGTGCTTCTATTCAGTGACGCCGATCTTTCTTCGCCGATTTCCGAAGCCGATAAATTATTTTCTGCCATTGCCGGCGGCGCGGACATCGCCATTGGCTCGCGCTGGGTCGATCCGAAACTTCAACTTCGCCCGCAGCCCCTCTATCGAAGAATCTTCGGCCGCATCTTCAATCTCGCATTACGCCTGATTTTGGGCCTGAACTTCAAAGACACGCAATGCGGATTCAAAGCCTTCACCCGCCGCTCGGCACAGGCGATTTTCCCATTGCAGCAAATTGAGCGCTGGGGGTTCGATCCAGAGTTGCTTTACCTGGCCGAAAGATTAGGCTTTACGGTCGAAGAAGTGCCGGTGGCTTGGTCGCATCGCGAAGGGACCCGCATCAATCCGTTGCGGGATGGCATAAAAATGTTTATGGAGATGCTTGTCATCCGCTGGAATTCATTGTGCGGAAAATATTCCGCAACCGCTGAGGCGCTGCGCCCTCTATAGTCCGGCAGCCTGCGCGCGCACGGCTGGCTGTACCGCGATTCCGTCGCCACTCTTGATAAGCGTCATCTTGGGCGCACAGTTGGCGCAAAGCCAGAAAAACTCGATACGCCGCGCGGTCTTCTTCATGCCGGTGTCGGGCGAAGCATCGTCGCCTGCCGGAGCGGAAGAAGTTTCACTGCGAAAAAGCTTGCCTTCGTGGAAATAAAGGAAGGAGGAGGAGCACTCAGGATTCGCACACTTTGACAGCATAATAATTCTCTTTCTACAGAACTACCTTCCTGAAAACAGTTTACTCTTGTGCGCAATAGTGGAGATAAATTTTCTGTAAACTTTTGCAAAACTTATTGAAACGATTTAGCGCGATTCAGCTTCCCAGTACTTGTGATCGCGAAGGAAAAAATTCTGGTTCCAAAAATTGAAAGCAGCGGAGAAAAACAGCTTCGCCACCTTCGCATGGCCCATTTTCTGAAAGCGCCGGTTCGTGGTGTAAACCCCGCCGCGGACTATGCCAAAGCGGCTCCGGGCGACTTGTTTGCTCAGGTGATAATCTTCGGCGAAATGAATTTGCTCGTGAAATCCTCCCAGCTCGTGAAAGCGCTGCCGTTCGAACAACATGAACATTCCCGTGCTGAACGGCTTATGCAGGCGTGAGAGCTGCTGGAAGATGTTATTGCCGAAATAAAGCATCTTGTCTGTGAAGTTTCCATCGCGGCAAATAATATTTGTGGTCAGGCAATGCAGTTGCTTGCGCTGCATCAATTCCAGCGAGCGGCGAATCAAAGAATTTGAAGCAGGCTCGATGTCGGCATCCATGAACAGCACATAGGTACTATCGGCCAAAGCCGCTCCGGCATTACGTCCAGCCGAGGGGCGCCCGCCTCGAATCACTGAAACATTCAAACGATCGGCAAACCCCATGACCACTTCGGGCGTGCCATCGGTCGATTCCGCGTCAGCGACCAACACTCTCGTATTCCGCATCTGCGGATAATCCTGCTTCGTCAGCGAAAGCAGCAATTGCGGAATCATCTTCACTTCGTTCTTCGCTGGAATCACGATCGTCAATTCGCTCGTGCTCTTCGAAATTGGCGTCTGCACCGCGGTCTTCGTATTCATGAATGCGCACTCCCTCTTGGTCAATGGTGATGTAGGTGGGTTTCGCGTCCACCCACGCGCCCGAGTTGTAGTAGTGGATGCCGTCGCGCTCCTGGTGCATGGCGTCGTGCGTGTGTCCGCAGAAAATCCGGTCGGCTTGATGAAATCGGGCATGGTTCAAAGCCCCCGACGCCACTTTAGGCGATAACCGCAGCCAGCGCGTGTTCAGCCGGTCAATCATGCGCGCGATGGGCTTGTTCTTGAAATCCAGCTTCTGTATCTGGAAGTAGCACAGCGTCCCCAAATGATTTAGACGCATGTTGTTGATGCCCACGTTGTCGAACTGGTGCCCATGAATCGCCAGATGCCGCAATCCCATGTAATTCCAGGCATATTCCTGATAAACCCGCACCCCGACCAGGTGCGACATGATATCGGTCAATCCCGTGTCGTGGTTACCTTCCACCCAGACTACTTCTACGCCCCGCTTGGGATTGGACAGCTTGCGGATGTATCCGAGGAACTTCCAGTGCTCTTTGGTAAGGCGGCCAAAATTGAGGTCGGCGAAAATATCGCCAAGAAGGATCAACCGTCTGAAGCGCTTTTCCTTGAGGACCCGCGTGGCTTCGCGGGCACGGCTGGTTTCCGCGCCCAGATGCACGTCAGAAAGGATCAGCGTGTCATAGACGGCCGGATCCATAACTCAAGTCTAGCGAGGCAATGTTAATTCATGATGAAAAACTGCCCTGAAAATAGTGCAGTGGTATTCACGCAAGTAACAGGAGGGTAACCACGCCAGAGCGAAAATTCCAGAGCAACTCCGGTCTCCGCTGAAACGTTTGCCGGATTTTCTTCACTATTCAACAGTTACGGAGACCCGAAATGAATCTCACGAATTTTGCAGGCCAGAACTGGCTCATCACTCCCGCAGCTCTTGCCGTAGGCGAACAACCGCCTGCAAGTATCCACGACCAGAAGTGGCTTCTGGTGTTGACGGGAGTTGTGGCGGCCAATCTCGAAGGAAACAGTGCATCCCAGTGGCTGAACACCAATCTGTCTTTCCTTCCTGACATGGCGGGTGCCAACAATTCCGGCCCTTTAAACTGGGCCATCGGCCAATATGCAATTCCTAAGCCGGCAGACCCAAACTACACAATTGCCTTCGCCCTGGACGAATGGGCGCCCTACGTATCACTCAGTGCAATCTTTGATCAGGATCAATCGATCAATGCTGGTTATGCGGTGAATGTGTGGCGGCCCAATCATTTTGCCACCGGCATCAATGCCTTGGACGACGCTCCGGTCGGAAACATCTTCACCGGGGTCAATGCCGATGTGGGCGTTCGCGACACGGATGCCTGGATTTTGAGCCTCAACTACAACATCACCTTGCGAGGCCGAATTGTTTTCCTGAAAGCGCCGACCATTCTGTTTGAATCGAACTTCGAGGACACAACGGCGGGTCAGCCACCCTCGGTGAATCAGGCCGTGGGCACAGCGAAATTCAACGGGCCGAACATAATCATTCCGCCGCCCTCCGGCAGCAGCGGCAATTGGTTGCAGGTCGGCCCGTGGGGAACGGATGGAGCAGAGTTCTTTGGAGAATTCATCGAAGCTCCCACCGGCCCCGGCGTCTACAATCTCTCCGCGACGATGTTCGTGAGCTCCAAAGCCACCGAAGCGTTCCTTGGGTGCGAGACCGACGATGATACGAACCCGGAGTTCCTAACCCTGGTTTTCAAGTCGGACGGTAAGGTGTATGACGGCGGTCTCCAACCGACGGGCAATGTATTTCCGCACGATCAACCTTTTCCCGTGCAGATTACCCTTACCGTGACGGGAACCTCAGCCGCCGCCCAGATCGGCGTTGCAGGGAGTGTGGCCAACTACACTCCTCCCGAATTTCCAACCTCGTTCGCTGCGGTTGCGTTCTACCAGGCGCTGGAATCTGGGAAAGTGCCCTTTGACGTCACTGACATTGTTGTGACCTACACGCCGTTGTAGTACGAGGGGAACGGACAGAACGGGATCGGCGGTCGGAAGGACAGGGGAAGAATGGGCGGGCTGAGGCTTTCATGAGCTGGCTCGCATTGCGATTCCTAGGGCCGTAGAGCCTCGAAAACTACCGAACACAGCCCGGAGTGCCACTCCGCTTCAGCGCGTTCTGCGAGCCAATTCAATCGTTTTAATGACCATCTCTAAATATATTATTTTCAATTACTTGCAAGCATATTTTTGCACAGAATTATTGTCTGGAATGTTTATCGATCACAGACAGATCACCCACGCCTATGCACGTAGTTGAGCTTATTTTGACCCGCGTGCGAGAACCCTGGGAAGCGTAGCTTTGGCAGGACGGGTGGGAACCAATGGATTCTGCGACGAGCCGTTCGACAATATAGAACCGGAATCACCTTTGGCTGCGAGAGCGAAGTATCACGCCGCCAACCGCCCCCATTTCGCGGAAGTCCGCCTTATCGTCTCCCACTCCAAGCCAAAAAATGGCTTGAATGGGCCACCCGCCCGCCGGGAAATGGAAACCCCGTTCTAGTCCTTGTCGGAAAGTTTCGGCTTGCGTTTTCTAGCTTTTTTGCTAGACTTCTCGGCGGTTTTCCTTCCCCCATCTTTCGGGGTTTGCAGGACTGTTATTGCAAGCCTCTCGAAGTTTTCAAGGGCTTCGTGTCCTTCGACATATTCGACTTGTTTCATAAAGATTCGCACCCTTACTGGGCTAAAAGAAGAGTGAGGCCATGCCAGAGAAAAATGACGGCCAATCCCCAAAGAGGAATACCCAGAGCAATACGCCTGACTAAAATCCAAGCGTCGAACTTCCAGAGGAGAATGTAATGACCGAAAACGGCACAGAGCAACCCGATAAGGGAAAAAATGACACCGCTAATCTCGCGAGAGAGGTTCACTGGATCACGCACGCCTCGTTTTGGCTGCAAATCGGTCTGGCCGTTATAGGACTCGCTGCTCTCTGGATATACTACAACCAACTTCAACAAATGATTGCATCTACCAATGCGGCGCAGGATGCCGCTTATGATGCCTGCATCAGTGCCAAGATAGCCCGTCAAACCTTGCTCGAATATCAAACGGGCGAGGGCGATTCTCATAGCGTTGCTTCGGGAACCATTGCTCAGGCATCCGCCGTCATTCAAGGAGAGTCCGGTTATCTCGCTACTAATGCCACAATCGGGGATTCTCCCGATCCCGCTAAATGGCAAAGTGTCAATCCAATGTTTACTTATGGAAATGCTGGAAAATCTTCCATAAGTCATGTTCGGATTAAATATACCGTCCAACTCCTCCCTCACGGAACCGAGCCGAATCTTTCTAATGGAACTATCTATCATGATTCTGTCTTGGCTGGCGTGCTCAGCCCATACAGCGGCTTCAGCTTTGCGAAGGCCAACCTGATTGACAAAGACGGTAAATTCCTCGATCAAAAAACCGTAAGTGTAGACGATTTCCGCGCCGGGAAAGTTTATGTGGTCTCTTTTGGACGCGCCGAATACCAAGACATGTTTGGTACACCGCATTGGCAAACTTTCTGCGGATTTTTCGATTACACAGTCCCAGACCCGACAAAACGAGAATTCATGCACCCAAACTGCGCAAAATATAACAATCAAGATTTCAACTTGGTATATCCGCTTATCCGGCCAGAGACGGGAAATACTCCGCCGTCTACAACCGTCGAGCAGATAACCTGCATAGTTCCTAAGCACTGATAGTAGCCTTGAAGACAAGTTCACAGCGACAATTACTACATGTGCGTCAACTAGTTTAATACCTAGCTAAATATTTTATTTTCAATTACTTAAAAACGTATTTTTGCACAGAATTATTGTCTGGAATGTTTATCGATCACAGACAGATTACCCACGCCTATGCACGTAGTTGAGCTTATTTTGAGCCGCGTGCGAGAACCTTGGGAAGCGTAGCTTTGACTGGACGGGTGGCCCGACCTTACGCACTTGGTTTTCTCCTTCCCTTTATGAAACTGTGGGTGCCCCGTCCTTGCGTTTTGTGCAAGTGCCTGCCCTGAGCGGAGTCGAAGGGGGGACGATGCTGCCGATATGTGGCTTGTCATGCGTGCCGGTTCGCATCGCATTAGGGCGCTCGTCATCTGCAATTTATCACCAACTCGTGTTACCGACGGCTACCGTTCTTCGGTTCTGCTGGGGTGCGCAACCGCACGGCAATCCGGCCGAGCGGGGACTGGCCGGTTCTCCCGAGCTGTGGAGCTGGAGCAGTTTTCGTTTCCATCGACTGGACGAAGTTGGCCCTGTGCGGGTGAACGAAGGTGGACTGAGATTTCGTTTCGAGCGCCTGCAGCGTGGACGCCCTTCGCAGCAAGCCTCATCGATTCCCACCCTTCGCAAAGTGCGCGAAGGATGGGGCACCCACTGTGTTGGCGATGCCAGCGAGATCAGAGGATGGGCCACCCGCCGTTTAGCTTGCCCGGTGCACAAACCGCCCACTCACAATCGTCGCCACAACTTTACCGGTAAGCGCCGCCCCGTCGAATGGAGAGTTCGCGGACTTTGATTTCGTTTTGTTTACATCGAACGTCCAACGCTTCTTGGGATCGAAGATCGTGACATCGGCGTGCGCGCCGCGAGCCAGGGTGCCGCGTCCACGCAAGTCAACTACACGCGCGGGGCCGGCGGTGAACAACTCTACAATCCGCGCCAGCGGAATTTTATGTTCGCGATGGAGATGCGTGATGGCCAGGCCCAGCGCGGTTTCCAGTCCCGTGATGCCAAAGGCCGCGCGGGCAAACTCAATCGTCTTTTCATGCTTCGCATGGGGAGCGTGGTCGGTAGCGATGGCGTCAATGGTGCCGTCGGCCAAGGCGGCGATGATGGCCTCGCGATCCGACGACGAACGCAGTGGCGGATTCATTTTGTAATTGCCGTCGTAGTTCTGAATGTCTGAATCGAGCAAAGTAAAGTGGTGCGGCGTGACTTCACAGGTCACGCGGAGCTTGTTGCGCTTGCCGCGGCGCACAGCTTTGAGCGCATCGGCGGTAGAAAGATGGGCGACATGCAGGCGCGCTCCGGCAAATTGCTGGGCCAATTGGACGTCGCGCTCGACGATGCTCGATTCAGCGGAGTCTTTCATGCCGCGCAACCCCATGCGAAACGAAGTCGGGCCTTCGTTCATGGACGCGCCTTCGGTCTGGCGCGTATCTTCGGCGTGTTGAATCACGGGCAAATTCAGTTCTGAGGCGATGCGCAAGGTATCGCGCATGATGTCATCGCTCAAAATCGGCTTGCCATCGTCTGTGACGGCCACGGCTCCGGCGCGTTGCAGGGAACGAAAATCGGTCAGTGCTGCGCCTTTGCTGGCCTTGGTCGCGGCGGCGATGGGAAATACGTTGACCACCGCTCCCCGCTCCGGCGATTGCAACCACGCGACCCAATCGGCGGAATCAATCACGGGCTGCGTGTTGGGCATACAGCAAACGGAAGTGAACCCTCCCGCTGCGGCCGCGGCGGTTCCGGTGGCAATGGTTTCTTTGTAAGCCTGTCCCGGCTCGCGGAGGTGGACGTGAATATCGATGAACCCCGGAGTAACGATTAGGCCCTTCGCATCGAATTTTTCGTCGGCCGGTGTGCGGATAGTATTCGGGGCCGCAATCTCTGCGACTCGCCCGTCGCGGAGCAGTAGATCCATGGGCGCATCAAGTCTGGACGCCGGGTCTATGACATGGCCGCCTTTAATCAGCAGGCTTCGATTTGGCTTGGTTTGGCTCACGCCATTCTCCCGAAAACATTCACCACAGAGTCACAGAGGCGCAGAGAAATCAAAATCCAAGCCTTTTCTTTTTTGAGGTTTTCTCTGTGACTCTGTGTCTCTGTGGTGAATTTCATTTTGCCTTTCCTAAAGCCTTCGCCAGGATGCCCATGCGCACGGGAACACCGTTGCGAACTTCTTCCACGATCACGGATTGCGGGCAATCGGCCACGTCCCAGGTAAATTCCATCCCGCGAATGACCGGCCCGGGATGCATGACGATGGCGTCTTTCTTCGCCAGGCGGACTCGCGCCGCGTTCATCTGGTAACGCGCGATGTAGTCGTTCACACTGAGAGCTTGTCCGCCCAGGCGTTCTTTCTGCACGCGCAGTACGTAAATCACATCCACGCCATGCACGGCTTCTTCGACGGAACGAGTAATCTGCAAACCGGGCGCCAGCGTGGTTGCCAGATCTGGCAGGAATTCCGGCGGCCCGCAAAGAGTGATATGCGCGCCGAATTTGGTCAGCAGATAGACCGCCGAGCGCGCCACGCGGCTGTGGTAAATGTCGCCGACAATGGCGATCTTCAAACCCTTGATCGTCTTCTTGTGTTTCAGAATGGTATATGCATCGAGCAAGGCCTGCGTAGGATGCTCGTGCATGCCGTCTCCGGCGTTGATGACGGGGATATCGAGATGTTGCGCCATCAGCAGAGGCGCGCCCGCTTCGGGATGGCGAATGACGATGACGTCCGCGCCTACGGCTCGCAAAGTGTAGCCCGTATCGAGTAACGATTCGCCTTTTTCGATGGAAGACCCGCTCGAAAGCACGAGCGTGGTCATCGCGCCCATGGACTTGGCGGCGACTTCGAATGAACTGCGCGTGCGCGTCGAGGCTTCGTAGAAAAGCAGAAAAACCCGCTTGCCCTTCAATAAAGGCTTCGGCTTCTGCGGGTTCATCTTCCGCGCGAGTTGCAGATACGCGCTGATCTCCGCCGGAGTCAGGTTTTCGATGCCGAGAAGTGAGCCGCGAGCAGGTTTTGTCATCGCTATGATTGATTTCTACAACCGAATAGGGCTGGCCTAATCTTGTTTTTCCACCAGAAGCACTTTTTCCGCGTCATCCACTTCATTCAACTTGACTTCAATGATTTCCTCGTCCGTGGTTTGCACTTTTCGTCCCACGAACGCCGCTTCGATGGGAAGCTCACGATGGCCGCGGTCAATTAAAACACAGAGTTGCACCCGGCTGGGACGGCCCTGATCGAAAAGAGCGTCGAGGGCAGCGCGCACGGTGCGGCCGGTGTAGAGAACATCATCCACGAGGATGATGTTTTTGCCGGCGACAGGAAATCCGATGGCGCCTTTTTGGACGACCGGCTTGGAGCCAACCGTGGATAAGTCGTCTCGATACAATGTGATATCGAGAGTTCCGACGGGCACCGGGGTCTTTTCAATGCGCTCGATCAATTCCGCCAAGCGATGTGCCAAGGGAACTCCGCGGCGGCGGATGCCGTCAATGCCCAAATTCTCGGCACCGTTGTTCTTTTCAATGATTTCGTGGGCCAACCGCACTACCGTCCGCTCAATTTCGGAGCCGGACATCAGTTGCGATTTTTCTTTTATGGAACTCGTAGGTGAACTCGCAGGCGAACTGGCAGACGACTTGGGCGCAGGCGTACGGGGTGGGGTGCGTGGAGGCATGAACGCAGAATCATACGCGGAACGAGGCGGTTAGAGCAAGGATGGTAGTATCTACAACCCAATCAGAAGAAAATAGCGGGAGAGACGCGAAACCTAGCGCTGAGACGGCGAATATGTTCCTTGGTTAATTCGCGCTTGCCGCTAAGAACATCGGACACGATGCTCTCGGTCGCGAAAACATCGGTCAAATCCTTTTGACGAAGCTTGTTCTCTTCCATGAGATGCCGAACCACCTCGAGAGGACCCGCGTTAGGGATTGGATATGCCCGATCTTCATATTCTTCGACCAAAAGCGTGAGCAGGCCAATTAGTTTTGCCTCGGCTGCGCTGACCTCTTTTTTGCCGGTCAGAACTTCGAGCCGGGCAATGTAGGCCTGATTTTGTTCGTCGTTTTGAATGATTTCGGGTTTTGCTTCCGAAAGAAGCCTTACATACCCTGCGGTCGCCGACGCGGTCATTTTTTCCAGCTCCCCTTGTCGTATTCCTGGTGTGTCAAAACGGACTTCACGAAAATCATCTGCCAGCGGTATTCAATTTTCACTATCAACCGGTAATTACCGCCGCGGATGTTAAAGACTGTGTACGGATCGACGAAATCCGCGTGACTGTACACTTTCTTAACGTCCGCCAGGTTTCTCCAATTCGCGTCTTTTGCCACTTTGTACCAGGCGTTCAGCGCGGATTCCAACGTGTGATCTCTGACGACTGCATCCCTCCAGGCGCCCTTGCTGATGACATGCACGTCGACACTCAATATACTTCGCAAAACGCGAAGTTGTCAAGAAATATTCGCATAGTGCGAATTTTTGTACCGAATCGAACCACCAAGGACACGAGGCCTCACGAAGAAAAGCCCATGAAGCGCGAAGGTCCAGCCCGCTCCATAACAAACCTAAAACTGTCGATTTAAGCTACTGATTCGATACGGAATGACGCGGCTAGTCGCCGCTGGCGTGAGTCTGACTGGGAACCAGAGCGATGGGGACGCGTTCCTGTTTCTGCCCAAAAGCGTGAAGTATGGCGATGATGGCGCAGTGCGCGGTGAATATTCCAAAGGCGACGCTGGATACGGCGGTGGCGGAAATTACGGCAGCAATCAGTAAGCTACTCACTCCAATGACCTTTCATCCCTTAAACCGCAGCCACTTAGGTGCAACTCCCGAATCCAGGTTGCCCACACCCGCGTCTAATCTACCTGTAATTGACCGCGGCGACTGTTGACCACTAAGATACGTAAGTACAGCTGCGTTCTCCCACTTTCAAACATTTCTGTGCACTCGTCCAATTACGGAAGTGCAATAGACCTGATTCCAAATGGCCATTCACAAGATCTCGGTGCGCGGGGCGCGTCAACACAATCTGAAAAACATTGACGTGGAAATTCCCCGCAATACGCTCACGGTGATTACCGGATTGAGCGGGTCGGGAAAGTCTTCTTTGGCCTTCGATACGATTTATGCCGAGGGGCAGCGGCGGTATGTGGAGACGCTGTCGGCGTATGCGAGGCAGTTTCTTGACCAGATGGAACGCCCGGACGTGGATGCGATTGACGGGCTAAGTCCTGCCATATCCATCGAACAGAAGACTACCAGCCGCAGCCCGCGTTCGACCGTGGGGACAATCACAGAGATCTACGACTATTTGCGGCTGCTGTTTTCGTCTGTGGGGATTCCTCATTGCCCGAAGTGCGGGCGGGCCATCAGCCGGCAAACTGCCGACCAGATTGTCCAGCGAGTGATGGCATTGACGCCGGAAGACCGGGTGATGGTTCTGGCGCCGATTGTCCGCGGGCGCAAAGGCGAATTCAAGAAAGAGATGGAAAAGCTGCTCGAGCACGGATTTACGAGGGCTCGCGTGGATGGCGAGTTGGTCAATTTGGAAGACGAGATCAATCTCGACAAGCGCAAAAATCACACGATTGAAGTGGTGGTAGATCGTTTGCTGGTCAAGCCGGGAATCGAGCATCGGCTGGAATTGTCGGTAGCGCTGGCGATGAAGCTGGCAGGAGGATTGGTCATAGTCGCCGTCGTCGATGGCGAAGAACAGCTTTATTCCGAGAAGCTGGCCTGTCCGGATTGCGGAATCAGCGTGCCGCAGCTCGAGCCGCGGTCATTTTCGTTCAACAGCACTTATGGGGCTTGTCCCGAATGTCACGGGCTGGGCAGCAAGTATGATTTCGACCCGGCCAAAATTATCAATGACTGGTCAAAGCCCTTGCTCGACGGCGGATTGGGGCCGGGATCGGCGTCACAAAATTTGATTAACCAGGTGCAAATCGCCGGGGCGGCACACGACATTGATCTGAATATACCTTTTGAGAAACTTCCGGAGAAGTCGCAGAACTTATTGCTTTACGGCGAGGCGTCTGAAGGTAAAGCAAAAGCAAAGACTGGATTTCGCGGAATTCTGGCGTATTTGAAGCGCAACCTGGAAGATTCGAGTTCGGACGGTTATCGCGAATACTTGATGGACTTCATGTCAGCGACGGAGTGCCCGATTTGCGATGGCAAGAGATTGAGGGCTGAAAGTTTAGCTGTCAAAGTGAATGGACTCTCTATTTCTGATTTCACGGCCATGTCGGTGACGCGATCGCTCGAAGCGGCGCGGAAGATCAAGCTTGCCGGACGTGAAGCGACGATTGCCGGACGCGTGGTGCATGAGATCGTCGAACGATTGCAATTTCTCGATCGCGTGGGCCTCGGCTATATTTCGCTCGGCCGTTCTGCGGCGACGCTCTCGGGCGGAGAAGGACAGCGTATTCGCCTGGCCACGCAAATTGGATCGAAGCTGCGCGGTGTTTTATATGTGCTGGATGAGCCATCGATAGGATTGCATCATCGCGACAACGAGCGCTTACTCCAGGCGCTCGAAGAGCTACGGGACTTGGGCAATACGGTTCTCGTGGTTGAGCATGATGAAGAGACCATCCGGCGCGCCGATTATGTGATTGACCTCGGCCCCGGCGCGGGACGCAATGGCGGCGGATTGGTCGCGCAGGGAACTCCGCAACAAATCGAGAAAGCTCCGGATTCTTTGACGGGTGCGTATATCTCCGGCCGCTCGAAGATTGAAATGCGCGATGAACGCCGTTCCGCGGGCGGCGATGGCATTACGATTCTGGGCGCGAAAGAAAATAATCTCAAGAACCTCGACGTGACTTTTCCGATGGGTGTGATGACGGTCGTGACTGGAGTCTCCGGCTCGGGCAAATCCACTTTGGTGAACGACATTCTTTACCGCGCGCTGGCGAAGAAGCTGTACCGTTCCCGCGAAGAAGCGGGTGAGCATAAGACAATCTCGGGAGCCGAGGCGATAGACAAAGTCATCCGCATTGACCAATCGCCCATTGGCCGCACGCCGCGATCGAATCCTGCGACTTATACCGGAGTCTTCTCACAGATTCGCGATCTTTATGCCATGCTGCCGGAATCGCGTGAACGTGGCTACAAGCCCGGACGGTTCTCTTTCAACGTCTCCGGCGGGCGCTGCGAGGCTTGCCAGGGCGAAGGACAGCGTCGCATTGAAATGAATTTTCTTCCCGATGTTTATGTGGTGTGCGAGGTCTGCGGCGGGCGACGCTACAATCACGAAACGCTGACTGTGAAATATAAGGGCTATTCCATCGCGGACCTGCTCGAGACACCGATCAGCGATGCAGTGCCGATTCTTGAAAATATTCCGCAGGTGAAGCAGAAGCTGCAAACGCTGGTGGATGTCGGGCTCGGTTATGTGCATCTTGGACAATCGGCGGTGACTTTGTCGGGTGGCGAAGCCCAGCGCATCAAGCTAGCCCGGGAGTTGAGTAAACGGCAGACAGGCAAGACTTTATATCTACTCGACGAGCCGACGACTGGATTGCACTTTGACGACGTGCGCAAATTGCTGGACGTACTGCACCGACTGACTGATCTTGGCAACACAATCGTGATTATTGAGCATAATCTGGATGTAATCCGCAACGCCGACTGGATTATCGATCTTGGCCCGGAAGGCGGAGAAGACGGCGGAAAACTGGTTGCACAGGGAACGCCGGAGCAAGTAGCGAAGAACAAGAAGTCTTACACCGGGCAGGCACTGGCGGGATACTTCGTGCAGAATGGGAAAGTCAGCGCGTAAGGTTCCATGCTGCTAGCGAATGAGCGAAACTGAATCCATGTCCTCTACTGAAAATTCGTGGCCGCCGCCAGTCGCTCCGATGCCGCCGGAGATTCCTGCGCCGGTCATTCCCGTGCCCAGGTTTCCTCTCTGGAGCGGTTGGGATGTCGTCCAGATTGCGCTGATGATGTTCCTCAGCCCGTTTCTTCTGTTCTTTCTGGTTGGGGGAGTGGCGAAGCATTACTTCTATCCCAGCGAAAATTGGACGCAGCTTGCGCAAGAGCCCATCGTGGCTCTGGCCGCAGAATTTTTCGCCTACATCATCGTTTTCTTCCTCATGGTGATGCTGATTGAGGGCAAATATCACACGCGCTTCAGCGAAGCCATCGAGTGGCGTTGGCCGCGAAGTCCGTATGCTTTGATTGCGCTGGGAGTATTGCTG
>Ga0209062_1004388_pt1 | contig 14810 bp, 8 predicted proteins | sample Coa_R2_2_FD_187158 | JGI IMG/M metagenome (GOLD analysis project Ga0209062, IMG submission 187158) | Surface soil microbial communities from Centralia Pennsylvania, which are recovering from an underground coalmine fire - Coalmine... | ecosystem: Environmental > Terrestrial > Soil > Unclassified ... | reverse complement strand
TGCGTCGAAACTCCCCGTTTGCAACAAAACCGGCTTTGGGCGGCCCTCTTGCGACCGTCATGAGGCTTTGGAGGGCCGGTTTGCAACGAAACCACTAAATTGGGGAGGGTTTTGACGCAAAGCCCCCCTTGCAACGACAGGCGAACCGTTGCAACGACGGCAACGAAACCGCACAAGTCCAGGACTGGTCAATAGGTAAATCGTTGCAACGACTTGCGCCTGTGCATGCAATGATCCTAACGCGACATGGCTGTGCCGGCAGGATCGTCCGGACAGAACTATCGCGGTACGTTTTTCCCCGTGTACGAAAAACGGTTTCTGGCGCGATTTTCGCAGCGAGGTACGAGTAGTCATGGTGCAAAACTCCGTTGGCTTCGATTCCAGCCCGCTTTTTTGTTTCCTACGGCTCCTTTTCTAGCATTTCTACATGTCTCGATCTTATCAATTTCGAAAAGTCTCCATCCATTTGTTTAACGACTAAAACAAATGCATGCGCCTCAAGCCGCCATCCACTACGCCCGACAATCATTTCCTCTCCGTATTTGATCTCTTTTGTAGTGTCAATTGTACATATGAATAATCCTTTGTCTCCATTCGGCCCACAATCGCCTAATACTCTTATCTTCCCGTCTCGCATGGGAATTAATACTAAACGGAGAGACATAGAGTCTAATGAGGCTTTCGAAGCCGCTGATGCAAAACCGCAAGTATAATTTGTAACACTGATTATTTCCTTAAAATCTTTCTTATGCTTTCTATAATCCGAAGCATCTTGGAGGGATTCTTTTGAATCTCGAGGAATTTCCCGCTTCATATACTTTAACGTCCACTCTAACATCGGCTCTTTTGCGCTTGCCATCGCGCAGAAAAACACCATCACGCACAAGCCCGTCAGGTAATTCATAGTAATCTCCTCTCTCGTCCCTTCACAGTTGGTTGTGCAAAGAACAGTGACAATCGATCACACACAGGAGACAATCTGTGTTCCCAATACGATCGCTCAGGGCAATTGTTTAACCAGACGGATAGGGTGTGAGGAGGAAAAAAGGTGTCAGGAACCGTTTTCGCCAGTGGGCTTGGCCTTCCGCGGACGCCCCTGGGGCCTGATCGTGCCTTCTAATCCCAGACCCTTCACCGTCGACTCCACCCACGCTTCCTCCCCAAACGGCTGACCTCGACGAACGCAACGACGCAACGCCTCGACTTCGCCCAACGTTTGCACCGCGTTCACCTCGGCCAGCCACGTCGAAGGACACGGCACCGGCCATTCGCGCAAGGCCGCCTGCGCTAAGGCCGTATTCGCGCGACGCTGCCACAAGCTGCACCAACGCCAGTCCTCCGCCCGCTTCACCAAGCCGGCACGCAGCGGGTTCCGCTCCACATAGCGGCACACCGTCAGCAAATGCTCGTCCTCCTGCACCGGGAACGATTTGAAGCGCCCCTGGTACAGATGCCCCGTGCCAGTGTTATGATAATGGGCGTGCCAGCGTTGCGTGTGCGTCAACGTCAGCCAGCCCACAAAACGCGACAGTTCCCCGTCGGCCCGCGGCCAGAGGACCAGGTGCCAATGGTTGGGCATGACGCACCAACTGAGCACGCGCATGGGCAGGCGCAGGCAGGCTTCGGCCAAGACGCGGTGAAAAGCGTCGTAGTCGCCGTCTTTGTGGAACAGCGTCAGGCGGCCGTTGGCGCGATTGAGCACGTGATAGACGTAGCCACCCAGGCAAGCTCGCAAAGGTCGTCCCATGCCCGCAGCGTAACGCCACGGTCGCGCTGGAGCAAGCAAAATCCACCCCAAAACGGTTCCTGACACCTTTTCCGTTCCCTTTTCCGTTCCCCTTTTCCGTTCCCATGGTGCAAAACTCTGTTGACTAGGAGTCCAGCCCGCTTTTGGTTTCCTACGGCTCCTTTTCTAGAATCTCTAAATGTTTCGATCTTATCAATTTCGAAAAGTCTCCATCCACTTGTTTAACGACTAGAACAAATGCATTCACCTCAAAGCGAGTAACTTGCCCGCACGGGTCCCGTGACTGACTTCCACTACGCCCGACAATCATCTCCTCGCCGTATTTGATGTCTTTTGCAGTGTCAATTGTGCATATGAATAATCCTTTGTCTCCATCCGGCCCACAATCACCTAGTATTCTTATCTTCCCGGCTGGCATGGGAATTAATACTAATCGGAGCGACATAGAGTCTAATGAAGCCCTCGCGGCCGCCGCTGCAAAACCACAAGTATAATTTGTAACGCTGATTTTTTGCTTAAAATCTTTTTTATGCTTTCTATAATCAGAAGCTTCTCTAAGGGATTCTTTTGAATCTCGAGGGACTTCCCGTTTCACATATTTTAGCGTCCACTCTAACATCGGCTCCTTTGCGCTTGCCGTCGCGCAGAAAAACACCATCACGAACAAACCCGTCAGGTACTTCATAGTAATCCCCTCTTTCGTCCTTTCACAGTTGGTTGTGCAAAGAACAGTGACAATCGATCACACACAGGAGACAATCTGTGTTCCCAATACGATCGCTCAGGGCAATTGTTTAACCAGACGGATAGGGTGTGTAACAAGTGCGACTATTGCGTTCATTGCTCCTTTTTGAGAGGCTAGCTTGGCCATTATACTGAGCACAAATCTGAATCTTTCTTTTCGACGAATATAACTAGGTTGAAAAGTTAATCTTAGGGGCTCCCCATAGATCGGTTCTTCACTCCCTCCGCCTGGAATCGTGACTTTATCCGACACGCTAACCCCATCCGCATACCAACCCAGAGAGGGATCCCAAATCTGTATGGTAAGCCCCAAGTCGGCCTCTATTGTGTATTCCGGTTCTTTCGGCATATAATTGGTAACTGTCACCTCGGCGTACATCCCGACGTGCCCAGGAGCCACGTCTACCACATCTCCCGGCTTCAACTTGGCCATGTCAATTGTTTTCCCTTCACTCGGACCCTCTAAATATTTAACTGTCCACTTATCTATCTTCCAACGGATCAACCTTTTCTCTGGCCAATGGACATGAAGGCCTGTGGGATCGCTCACACTCGCAGGATTATTAGCCACATACCGATATGCGTTGGTGTCCGGTGTCAATCCAAGCGGATCCTGGCTCAACCATCGCCCATCAACAGGGTTATCTTCGCGCGCTCCGTCCAGGTATGTCCCCGAGATCGAATCGTATGCCGCACCCGTATACAAATAACGTGGCGCGTTGGTCGCGTTGGTTTGACTCACCAGATTGCCAAACGGATCATAGGTGATCGCATCCAGCACGCTGCCGCTGGTACTCACCACTTGGCGGATCGAGCCGATATTGTCGGTCATGAACCACTGCGTCGTACCGCTACCGCTCACCTCGCCATAGAACTGGCTCAACCCCTGCGGGTTCGTCAGGTAGCGCTCAGTCAGCGTCCCGCTGCCGTTGAAGTCCATGTACGGGTTCGAGCCGTCGTACACGGTGTACAACTGCTGGGTTCCATTCAGGGAGACGCCGATACGGTTACCATTCACGTCGTAAGTGAATTTCTCGTCGTTGAGGACGTTCCCATGATTGTCCTCTGCCTTCACCTCCGTCAAGCGATTTTCGTAGTCCCAGCTGTAGTAGGTCACGTAACCCGTCGAGATCTTCGTCTGCGACGTCGTGTTGCCGTTGTTGTCATACGTGTAGCTGTAGGTGCCGTCGGTCTTCAACTCATTGCCCGGCCCCGTTTGGTAGCCCGTCATGTTCCGGTTGCCGTTGGCATCGTAGCTGTAAGCCACACTATAACTCGATCCGAGCAGCGTCCCCGAGGCACCCGTCAATTCGCCGTTATTAACGTAGGTGTAGCTCAACGAGGTGTTGTTATTGTCCTGGTAGCTGTTCAGCTGGCTCCCCGTATTGTAACCATACGTGTAATTCGCCAAAGTCAGGTTCTTGCTCGTGTCCTTAGTCAACATGTTGGTCAGGCGATCGGCGTTGTCGTAACTCAGTGTCGTTACGATCGTGTCGCCCACGGAACGTGTGATTCCCGTCAAATTGCCAACCCCATCGTAACCCAGCGTGACTTGCGCATCCAGGGTATTGCTCCGGCCCGACCGCAAGTCAAGGCTCGTCAGCCGCTGATCGTTGTCGTAACCAAAACTGACACTGCCCGACATGTTGTCCGTCAGGCCGATGCGGTTGTTGTAGACGTCGTAGCTGTAGGTCAGAATAACGTGCGGCACTCCCGGCGTGCCGCTGTTGTCCACTGTCGTGAGGCGATTGGCCGCGTCATAGCCGTAACTATAGGAGGAATAGCTGTCCTGAGCAGTCTTCAGATTGCCAGCCGCGTCATAGGTCCAGGTGGCCGTGTAATTGCCGCCTACCCACGTCTCGCCCGTCTTCCGCCCCACAGCGTCGTAACTGTACGTGAGGGTCCGGCCGTTGGCGTCCGTCATTGTCGTCAACTCGCCGCCGGCATCGTAATAATTGCTGGACGTGAAACCCATCGGGTTCGCAACCGAAGTCAATTCATTGGCCGCATCATATGTATATGTAGTGATGTTCCCGTCCGGATCATCTACTGTTTTCAGGTTGCCCGCCAAATCATAGGTATTCGTCGTGGTCCCGTTCACGGGAGAGGTAACGGTCAACACACGGCCCTGGGCGTCGTAAGTCTCCGTGTTGGTCTGGTTCAGCGGGTTGGTCACGGTAGTCTGGTTGCCGTCGGCATCGTAGCCGTAAGATGTGACGTTCCCCAGGGGATCCTCGGCGCTGATCAATTGATTGATCGCATTATAGGTATTCGTCGAGGAGTGGCCGTTGGGGTCCGTAGTGCCGATCGAGTTGCCATCGGCGTCGTAGGTGTACGTATAAGTGTTGCCCGTCGCGTCAATATAATTGACTTCCTCGTGATCGGCGTTATACACCATGCTGGCCGTTATGGTGGGACTGCTCGGCCCGCCTTGGTTGATCGACGTTTCATCGCCGACCGAATCGTAAGTGTAGGCGGTCACATCTCCCACGGGATCGGTGGTGCTCGCCACTTGTCCGAGCGCTGTGTACGTTTTCGTCGTGGTATGGTTTAAGGGGTCCGTGACCGATGACTGCTCGCCGGCCGCGTCATAAACGGTGGTCGTGGTCTGATTCAGGGCATTGGTTACGGCAGTCTGCCGATTGGCGGCGTCATAGGTGTACGTCTCGGTCTGGTTGAGCGGATTGGTAACGCTGGTTTCGTTGCCGTTGGCATCATAGCCGAACGTTGTCGTCTCGTTCAGTGCGTTGGTCTCGGAGACGCGCTCGTTGACGGCGTTATAAACGTCCGTCGTGGTGTGGTCGAGCGGGTCCGTCACACTCGTCTCATTGCCGACGTTATCGTAGGTATACGTATAGACCGAGGACGTGGTACTGGTATCGGCCAGCGTCTCGCCGGTCATGCGGTTCATGGCATCGTAAGAGTAGGTGTTGGTGAAGCCGCGGGCGTCGGTGACACTGGTACGCTGGCCGGCGCTGTTATAGACGTTGGTGGTGGTCTGGTTGAGCGCGTTGGTTTGGCTGGTTAGCTCGTTGACCGAGTTATAGACATTGGTGGTGACGTTCAGCAGCGGATCTTCGGCAGTGAGGACGAGTCCCTGATTATTATAAGTATACGTCCACGTGTGCAGCAGGGCGTCTTCCTTCTGCGTCATATTGCCCATGCTGTCGTAGGTGTAGCTGGTCGTCGCTCCGGTGGGGTCCGTATACTGGCCCGGCTCATTGAATTGGTTGTAGTTGCTGTAGAGCGAGTAGCTATCGTCGGGCTGGACGATCTCCGTGGGCGCGCCCTGGCTGTTGTAGAAGTCGCGGGTGCGTCGGGCCAGCTGGTCGGAGGACATCCACGCCAAACCGTTGGTATCGCGGTAGATGAGCGAGGTATCGCCGAGCGGGTCGGCGTCTTGCACATCTTGGCCGAACCCGAGCCAATCCAGGCCGGTGCTCCAGACATTGCTGCGCGCGTCAGTGTATAACGCCGTATCGCCCGCGGCCAATAGCACGGCGGTGACATTGCTGCTCCCCGCCGCCGCCCAGCCGTTCATCTGCATCGCTATCAATTGTAGGGTCGTGCTGTCAGCTTGCGTGACGCTGGAGACGCGGCCGGCGGAATTGTAAACGAAGCTGGTGGCGTGGTTGTTGGGATCGTCCAGCTTCGTCAGGTTGTTGCTTCCGTCATACGTATATTGCCACAGGTCGACGGCGGGATCGGTGATCGAAGTCAACTGACTGCCGGTGTACGCCAGCGTGGCCGTGCGCAGCGCCGGGTCTTCAATGCTTGTCAGCTTGCCCGACGTATAGGTCAGCGTCGTCACCTGATTGTTCATGTCGGTGATGGACGTCAGCAAGCCCGAACTATAGGCAAAGGACGTGGTGTTGCCGTCGCGGTCTACGGATGAAGTCTCTTGGCCGCTGCTGTTGAAATATAGCTTTGTCCCATCGGGCATGGTCCGCGTGTAGACGTTGTTGCTGAACGTCAATGTCGAGAAGTCGCCGGCCGGCGTCGTGTACCCTGAGCCGTTGCTGGCAAACCACAAGCTGGTTCCGCCCGGTTCCACCAAAATGACGCCGCCGGAGACGGGCACCAATTGCTCGACATTATCCAGCGACCAGCCAGGGCCAAAAGGACTGCTCGCCTGATTGACGATGACCGCATTGCCGCTGTAGGTGGTCTGCGTACTGCCGTTCGTCACGGAGATCGAATACGGATAACGGCCGGTGGCATCGCTGGTCGCATTCGCTTGCAAGCCGATCTGCATAATGTCGCCGGGATTGAGACCCGACGTGTTGTAGGTCACACTGGCCAACGCCGTGCCGTTGAAGGTCAGCCTCGCTGTGATGGTGGAGGGCACCGATTGGCCGAAGGGCAGTTGATACTCGGTCAGGAAGATCGGTTGAGCATTGGCCGTCGTCGAATTGTAATCGAGACTTACCGGGGCGGTATTGGGGTTATACGACGGCATGGCGAACGAAGTCTGCACCGAGCCGTCGGCCAGGCCCATGCTGGCATACGGACCGGCGGCTTGCGTAGCCTGCCCGCTGCTGACTTTGTCCGGCGTGATGACCGTGGGCCAAGTGCTGCTGGATGTCGGCCGCGTGCTGGAATAGGCCGGCGAATTAGTGCCCGCCACCGCGAAGGTCATGGTCACAGTGATAGGCGAGCCGACCTGCGGCGTCTCCGTCACACTGATGATGTCGGTGCGAGGTCCCGTGGTGCTGGTGAAACTCTTCCAGGTACCTTGCAGTTGGGCAGTAGACGTGCCGGTGACGTTGGTGAGATCGGGCGCTTGGCTGACGTTCCAGGCATAGCTGCTGACCGTGCCGCCAGATACCTGCGCCAGCAGGTTCTCGCCCCAGGTCGAGAACGTGTTTAGCGTCACGTTCGCTGGGATTGTCTCGCCCGAGTTCAGGTCGAGTACGTTCATCGGGTCGGTGCCGTGGCGTCCGTTGGGCAGCGATACGCTCATCGGCTCGATTTTCAGAGGAGTGGACTGGGCCGGCGCCGTTGTCGAGTAGGTCGTCTGGAACGCGGTCAACGGCGACGCATTCTCCGTCGCGCTCCCCTTCGGGTCGCGGCTAAGCGACGCGGCGTTTATGCCTTTCGCGGGCGCGACGGTGTTATTGCCGGTGCCGAAATCAACGCCGACAAACTGATTAGCATTGACCACGCCGGGACCGCCGCCGCCGGTCGGTCCGCCGCCGCCCATGCCCGCGTTGGGCGTGGAGCGTCCGCCGGCTCCTGCCCCTCCGCCATTGGCGTAACTTGCTTGCGGTATCGCCGGCTGTTTCGGCGGCGTCGATAGCGGCGAGAACGATTGCGAGGACAAGCGCGGGACCAACGAATCCAGCGCCGTCGTGCTTGTTTGCGCCGCGGGTTGGTCGATCGGCGTCTGTGCCAACGTGGAATTCTCTTCGGCCTGGCGGGACGTGGAGAGCAGCGTGATGCTCTCGCTGGGCGTGATCGCGGCCCATTCGTCGCTCTTCCGCGTTTCGCCGGCAGTCTGGGCCATGGCGCTGTTAATTTGGGTATTATGGGGGGAGGGCGCAAGCTCCGCGGTGGACATGCCGTTGAGCGAAGTAGGAGACCAGCGATCTTCGAGGATGGTCAACATCGGTCGGAACGAGCGCACCACTGGCCGGCGTCGTCCTGGGACGCGCCCCGGAAACCACCCGCACAACCACGAGAATAGCCACCGATCGAGTGTCAGACCAGCTAAGTTTTCCTCCTCAGAGTGCAGAGTCTGGGTGCTTACATTCGCCGTAAGTGCCTGGTATGTGTCCGTGAACATCGCGGCCGCCGGAGGCATCACTGCCAGCGCGGAGAAGAGCTTGAGTAAAAAGTAGGGGGATTCTACAAAAGTGCTCGGCTCGTGTTCAAGAGAAAATAGATTAATATTTCGTAAGGATCGGGGCAATTCCTCATCGTCCGAGTCTGAAGCGTTAGCGAAAGCGTCTCTTCGCTTACGCTTCAGGCTCCGATATTGTAGGTTAGCGACGCAGCCGCGCGTTCGTCATTATTTGGTCAATCTTTCTCCTCGACAGGAGCATACGATCCATGAACCGTATTGTCGTCCTCATCGGCCTCAGTTTCATCGTGTACCTCACCGGTTTCAGCCTCAGCGCCGAGGCTGCGGACAAAAAGACGCCGAAGCAAGCGCTGCAAGCGCTGAACGATCTCATCGGCGGCTGGCGAGGCACCGGCGAGCCGAACGGCACGCTCGAAGCGAAGCAGCGCGATTTCTGGCAGGAACACATCACCTGGGAATGGCGCTTCAAAGGCAAGGACGTGTATCTGAGCGCCGCCATCGATAAGGGCAAGTACCTCACGGCCTGCGAGCTGCGCTATCTGCCCGACAAGGAACGTTATCAACTCGCCGCGATGACGCCGGACAAAGACAAGCTCATTTTCGAAGGCACGCTCGACAAAAAACGACTCGTGCTGGAGCGATTCGATGAGAAGAAAAAGGAGAAGCAGCGTCTAATATTGGCATTGTTCCATTTCAACCGCCACGTCTACAATTACGAAGTGAAACCGGCGGATCGTACCGCTTTCCGAATGGTTTACCGCGTTGGCGCGACGAAGGAAGGCATTGAGTTCGCCGGCGGGGATGACAAGCCGGAATGCGTGGTCAGCGGCGGTTTGGGGACGATGCCGGTCGTGTACAAAGGCAAAACGTACTACGTCTGTTGTTCCGGATGCCGCGATGCGTTCAACGACGAGCCGGAGAAGTATATCAAGGAATTCGAGGCACGCCAGAAAGCAAAGTCGAAGGCGAAGGAACGGTAGAAATCGATTTGACAAACCCGAAGCGTGAGCGAGGGCGGCCCTCGCTTGCGCTTCGGGTTTATTGTGTGCGTTCACCCATTCGTCAAAGCGCGTAGATCGCGCTCACCCCTCTGTGAAACAAGCGCGATCTGTTGGAATGCCGCAGCCGATCGTGGAGCGCGTGTCAATTGTGCGGCAAACCGGCTGGCTTCGCTCTCTAGTTTGGTGAGTCGCTCCGCGATTTCCTTGAGTACGATGGGCCGATCCTCCGGCGGCAGCTGGCGTGCCTGCTCGATCAGATGTTCGCCGACAACCCGCGAATAAAACCGCGCCCATTGCTCCAACCGCTCGCTATGATCCACGAGCGCGAGGGCTTCGCCATGAACCTCCTCCGCCAACTCGGCCAACCGCATCACCCGGTCCTTCGGCGTATCCAGCCGCAAACTGGTGTTTAAGCGTTGCTCCAGTTTGGCCTGTTCGATCCGCAACGGGTCTGGCAGCGAAACAGGCTTGTGCGGCCACGACCACCAGGCCAGCGCGAAGACTAACAACGACGCGGCCAAAGAGAAGGCGAGCGATAACTTGCGCTTGCCGCGCTCTTTCGGACCCGGAGCCAGCGTGGAACGCCACACGATCGCAGGATCGGCAATGGCCGGTTGCTCCGCGGCAGGCCGGTTCGGCCCCACAATGCGCTGGAGGAATTGTTCCTTTGCCGTCGAAGGGGGAACCGGCAACTGACGAACGAGTCGTTCCAACTGAACCAGGCGGCGCTGCCAAGCGCGGCAGGATGGACATTGAGCCAGGTGGCCCTTGATGTCGCCGGGCGGTTGCTCGGGCAGTTCGGCCGACAGCAGACGCCGCTGAATGACCGTGCAGTTCACGACCTCTCCTGTTCCTGGCGTGGTGCCAGAATGCTCAGCAACTTCTGCCGAGCCTTGAAGACGCGCCAACGGGCAGTCTCTTCCGTCAAATCCAAAACCTCGGCAATTTGCCGAAACGACAGGCCTTCCTCGACACGTAGCAGCAAGGCAGCGCGAAACTCCGCCGGCAGACGATGAATGACGCGGCCCAGGTTTTGCAGCGCTTCGGCGCTGGCGGCTTGATCGAGCGGGCCGCGCTGCGAGTCGGGCAAGTCTTCGGGCAGGGTCTCGCGCTGGCGGGCCGATGCCCGGCACTGGTTGGCGTAGTTGTTGTGGGCGATGCGAAACAACCATGCACTAAAGTTTGTGCCGGCCTGAAACTTTTTCAGCCCGGCGAACGCTTTGAGGAAACTCTCCTGGACCAAATCCTCGGCCGTGTGCTGATCGTGCGTTAGCCGATAGAGCCAGCGATAAAGCCGGTCCCAATACCGTTCGACAAGCTGGGCGAAGGCCGGACGGTCTCCCTTTTGAGCGGCGACGATGAGTCGATGCTCGTCGGCGAGACGATCCTGGGGGTTGTCGAAAGACGCCACACGCATCGCGCTCCCTGCCTATAGGATAAACTAACAAGCCGCTCGGCCGTTGGCGCGAACCTGATATTCTGCTTCCTAAGCCCGTAGCACTGGCACGTCGAGCCTTGCTGGCGCCGCGGGCTGGCATTGCAACCACATCTAAGCTAGGATGAGGACGGCCGATCGTGGAGGGTTGGCCGAGTGGTTTAAGGCAGAGGTCTTGAAAACCTCCGTGAGGGAAACCTCACCGTGGGTTCGAATCCCACACCCTCCGAGTCCCATCTTTGCCTCAATCTGGCCGCCCAATTAAACACCAGACTGCGTGCTGTGGAGTCCAAACTTTGTGACTCTTCGCAGCCAGGTCCCGTGCAGCAGAAGTCGATCACGGATGGAATTGACAGTCAGCACCTCGTCCGCTAGGGTATTTATCGTTGGGGCTGTGGCGCAGTTGGGAGCGCGTTTGAATGGCATTCAAAAGGTCGAGGGTTCGAATCCCTCCAGCTCCACTCGATTCAAATCCCTCCGCCAGCTAAGGATTCCTCCCGCGCTTCGCTTGCTGTCCGTGTTACGGACAATCGAGCAGATACAAAGTCGTGTCGGCGTTCGCGGTCGCCAGCTGCTTGCCGTTCGGAGTGAACGCCAGCGCGGACACGAACGGTCGCGAATCGCTGGTTAGCACGGGTAGGTGCAGATCCCATTGGCGCAGTTCTTTACCACTGGCCCGGTCCCACAACTTGATGATGTTATCCATTGCCACGGTGGCGAAGCGCGTTCCGTCCGGACTCATGGCCACCGCGACAATCTTTTGTTTGTGCGCGGCGATCGTGTGCAGCAGCCTGCGTTCAGGCAGCTGCCAGATCCTGACTTCGCCGCTGTTGTCCGCCGTCACCAGTGTCTTTTTGTCCGGGGTCAGAGCCAGGTCCATGATTTCCCGTGTTTTATCGTGAGCTTTCCATTCACTGCCGATCCGCTTTTTTGCGGTGATGTCCCATAGATGGACGGAACCATCGTTTCGACCGACGGCGGCCAAGGCGCCGTCCGCGCTGAGCGTCAGACTCTTGCTCGCCATGAAATCGCTTAGCTCAAGAGAAATGTCGAGCTTTCCCGTGGACACAAAATAGGTGGCGATCTCGGCCAGCGCCAGCCAGGCGACGATGTTTTTGCCGTCGGGCGTTACCGTCATCACCGGGATGCCGTCGAGTTGTTGAGCTTCATTGCGGATGGTACGGATTTCCTTACCGGTCGCCGTGTCCCACAGCTTGAGTGTGCTGTCCTTATCCGCGGACACCAGCGTCTTGCTGTCGGGTAAGAAAGTCACCGAGGTAATGTCCTTGGCATGTCCTTCCAGCACGAACAACTCCCGGCCGGTGGCCAGCTCCCACAGTCGAACTGTTTGATCGGCGCTGCCGGAAGCCAGCAGTTTTGCACTGGGGCTGACGGCCAAGGCGGTGATTTCCTTGTTATGGCCGCGGACGCTGGCTCCTTGTTGACCGGCCAGTTCCCAGAGCTTGACCGTCCGATCCACGCTGGCCGAGACGAGAAAATGACCATTCGGACTGAACGCCACCGAGCTGATCCAATTCGTGTGGCCTTGGTACGAATACAACTCGACTCCCGAACGCACGTCCCATAGCTTGACGACTTGATCGCCGCCACCGGAGGCAAGCAGCCGACCATTCGGACTGAATGCGACGGAACTGATGACGCTCGTGTGACCTTGGAATGGCCTGACCGGCTCATTGCCGCCCTGGACGTTCCACAGGAGAATGCGCTGATCGCCGCCGCACGAGGCCAGCTGCTGGCTGTCCGGGCTGAAAACAACGGCGCTGACGGCAGCGCCATGGCCCAACAGGGTGCGTTCTTCCTTGAGCGATTCGGCATCCCACAGCTTCACCACCCGATCGCCACCGGCCGAGGCAATGTGCTTGCCGTCCCGACTCCAGGCGACGGAACTGACGACGGAATGATGGCTGGGCAGCGAATGTAGCTCTTTGCCCGTCTCCACGTCCCAGACCTTGAGGAGGTGATCCGCTGCTCCCGAGACGAGTCGCTTGCCGTCGGGGCTGAAAGCAGCCGAAGTCACGGCGGCGTTGTGGCCGGTGAAAGTGCGAATTTCCTGAGTAGTGCCGCTATCCCATAATTTCAGCGTCTTGTCGCCGCTGCACGTGACAATGTATTTGCCATCAGGACTGTACACCGCCGCTGTCACCGGCGACCGATGCCCCTTGAGAATCCGTTCCTCGTTCCCACGCTCCGCTTGGGAACGCGCGGCGGGAATCGTCCAGATCCGCGCTACCTTGTCGGCCCCTGCCGAGACGACATGCTGGCCGTTCGGGCTGAACGCCGCCGACCAAACCGCGCCCGGATGGCTGCCAAGCTGCTGGTATTGTTTGTCGCTACCCACATCCCAGAGGCGCACCGTCTGATCCGTGCTCCCGGAAGCAAGCGTTTGCCCATCGGGGCTGAAGGCCAAGCAGGTGACGCCGCCGCTGTGGCCACCTTGCAAGGCGCGAAGCGGCTGGCCGGTGGTTGTATCCCACAAACGAATGCTGGTGTCTTCGCTGCCGGTGGCCAAGCGGTTGCCGTCCGGACTGAAAGCCACGCTGATGACGGCTTTGCTGTGTCCCTCGTAATTCAGGCGTTCACTACCATCGCGGACCGACAGGAGGCGAGCCGTATCCGGGCTGCTCCCGCCGACGACGAGGGATTTGCTGTCGGGATGAAAAGCGAGACAAAGCAAGGGGCCTCGCATTTGACCGGAAGCCCACTGAACCTTCCAGGTTTGGGCATCATAGAGGCGCACCGTCTGGTCGCCGCCAACGGAGGCGAGCCACTTGCCGTCGGGGCTAAAGGCCACGGCCTGGATGACTTTGTTGTGACCTGGAATTTCGCGTTTTATCTTGCCTCCATCGAAATCGTAGATGTACAGCTTCATGTCCATGCCGCCGCCGGCAAGCAGTTTACCGTCGGGGCTGAAAGCAAGAGTGGTGAGATACTGCTTGTGCTTATTCAAGGTCCTGAGGAGCTTGCCGTCGTCGGCGTTCCAGATTTTGATTTCGAGGCTCTCGGGGTCGGACGAGGCGACCGTTTTTCCTTTGGGATGGAAGGCGAGCGCGTGGACGCTTCCGGTATGTTCGGCGAATTGGCTTACTTCGCGGCCGGTGCCGGTATCCCAGACGCGGACGACTCCGTCGCCGCTGGCTGTCGCCAGGCGCTTGCCATCGGAACTATAAACCAAGGCATTGACCGGACCATTGAAGCGTAGTCGGCCGTCGCCAAAGATGCGGGCGACATGCGGCGGCAGGTGCGCCGGGATAGCCGGCAGTTCCCAGCGCGCTCGACGAAAGCTCGCCCGCGCCTCAACCAGCCGACCGGCCGCGAGCGCATCCTCGCCCTGTTTTGCCAGCTTGGCCGCGTGTTCGTACCATTCAGGTGAGAACCTCTTGGTCAGTCCCTGCTTCTCGGCGGCAGAGCGTTCTTGCTGATATTGTGCCCTGAGCTGCCGAACTTGCTCGGCAGTCAGTTTAGCAGGCGGTTCCGCCGCCGTCGCGAGCAGGACGCACAACCCAACGCCAAGCACCGAGACGAACAACCGCTTCGCTATCGACATCGTGTTGGAATCTCCGGAGAGGATCTACTCATTCCGAGGCACTCCCCGGGAACGAGCGAACAAGAGGCATCGCAGGGATCGAGTCTATTCGGGACGCACGCCATGAGTTTTGAGTATAAAAGGTCCAGTGTCCCACCGGCAAGCACGGATTCCCTGGACGAGGCAAGAACATGAGCAAATCCATTGTGTATCGATGGAGTCCTATCCCTAGCCCGCGAATTGCCTTTGCAGTACTCGGTATCTGTCTAATCGGTATTGCGCCGGGAAAGAGTCTGGCAGCTACGGATTTGCAGGCGGGCGTGGCCGTTGTAGACATCACACCGCCGACGGGCTACCGCATGGCCGGCTATTTCAACGAACGATTCAACACGGGAACACACGATCCCTTGCAGGCCAAGGTGCTCGTCCTTCGCCAAGGCGACGAACAGGCCGCCCTCGTGTTCTGCGACTTGGTTGGCATCGCGCGCGACGTATCCGGTCGCGCTCGTAAGCAGGCGGCAAAGAAGACTGGCATC
>Ga0209062_1004387_pt1 | contig 14815 bp, 13 predicted proteins | sample Coa_R2_2_FD_187158 | JGI IMG/M metagenome (GOLD analysis project Ga0209062, IMG submission 187158) | Surface soil microbial communities from Centralia Pennsylvania, which are recovering from an underground coalmine fire - Coalmine... | ecosystem: Environmental > Terrestrial > Soil > Unclassified... | reverse complement strand
ATCATCATGGGTGCCGGCCCCGAACAGCACGGTGTCACTTCCAACGATTGGGAAACAAACAAATTCGAAATTCCTCCGACCGTGGCCGGGTCAGGCGGGATGTTTCCCACGATCTTTGGTGTCCTGCGCCAGCAACGGCCCCAATCCTATATCGCCTGCGTTCATGACTGGGACGGTTTTGGGCGCCTGCTCGAGGCCGGCGCGATGGATCTCCTCGAAAATGTAAAGGGATCCACCAATACGGCCCGCCGTGCCGCAGAAGTAATTCGACAGCACAAGCCGACCTTCCTGTTCGTGCATTTTGATGAAGTGGATCATTTCGGCCACACTTTTGGCTGGAAAAGCCCGCAGTTTTTCCAGGAAGTCGCCGAGGTGGACCACCTTATCGGGGATTTGCTGAATGCCCTCTCGGACGCCGGCATTCGTGACTCAACCGCGGTCATTATGACCGCCGATCACGGCGGAAGAGGCACCAGCCATGGCGAGCCCACTATGGATGAGTTGGAAATTCCCATTATTTTGGCTGGGCCCGGAATCCGGCGCGGGCATGAGATAAAGGTTCCGGTGAACACGTATGACACGGCAGCCACAGTGGCGGCGCTCTTCGAGTTAAAGACGCCCGATGCCTGGATTGCGCGCCCGATAAGCGAAGCTTTGACAAATAGCGTCAAGTGACTATTCTCGCTAATAGTCCTATCGGACGTATGGGACCTATGTGTGTAATGAAAGGCTTTATCCCCGCTCACGGAGGGTACAAACGGCTCCTCTCTTTTGAAAAGGCGCGGATCGTTTACGATGCGACGGTAGTTTTTTGTGAGCGCTTTGTGCGGCCGGGCGACCGCACGCGCGATCAAATGATCCAGGCGGCGCGCTCGGGAAAACAAAACATTCTTGAAGGAAGCCAGGCTTCCGGAACTTCGAAAGAAGGCGAAATCAAACTCGTCGGAGTTGCGCGCGCGAGCCTGGAAGAGTTGCTGGAAGATTACCATGATTTTCTGCGCACCCGCAGCGCGCCGGTTTGGGAGAAGGACTGTCGTGAGGCCCTCTTTGTGCGAAAACTTGGCCGACAGAGAAATACGTCTTATGAGACTTATAGGTCCTATATTGAAACCCGCCCGCCCGAGGTTGTGGCCAACATCATTCTTTGCGTGATTCACCAGGCTAATTACCTGCTCGATCAGCAGCTTCGTCAGTTGGAGCAGGCCTTTCTGCAGGAAGGCGGGCTACGCGAGCGGATGACCCGGGCGCGATTGAGTGAACGCGGCCGGCAAGTGCGCGAATTTCGTTGACCTCCCCGGTTCCCTTTTGCTTTCGTTTAGCCGTAGAATCTTTACTCCCGTCTTTTATGACTGAGAAGCATACTTTCAATCGCCGTTCATTCCTCAAAACTCTTGGCACGGCCGCATTGGCCACGCCGTTCCTGACCCGAGGGTTGATGGCGCGCTCGCCCAACTCCGTGCTGCGCCACGCCAGTTTCGGCGCCTCGGGCATGGCCTGGTCCGATCTGAGCGAGTTTTCCAAGTTCAAAGAGTTCGATTTGGTCGCAGTCGCTGAGGTCGACCTCAATCGGACCGTCGAGTTGCGCAAGAAGTTTCCCCAGGCTCGGATTTACCAGGACTGGCGGGAGATGCTGGACAACGAGGCCAAGCGCATTGATTCGGTCAACGTATCAACGCCCGACCACATGCATGCCATCATGGGAATGAGCGCGATGCAACTCGGCAAGCATGTCTACGGTCAGAAGCCGCTGGCGCACGACTTATACGAGGTGCGCCGGCTCACGGAATACGCCCGCCACGCAAAGGTGGTGACCCAAATGGGAATTCAGATTCATGCGACGAATCATTACCGCATGGCCAAATTGCTCATCCAGGGAAATACCATCGGCAAGATTAAGGAGGTGCATTCCTGGTGCCCCAAATCATGGGGTGACCCGGAGCCGCGCCCTGAACGCAGCGACCAGGTCCCGCCAGGGTTCAATTGGGACCTTTGGCTGGGAGTGTGTCAAAGAAGGCCTTTTATCGGTGATGGCTATTATCATCCGGCGAACTGGCGAAAACGGCTCGATTTCGGGACCGGCACCTTTGGCGATATGGGCTGCCATATCTTCGACCCGGTCTTCGACTCGCTGGCCTTGAGCGCGCCTCTTTCGGTGCGCTCGGAAGGGGTTGCGCCCAACCGGTGGAACTGGGCCATGAACTCGCGCATCCAGTACGTATTCCCCGGCACCTCTTTTACGACCGGCGACATCAAGGTGACCTGGTATGATGGCGACCAAAAACTTCCTGCGGACGTTCTGGCACTGTTGGAAGGGGACGAACGGCCCAACACGGGGTCTATTTTCGTCGGTACCCAGGGCACACTGGTTCTGCCACACTGGGCCCGGCCGTTGTTGTACCCGGATAAAAGATTCAAGGAATTCAAATATCCGGAAGTCGCTTCCGGCGATCATTGGGGGGAGTTTATCGATGCCTGCCTGGGGCACGCATCCACCGGCGCGAACTTCAATTACGCCGGGCCACTGACCGAGGCGGTCTTGCTGGGCGGCGTCGCCTCGCGGTTCCCTCAAACCACCCTCAATTGGGACTCGGCCAAACTCGAGTTCGATTTGGAACAGGCCAACTTCTTCATTCGACGTGTCTATCGCGAAGGATGGGGAACAAAAGGGCTGAGTTTGCCCGTCTAGCGCGTCGTAACCGGATCGTAACTAACGCGACTCGGTGTCGCCGCTGCCGATTGTTAAAAGGACAGCGTGCGCAAAAATATTTTGGTCGTGGACGACGATCCGGAACTGGTTGAGTTGCTCAGGTACAACCTTAGCGCAGTCGGGTATTCTGTCGCTACCGCGTCCGACGGTGCCGACGCATTAAGGAAGGCGCGCTCGTTCAAACCGGACCTGATCCTCTTGGATTTGATGATGCCGAAGCTGGATGGTTTTGCGGTTTGTGAGATTCTCAGGCGGGATACGGAAACATCGGAAATTCCGATTATCATCCTGACCGCCATGTCGAGCCAGTTGGCACGGGTTGCCGGACTTGGGGCGGGAGCCGCTGATTTCATATGCAAACCTTTCAGTCCCAAAATATTGCTGGAGAGGGTTCGCGGCATTCTGTACGCGGCGGATTGCACCGAAACTACCCAAAGCTGCACGGCCCCCGTCATGCCCGTTTTGCGCCGCAGCTTTTCTCCGTCGTGACGAAAGCGTCACCTTGTTGTCACCAAGCCGTCATTGTAGCTCCCTGGCGGCCATGATATCCAAAAAGTGTGAGACCCAAAATCCTGGTGGTCGATGATGAGCCCGAGGCGGTTGAACTTGTCGAGTTCAACCTCAAACAAGCGGGCTTTGATGTGCTGACGGCTACCGATGGCGCCGAGGCGCTCAAAAAAGCCCATTCCGCGCTGCCCAGCCTAATTGTTCTGGACCTGATGCTCCCGGAAGTCGATGGACTGGAGGTTTGTAAAATGCTGCGGCGCGACCCCGCCACAACAGGGGTGCCTATTGTCATGGTTACCGCCAAAGCCGCCGAAATCGACCGGCTTTTGGGCCTGGAACTCGGGGCCGATGATTACATCACCAAGCCATTCAGTCCCCGTGAGCTGGTGCTTCGGGTGAAGAAAATCCTGCAACGCGGCCGGGCGACGAACGAGGAAGCCGACACATACCGATTCGGCGATTTGCTCATCGACTCCCCGAGGCACCTGGTGAGCTGGCGCGGGAAACAGATCGAATTGACTGCGACCGAGTTCAAGCTGTTGACGGTTTTAGCTCAACGTCGGGGCCGGGTTCAATCCCGTGAGCAACTGTTGCGCGATGTTTGGGAATACAACAGCCTGATTGACACGCGGACCGTCGACACCCATATGCGGCGGTTGCGCGAGAAGCTCGGGCCGGCTGCCAAATATCTCGATACCGTTCGAGGGGTAGGCTATCGTTTCCTGGATGCATAATCGACGGTGGACAAGCGCCCAGGGCCGCCTTCGGAGTTCACCACTAGTCAGGGTCATCCGTTCGGACGTGCTCTTTGGAGTTTTGGATCCCTCAGCTTCAACTTCGACGCCCGCCACTTTTTGAAGATCCGATGCTTTGGCCTTTCATCACTTTCCTGATCTTTGTGGCGGCGGTAGCGCTGCACATTTGGTGGCGCGAGCGTTTGCGCACCGTCCAGCAAGAGGCCGAAGAGGAATTGCATAAGCTGAAGGAAAGTTACGAGCGGGCCTCCCACCAGGTAAAAACTCAGCAGGAAGCGTTATTTGACAGCATGGCTGAAGGACTCCTGCTCCTGGACGAAAATGGCAGGGTTCAGCTTGCCAACCGCGCGCTCAATCGGCTGTTCGGCGTCACCAGCGACATTCGTTCCCGGACAATCATCGAGGCGCTGCGGTTGCATGAACTGGTTGAATTGGTTGAGACACTTCGCGAGCAGAAACAGGTTTTGGGGCGTGAGCTCAAATTGTCCCGGCCAAACGAGCTTTGGTTGCAGGTCAATGGCTCCGCGATTTTCGATCCCGCAGGGCGTCCGCGCGGGACCGTTCTGGTATTTCACGATTTGACACGCATCAAGCAGCTCGAACGCACGCGCCAGGAATTCGTGGCCAATGTAAGCCACGAACTGCGCACTCCGCTGTCGCTGATCAAAGGCTATGTCGAAACCCTGCTCGACGGAGCAAAGGATAACCCCGACATCGCGGTCAAGTTCCTTCAAACCATTGAACGCAACGCGGAGCGGCTGAAACTGTTGATCGAGGATTTGCTGACCATTTCCGAACTCGAATCCGGCCGCGTCAAGCTGGCGCTCCAGGCCGTCGAGTTGCGGGGTCCCGTTGAAAAGGTGCTGAGCGATTTCAAAGCCCCGGCGGCCGCAAAGCAAATGGAGTTAGTCGATCACGTGCCCGATTTTAAAGTGCGCGCCGACGTGGACCGAATCGAACAAGTCTTGTGCAACCTGATCGACAACGCCATCAAGTACGGGCGCGAAGGCGGCAAAATCGTTCTCAACGCCCGCCAAAGCGACCCCGAGCAAGTCGAGATCTCTGTGCAGGACGACGGCCCCGGCATACCGGCGGAAGCCATCGAGCGCGTTTTTGAGAGGTTTTATCGCGTGGACAAGGCGCGCTCCCGCGAACAAGGCGGCACTGGTCTCGGGCTCTCGATCGTGAAACACATCGTTCAAAGCCACGGTGGCAGAGCCTGGGCCCGCAGTGAACCGGGCCATGGCGCAACGTTCTTTTTCACCCTGCCTCAGGACGGCCACTCCGAATTGAAACCGGCCGGTTCCACATGAGCGCTTTGAGTGGCGGTATTATTCGGCAGTTTGCATGACCCACGCCTCGTTGAAATGCGCGTGCTTGATGGATTTTGCTGCAGGATCGCCGTCCGTATCCTTTGGCAGGTTCTGACGGTTTAAATGGTAGCTATAAGAAGCATGAAGGGTGCCGTCTTTGGCCTGGATCAGACTGGGATAGTGATAACTGCCCGCCTGTGGACCGGGGTCATCTTTTTCGAGGTAGCGCTTCCACTTCCAGGTGCGTCCCTCGTCGTCGGAGATTTGCACCGCGAGCTGATGCCGCGACCTTTCGGTATCATTGCTGATCAAAGCCCAATGGCCGTTGCGTAAGCTGATGATTTCCGCACCGGACCCGGGGTTGGGAAGATCTGTATCGGTGACCCTGGACCAGGTTTCTCCCCGGTCAGCCGACTGGCTTTGTTGCAACCGATGCGGAGGCGGTCCGTTATCGCGCATCAAAGTGTAAAGCGACCCGTCGTGTCGTCGCACCAGGCTGGGTTGGATATTGCCCGCGCCAACCAGGGGTGTGCTCGGGTGCCAGGTGAGCCCCCAGTCATCGGTAATGGCCATCAAGGAAAACGAGAAACCATCGTGATATAGAGGCACAATCAAGCGCCGGCCTTCCAGCACGAACGGGTGGGCCCGGGTCATCCAGCCCAGTCGCCGATAAAGTTTATCCGTCGCATGATGGCGCAGCGCGTCCAAAGCCTGCTCCGCTTCCTGGAGTGGCTTTCCAGCAAGATGAAGGCTGGAGATTTCCGACTCGAGATCGGGCAGCCGGCGTGCGACTTCAGCGTCAAATTCCGGTCCGGGCTTCACGTGAAGGACTTCACTGTAGTCCCAAATCGGGCAGCCGTCTGCCGAATAGTTGTGACTGATTCTCACTTTGAGCAAGGCACTTTCCCAGGTATTGGCGAGAATCGTCGTGTGCAGAAGCCACAACCGTTGTTTGGGGTCGATCAACATGCAGGGATTTCCATCGGGAAAGCCTGGTGTGTCCGCCATAAGAAAACGGGGTTCCCATTGGTGACGGCCTTTCCTCAGGCGCGCACCCTGGATAATCACGTCATCGGCCGTGCGTTCACCGGAGCCGTGAAACCAGCAAACCAACAAATCGCCCTTCGGCGTTTCCACGATGCAAGAGGCGTGATTATGCCAGGTCTCGAGTGGGAAGATCAGTTCGGATTCGAGGAACGGCGCTTGGGAACCGGGACACCGGGCGCCCCACCACACAGCAGGGAGCGTGACCAGGAGAAAGGAGAGAACTCGCATCCTTGCAGTCACCCGAACGGGGAAATTTAAACTGCGCATGTTATTGGGATGATCCGGGTGAAGCAGAAGCTTGCTGGTGCGATGGCCATTCCCGAATCGTACCAAGGCGTGTCGATCTGTCAAAAGCGGAGAGAACCCCTTTGGGTTTTTGGGGCGGCCCTCGGAAGGACAACTTCACCGAATTGTTCTTACTGAAACGTGCCATCCAACCTGGCAGGTGCAAGCCCAGCGCGGTAGTGCTAAGATTCGACAATGCACGCGCACTCTGCACCGGAACGTCAATTAGAGGTTGGGGCGATTTTGTTTCCAGGCCTGGATCAGGCGGATTTTACCGGGCCATTTGAAGTGCTCTCCCGGTTGCCCAATTCACGTTTTCACATTCTGGGCAAACACGCAGCTCCCGTATGCGACGTCATGGGTTTGGTATTGACCCCGCAGAAGTCATTCTCCGAAGCGCCGCAATTGGACCTCCTTGTTGTACCGGGCGGCGGGGGTGTGAATGCGGCGATGCAGGACGAGCGAACGCTCGCGTTTGTTCGCGGCCAAGCCGATGCTGGCGCGATGATTCTGAGCGTTTGCACGGGGGCATTGGTGTGCGGCGCCGCGGGCTTGCTCAAGGGCCGTAAAGCGACCACGCATTGGGCTTCACACCATTTTCTGAAATCTTTCGGGGCGACGCCCGTCAATGCGCGCGTGGTTGTTGATGGTCACTTGGTTACTACTGCCGGCGTCACCGCGGGCTATGACGGGGCTCTGCGCGTCGCAGCCATGCTCCGCGGCGATCGCGCAGCCCAGGAAATTCAGCTTTTCCTGCAATACTCGCCGGAGCCTCCGTTCAACAGCGGCACACCCGAGACCGCGCCCCCGGAAGTATTGCAAGCCAGCCGGGATTCGCTTCGTGGCCTTCTGGAAGAACGAGCGGCCATCATCAAGGGCCTGCCCGAATTTTGAGCCGGATTTGGAAAACGGATGAACCTGGGGTGCAGGGTAACCGGCTAAGGGCACCTGGTGACATTCTCAGCTTCACTTTTCATGGCGGGTCTTGTCCTGCCGCGGCCCGACAAATTCCTTGGTTGTGGTTCTGTTGATGCCTATAGTCCCGGCGCATGGTGCACGTTGGCATTGGATATGACGTTCATGCCCTGGTACAAGGCCGTAAACTGATTCTGGGCGGGGTCGAAATCCCTCACTCCAAGGGTCTGGAGGGCCATTCCGACGCCGACGTTCTGATGCATGCGATTTGCGACGCCGTCCTCGGCGCTCTTGGTGAAGCCGATATCGGACACTTCTTCCCCAACACGGACCCACGGTGGCGCGGTGCACCGAGTCGAGTTTTTCTGGAGGAGGCAGCGCGGATCACCCGGTTACGGGGCGGCACACTCGTTAACGTGGACGCCACGCTCATAGCGCAAGCGCCCAAAGTCCTGCCGCACGCGCAAAAAATGAAATTCAACATCGCCGAAGCTTTGGGGATTAATCTCACTAAGATTGGGATCAAAGCCACGACGAACGAGCGGCTCGGTTTTGTCGGACGCGAAGAGGGCATTGCGGCTATGGCCGTGGCTTGCGTCGATTTACCCGTAACAGAAGCCCTTGCGCCGGGCACGGCCTGAACCGCGCGCCCCACTCCGGATTCATGCCCAAAGCCGAGATCAGTTGGAAACGAGTCACAGACGACGGCTCAAAATTGCAGGTCTATGCCCAGCATGTTGGGCGGGATTGGCTCTTCTATGCGCGTGAAAAGCGCTTCGACCGCTGGCAAGCTGTCCCCGAACCGCCGTTGGAAGATTGGCTCGAATTGCTGGACGCCGTTCAAAGGCTGATCACGCGCAGGCGGCTGAAGCCGCAAGAAGAGAGCAAGGTGAAGCAGTCCATTCGGGAACGCTTTCCCGAGGCGAAAATCGATTGACCTGGCTTGCGTTTTTGCCTGACACAATCCTGCCTCCTTCTTAAATTCGCCAGGTGAAGCCCCCGTTGATCCTTGTCACGCCCGATTTTGACAGTCGGGGGCGCGAGCACCAGGATCGTTCCATAAGCCTGAGCTTAAGGTATTTGAACGCGGTGACCCGAGCGGGCGGCTTGCCGGTGGCAATACCCGCGACTAGTTCGCAACGCGTGATCGCGGAATATGTGCGCAGCGCCGACGGCGTTCTTCTGACCGGTGGCAACGATGTTCAGCCAAAACTTTACACACGGACCTTGCCGAAATCTGTTAAGCGCACTGTCAAAGTGACGCCCGATTCCGGACAAAGGGATTTAAGCGAATTGCTGTTGATCGACGAAGTGTTCCGGCAGCACAAGCCACTGTTGGCCATATGCCGTGGGCATCAGATTCTTAATGTCGCTTTAGGGGGGAGCCTGGTGGCGGACATTCCACGTCAATGGCCAAAAGCGCTGCGGCACGGGTGCAATAAAGAGCGCAACCGGGTTGTTCACGATGTTCGATTGACACCGGGTTCATTACTGGCCAAGATTACCGGCGGGCTTAAGCTGGGTGTGAACAGCACACATCATCAGGCCGTTGCTCGGGTTGCACCCCTGTTGAGGGTGACGGCTGCCAGCGAGGACGGAATGGTAGAAGGCTTGGAATTGAAGCCCGGGGGATCTCGATGGCTGCCGTTTCTTTTGAGCGTGCAGTTTCACCCCGAACGACTGGAAGACCGGTATCCGGCGCATCACGCGATTTTCCAGTCATTCGTCCGAGTTTGCGCTGCGTGCCGGTACAAATAATATGAAGGGCAAAGTCCTTATAGTTGACGATGATCGGGATTTGCGCGCGATACTCAGCGCGTTGTTTGAAGACGAATTCCAGGTGAGCGAAGCCGAGAGCGGCTCCTCCCTGCAGAGGGCCTTTGGCCTCGAGCAACCCGACGTCGTCGTTTTGGACGTCAAGCTCCCCGATGCCGATGGACTGGATCTCTTGCCCCAGCTCAAAAAGCGCTGGCCCGATACCGAGGTCATTGTTTTGACCGGCTACGACGACGTGAGCATGGCCGTAGAGGCCGGCAAGCGCGGCGCTTACAATTTCGTTACCAAGCCTTTCGAGAACACGAAGCTCCTGACCGATGTTCGTTGCGCCCTGGAACGCAAGGAACAAACCGCCGAAAACAGCAACTTGCGCCGCGCCCTCGAAACCATGAGCGGGACGGCCTCGCCTGTTTTCCAAAGCGCCGCCATGCGCGACCTGGTTCGCACCGTGGAACGAATTGCGCCCAGCGATGTCGCGGTGCTCATCACAGGCGAAAGCGGCACCGGCAAGGAAGTCATCGCGGACCTGGTCCACACGTTCAGTCCCCGCAGCAAAGGCCGGATTATCAAGATTAACTGCGCCGCTCTGCCCCGAGAGCTGATTGAAAGCGAGTTGTTCGGGTCGGTCAAGGGAGCCTTTACCGGTGCCCACAGTGACCGTGAGGGTTTGTTTCGCCAGGCCGAAAGCGGCACTCTTTTCCTGGACGAGATTTCAGAAATGCCCATCGACACACAAAGCAAGCTTCTGCGTGTGTTGCAGGATCAGGAAGTCCGGCCGGTCGGAGGCAAGACCGCTTACAAGACCAACTGCCGGATCGTTGCGGCGACCAATCGCAGACCCGAGGACGCCATCAAAGACGGCAAGCTCCGCGAAGACCTCTTTTACCGGATCAGCGCCATCTCGGTTTATCTGCCGCCGTTGCGCGAGCGCCGCGAAGATATCATGCCGCTGGCGAACGCCTTTCTGAAACGCTTTGCGTCCCAGGCCAATCGCGTCATCAAAGGTTTCAACCAGGCTGCCATCGACCGGCTCACCGGCTTTGACTGGCCGGGCAACGTTCGTCAGTTGCAAAACGAAGTCCAGCGAGCTGTGTTGCTTTGCGAAGGGGATGAAGTCGACGCCACAGACCTCTCCATTACAAAGGTGCGCAGCTCCGGCGAAGAATCTTTCGACACGAACTTCACGCTCCTGGAAGGTGTCGAGCGCAATGCGATTGTCCAGATGCTCAAAGAGACCGGTGGCAACAAGCTCGAAACCGCCAAACGCTTAGGCATTGGCCGCCAAACCCTCTATAACAAGATCAAGGCGTACGGCATCGAAGTTTAAACCCATTGCCGCTGCGCCAGGCAGGCTCGAATTCCCTCCTGGAGCGGCACGCGCGGCAACTCGAACAGCTTTTCGGCCGGCGAGCAGTCGCCCACATTGTCTTCCTCCAGCATGAGAATCTGGTCGCGATTCAGCGGCGGCGCTCGGCCAAGCAGCCGCGGGTAGACCCACTCCAGCACTGAAGCCTGCGCGCGCGCCAGCCAAAGCGGCACGTGCAATTTCATCCTTCTCCGGTTCAACGCCCGGAGTATCTCGTCCAGGAGTTCATCAAAAGTAACGTTCTGCGGGCCGCACAAATCGAATGTTCCCCCGATCGCTTCCGGCGTAGTGAGACTCCTGGCAAACGCCATCGCGACGGTGTCCACACTCACGGGCGCGAATCGTGATTGGCCATTCCCAATGACCGGCAGGAACGGCGAAAACCGAGCGATCTTTGCAAACAGATTTACGAAATGGTCCCCAGGACCAAAAATCAGCGAGGGCCTGAAAATTGTGAATCTCAGGCCGCTGCGGCGCACCCCTTCTTCGGCCTTCCATTTGGTTTGATGATATCGGGAACGAGCGTTGGGTCGTGTGCCCAAGGCGCTCATGTGAACGAAGCGCGACACCCCCGACGACACCGCAGCAGCCAGGATGTTCCTGGTGCCTTCAACATGTACGTTTTCGAACGTGCTTTGGCCGCATTCACTGATGATGCCGACCAGGTGGATGACGGCATCAACTCCAGCCAAAGCGCCCCGCAGTGAGTCCGGTTGCGTGACATCTCCCTCGTGCAACTCCACCCGCCCCGTCGCTTGAAGCCCCTGTGCCTGCGACCGCCGGCGCACCAACAGCCGAATCGAGTGATCGCCCGCGCGCAACTGTCTGACAATCTGCGTCCCTACGAAACCAGTGGCGCCGGTAACGAAGACCTTCACACGGGTGGCGGCATCACGCTGCCGGACGATGGGTGCATACTACCACCAGGTGCCTCTCCTCGAGCCTCACGCGGCCTTCAGGGATTCAAGTTCGTCCCGAACCAGTTGGATCAAGGGGCCGACCGTGGCTCGGCTGAATTCGAAGTGGCACCCTGCCGCTGTGAAAAGCTCCGGCAGCGGCCGCGATCCGCCTAATCTCAGAGCGCTCTTATATCGATCCAAGGCTTGGGTCCTATTTTGCCGGGAATTGGCCCAGACCTGCAAAGCGCCAAGTTGGGCGATGCCGTACTCGATATAGTAAAAAGCGTGGATAAAAATATGCAACTGTCGTTGCCATAGCCGGCTTCGAACCGGTTCATAACCTTTCCAATCCACATCGCCTCCAAACCGCCGCATCAAGTCAACCCAGGCTTCTTCCCGTTCGAGGCGCGAATGCGAAGGATGCGTATAAATCCAATGCTGAAATGCGTCCACCGTGGCAATCCACGGGAAGATGGTGACGATGCCCTCCAGGTGCGTTCGCCGCGCCCGCTGGGCTTCGGGCCGGGCGTAGAATTCCTCCAGAAATTCGTTTCCCAGCAGTTCCATGCTCATCGAGGCGACTTCGCAGAACTCGATTGGCGCTCCGCGGTACGAATAAAGGTCTTCTTCACGCGTCGCCAGGGAGTGAAAGGCGTGCCCCGATTCGTGCAGGATCGTCTCGACGTCCCGCTGCACGCCAATGGCATTCATGAAAATAAACGGCACACGCGCCTCCGGCAGCGCTGATTGGTAACCGCCCGGCGCTTTGCCCTTGCGATTGCCCAGGTCCAGCAAGTGCAACCGCTGCATTTCGGAAAAACCACCCGCAAGGTCCGGATCGAGCCTTTCGAAAATGCGGCTCGTGCGCGCGACCATGCTCTCGACCGTCTCGAATGGGCGCAAAGGCTGGCGATTGAGCGGGTCGACGGTCAGGTCCCAGGGCCGAAGCGCTTCCAATTTGAGGTGGTCGCGGCGTTGAGCCTGCAGTTCCCGGACCACCGGCATGACTTCGGTTTCGACTGCTTTGTGAAAGCTCTCACAATCCGCCGGCGAGTAATCGAACCGGCCCATTCTCCTGAACGCGTAGTCGCGGTAGTTGTCGAAACCCGCGTTTAAGGCGATTTGATGCCGGACCTGGACCAGCCGGTCAAAAATTTCGTCGAATTTCTCCGCCTCCTGCAACCGGCGCTGGGCTACGAGTTCCCAGGTTTCCTGCCGCAACGCCCTGTCGGTTTCTTCGAGGTAACGGCCCATCTGGACCAGAGTTTTTTCCTCGCCGCGAAATCGTACCGTCAGTGAACCGCTAACTTTTTGGTATTGCTGGCTTAACTTGGCCTCCTCGGTCTCCAGCGGCACGTTTTCCATGCGGAATAACTCGACATGCAGCCGCGTGTCGCGATCGAACACCCGGTACCGGTTCTCCGGTAACTGTTTTCTGCGCGGATGGCTGACGTAAATCTGGGACAGTTTAAATTGCCGCGGCTTGAGGCGCGGCTCGATCGATTCTACGAAATGAAGGTAAGCTTTCTCAGCCTCAGGATTGTCCGTATGACAGGTCATCGCGATATAGCGGCGCGCGGACTCTTCGTCCAACGCGGCGCTGACTTCGCTCCAGTTCAAAAGCCAGCGCTCCAGGCCGGCGGCGTTTTCCACGCCGGGCGCTTCTGCTTCCAAACGGTCAAACAGCGGCGCCACGCTTTCCCAGTCGCCCAGGTCGGTATTCTGCGGCACGAAGCGACGCGGCCGGAACGGCGGCAAAGCCTTAAACGGCAACAAATCCATGGCCGCAAGATACTCCAGGCGACGGGAATGCAAACTGGAATTTACCCCACCGCCCAGGACCGCGGTCATTCGGTTCCGTACTTCTCAATCCAGGCTTGCGGGACCGTTCCAAAACTCAAAAGCCAATCGTTGAACCGGCGCAGCGGCCAACCTCGCCCTTGCACAAAGCGACGGTGCAACCGCTCGTTCTCGAGTCGGCCAAGCCAATAGCTCATGGGGACACCCGGCGCGCCCGTGTACCAGTTCACGTCAGCCTGCGCGCGCGCCTTGGTAAAGCCCACGTGGCGCTGGAGATGCCGCACCGCTTGGTCGTAGGTGTAGCGTCGCGTTTGCAGCCGCAAATCGACCAGGATTCGGTGACAACGCCATAACGCGTCATGGAGTTGCTGCAACTGCAACCAACTTGATCCATCGATCCGAAGGTCCACCATCATCTGCTCGCACCAAAGCGTCCAGCCCTCGTAAAAGACCGCATGCGCAAACAGCCGCCGCCATTTGCGCGGATGCTGATTCGCCGTGACGAACTGAAGATGATGCCCCGGGTAGGCCTCATGCGCGCACGTGAGCGACAGTCCAAAATGTTGTTGCTGTTCGGCCAGCTTTTCCGCCGGGGTGTTTTTGGTTTGGCCAAGATCGTTCACCCAAAAGATGCCCTTTTGTTTGCGGTCGAATGCGCCCGGCTGAGTGTAGGCGGCAGTGGGTATCAGCATCCTCAGGAATTCCGGCACGGGTCTGACTTCGAGCGATTCCTTGTCAGGGAAACTCACGGCCTGTGCCTTCCGGAAAGCCTGCGCGATTCGGGTTGTCTCATGGCGATACAACTCGAGGAGAGGCTCATTGGGTTTCCAGGCGCGTCGCGCATCGGCCAGGATATCTTCCGGAGCACGATTACGCCCAAAACGGGCGGAAGCTTTGTTGAGCAATGCCCCGATACGTTCGGCTTCGGCAGTGGCCAGGGCGTCGATCTGCCCCAAGGTGTAATCCAATGCGAGTTCGTCGCGTATCCGGCGCTCCAGGCCCGCGGCCCCGATTGCGAACGAACCCGCCGGGGCCGAGGGCAAGCTTAAAGCCCGATCACGGTAACGAGTGATCGCTTTGGCGGTCGCTGCTATTGAGCGCTCATCGCCTTCTGTTCCATTTGCGCTCAGGAAAGCGCCGACTCCTTTCAGAAGCATTCCGCTCCCGGCCACGGTTTCCTCCATGACGTTGACCCACACCTTTTCCGGTGTTTTCAGTGTTTTGGCCGCCTCGTCGAGGAAGTCCGGGGAAGATTTCAGCAACGAGGCCAGGTTGCTTGCGGCGCGGCGCGGTTCATCCGCTCCTCGGCGCAGTTCATGAAACAGGATTCCGAGCAACTGCTCAGGCGCATTGGGTTCAATCCGGTGCCTCCCACGCGCATAATCCTCGGATTCCCGCAACAACCTGCTCCGCAAGGCGAGCCGATCAATTTGTTGCTCGTTGGT
>Ga0209062_1004382_pt1 | contig 14837 bp, 10 predicted proteins | sample Coa_R2_2_FD_187158 | JGI IMG/M metagenome (GOLD analysis project Ga0209062, IMG submission 187158) | Surface soil microbial communities from Centralia Pennsylvania, which are recovering from an underground coalmine fire - Coalmine... | ecosystem: Environmental > Terrestrial > Soil > Unclassified... | reverse complement strand
CGCGTCTGCCCGGCGATTTCCGCGGCGCGCGCCCGGATCTGTTCCGCGAGTTTCACGATCTTCTCCGCGTCCAGGTCCCGCAGCTCCACCGTGAGCCGGACCATGCCGGGTACGACGTTCGGGGCATTCGGCGTGACGTTGAGCTGGCCCACGGTTCCGACCTGCCGGCCGGGCTCGCGGCGCACGATCTCATTGACCGCGATGGTGAGATGCGAGGCCGCCAGCAGAGCATCCTGCCGCACGGGCATCGGCGTGGTGCCCGCGTGGTTGGCGAAGCCGCGGATCGTGACGTTATAGCGGTGGATCGCCACGATGCCATCCACGACGCCGATGGGGATTCCCGCAGCATCGAGCGTGCCGCCCTGCTCGATGTGAAGCTCGAGGTACGAGTCGAACGCCCCCTTTGGCAGCCGCGCCTCGGCGATGCGTTCCGGCGCGCCGCCGATCTTGCGGATCGCGTCCGCCTTGCGCACGCCGTTCCAGACTGCGTCCATCTCGCCAGGCTCCAGTTCGCCGGCCGCCGCACGGCTGCCCGTCAGACCGTTGTTGAAGGCGACGCCCTCTTCGTTCGACCAGCAGACGATTTCGAGGGGACGCCGCGTGGCGATACCGGCATCGCGCAGCACCTGCATCGTCTCGATGGCGGCCAGCGTTCCGAGATCGCCATCGAAGTTGCCGCCCTCGGGGACCGAATCGATGTGCGAGCCGAACAGGACGGGCGCGAGCGAATTGTCCGTGCCGGGTCGGCGGGCGAAGATGTTGCCCGCGGGGTCGATGCGCGGCGCGAGGCCGGCGGCCTTCATCAGGCCGATGATGTAGCCGCGGCCGGCCACATCGGCATCGGAATACGCGACGCGGCTCACGCCGTCGGCGAAGCTTCCGCCGGCGGGGCGGCCGAAGGCGCTCAGGGCTTCCAGGCGCTCGCGGAGCCGCGTGGCGTCTGCGCGCGGCGCACCGGCGGCCGGCGCCGGAACCGCGGCGGCGAGGCCAATGAGAAAGTGGCGGCGATGCATGTCTGCCAGTCTGACACAGTCCGGTTGTAGAATCGGACCGATGTCTCTCCGCACTACTCGCCGCCGGTTCCTGGCGGCTCTGCCGGCCGCGGCCGCCTTCGCGCAGACCAAGCCGCTGAAGATCGCCGCCGTCGAAATTTGGGAACTGCGCGGCCACCGCGACGCCGTGCGCGGAATTGACCAGCAGTATCAGGTCAATCCGCTGTTCATTTACGACGAGCTGCGGCCGAAGCCGTACGCCGATGGCACGCCTTCCACCGCGCGGGTCCCCGTGAGCGCGCTGTACCTGAAGATCAAAACCGATGACGGGCCCGAAGGTTTTTACGGGCCGATCGATAAGGAAGTCGCCATCGTGGTGGACGAGCAGTTGAAACCGTTCCTCCTCGGCAAGGATGCGCTGGCGCAGGAGAAGCTGTGGGACCAGCTCTACCGGTCGAACCGGCATGCGCGGCGCGGCGCTTACCTGATGGCGATCAGCGCGGTCGATAACACGCTATGGGACCTGCGCGGGCGCTATTTCCGCACGCCGGTGTACCGCCTGCTGGGCGGGCCGACGCGCGCGTCGATTGAAGCTTACGCGAGCTGTCTGGGGTATTCGCTCGAACCCGCCAAAGCGCAGGAGCGCGCGGCGCAACTGAAGGCGGAAGGCTACCGTTACCAGAAATGGTTCCTGGCGTATGGGCCGGGCGATGGGCCGGCCGGCATGAAGAAGAACGTCGATCTGGTGCGGCTCCTGCGCGAGGCAGTAGGCGAGGAAACCGAGCTCATGTTCGACGTCTACAGCGGCTGGGACCTGACGTACGTGCTCGAATGGGCGAAGCAGGTGGAGCGCTACCGCCCGCGGTGGATCGAGGAGGCCACGCAGGCGGAGAAGATCGGCAGCTTTACGCAACTGCGGAGGGGGACGTCGATTCCGGTGGCTTCGGGCGAGCACATTCAGGGCCGCTGGGAGGTGTACGACTACCTGAAGGAAAACGCCTTGAGCGTGGTGCAGTGCGACCCGGAGTGGTGCGGCGGCACGTCCGAGCTGGTCAAGATCTGCACGCTGGCATCGATCTACGATGTGCCGGTGATCCCGCACGGCCACAGCCTGCACGCCGCGCTGCACGTGATCGCGAGCCAGTCGCCCGCCGTCTGCCCGCTGGCGGAGTACCTGATTCTGAAGATGCGGTCGTATTATCACTTCGAGAAAGCGCCACCGGCGCCACAACAGGCGCACTTCGCGCTGCCCGAGCGCCCGGGCTATGGCATCGAGCTGGACGAAGCGAAGGTCGAGGAGCGCAAGCTGGTGCAGTGGGGCTGAGGCGCCCGTCTACTCGTACCGCAGAACCTGAACCGTGTCGAAGCCGGCGGCGCATTGTACACTTGCGGGGAGGAGGAGCGCCCATGGAGTGCTCGCGCCGGGATCTTGTAGTGCTGCTGCCCGCTTTAGCCGCCGCGCAGGAAAAACCGGAGAAGAAGCCCGAAGTGCTGCAATCGAAGGTGTACGAGTACGAGGATCTGCCGGTGAAGGCGAACGGCCAGAACAAGAGCCGCGCGGTGCTGAACGGTGTCACGCACGGCGGGTTCCCGGTGGAGCTGCACATGACGGAGCTCGGTCCGGGGCAGGCGCCGCACGCTCCGCACCGGCACGCGCACGAGGAGATCGTGATGCTGCGGCGCGGCAGCCTGGATGTCACCATCGAAGGCCGGACCACGCGAATCACGCCCGGCTCCGTCACCTGCGTCGCATCCGGCGAGCTGCACGGGTGGCGGAATCCCGGTCCCGAGCCCGCCGAGTATTTCGTGATCGCCCTGGGGAAGTAATCAGATCCGCAGGAAGATTTTGCGCCGGTACATCCCGAACAGGACCAGCCAGTAGACGGCTAACGTGGCGCAGCCGCGGAAGAGCGGCTCCAACCCCGTGCCGAGGAACGCGAAGAAGTGCGGCCCGAGGTGGATGCGGAACGAGCTGTAGACGAAGCCGCGCAGGGTTTCGGCGATCACGTAAGCGGCAATCGAATTCATGCCGATGACGAGCAGCGGGAACAGCGGCCGCCGCCACCGCCGGACCTCGGTGAGCCAGCAGAAGGCGGAAAGATAGAGGAAGCAGAGGCCGCCGCTGAAAAGGGTCCAGGCGGGGGTCCAGATGCGCTTGACGATCGGGCATACGCCGGTGAAGTGGAGCAGGACGCCGGCGGCGATGCCGATCCCGCCTGCGGCGAGGAGCCGGCGGAACGGGATCGCGGGATTGGCGGAACGAAGCCAATTTCCGGCCAAGAGGCCTAGAATCATCGTGCCCAGGGTGGGGATGAAGCTCAGGGTGCAGTAGCCACCGCTGTTGTTGACGAAGGGCGCGGTGCGCGGGAAGAGGTTGAGGAACCAGCGGTCGAAGGCGACCCCGAGGTTGTGGCCGATGGTCCAGTGCGGGGCGGGGTAGAGCATCCAGGCGAGCCAATAGCCCGCGAGGATGGCGCCGAGCGCCGACCAGCGGATTCGCTCGGAGGCGAAGCCGAGCAGGAACAGGAACGTGTATCCGAGGCCGATTTGGGTGAGGGTGTCTTCGAAGGTGAAGTAGGTCATCGGCCGGCCGATGGAGCGGAGAAAGATGCCGAGCGCGATGAGAATGAGGCTGCGCCGGATGGCGTGGACGAGCATGCGGCCGAAGGATTCGCCGCGGGCGAGCCGCGCGGCGATCGAGTAGGGCAGGGCGACGCCGACGAGGAAGGAAAAGCCGGGCTGGATAGTGTCATGCAGCGAACAGCCTGCCCACGCGACGTGGGTCTGGTTCCAGGCAAGGAATGCCCAGAAGGGATTGCCGGGAAAGGCGCGGGACACGCGGGAAAGCTCGAGCACTTCGGCCATCATGAGGAGCATGACCATGCCGCGATAGGCGTCGATGGCGGTGTTGCGCGGAGCGGGCTGCGGGCTGGCTTTGGACTTTACCCCGGCGGGAGCGGGTTGCAGGACGGTGGACACGGGCGCCTCGCTACGGCAGCAGTATAACCTTTTCTTCGGTGAAGGATTCGACGGCCTTGCGGCTGAACGGCATGGGGTGGTAGCGTCCGGCGGCCCAATCGTCGAGGAGGTCGGCGTAGTGCTTGCTCGAAGGGTCGCCGGACTCGCCGGGGACGTTGGTCATGACGGAGCGGTCCCAATCGCCGACATCGAGGATTTCCCGCCAGGAGGCGCCGTTGGTCTGGCGGAAATTGGCGCCGCTGGTCGCGTTGACCGTGTTGCCGTCGCCGGGACGGGGCACGGGGCCGAGGCTCCATTCCTTCCTGCCGAGCGGGTGCGTGAGGGTGAGGGTATGGAGTTTGCCCCATTGCCATTCCGACTGGTCCTTGCCGAAGCGGCGTTCGATCTCGGCCTCGACCTCCGTCCAACTCGCGCCCGGCATCGACTGCCAGACTTCGTAGATCAGGGCGGCGCGCGAATCGGCGCGCAGCTCGCCGTTCCACTTGTGGAGATCGTCCTCAGCGGGCAGCTTCGCGGCCCATTCGCGCGCGGGAATCGAGACGACATCCTGCTGCATGCGCTCGAAATCGGCGATGTCGAACTTGTGCTCGGGATGGGTCAGCATTTCCCGGATGCGGTTGATGCGGTTGGGAACGGCCCAGCCGTCGTAGCCCAGCGGAATCGTGTAGCCGGGCGGCAGGATGTTGTTGTTGGCGGTGGCGATCCAGTGGCGCGGCGGGTTGAATTCGGAGGGCAGGGCGTCCGAGGGTTGGAACCCGCGCCATTCGTAACGTCCTTCTGCGCCGGGCACTGGGAGCAGACCGTTCCACCCGTCGCGGATCGGCGTCATGCCGCCGACCTGCCAGCCGATGTTGCCGGAAGTATCGGCGTAAACCAGATTCTCCGAGGGCACGCGGTAGCGCGACATCGCGGCGCGGAACTCGGTCCAATTCTTCGCGCGGGCAAGGGAAATACCGGCCATATAGCCCGCGGAGCCCGGCTCGCTCCCGACCCAGCGCAGCGCGTAGGCGAGGTGCCGCGCCGGGTCTTCGTAGATCACCGGGCCGTGCACCGTGTATCGCAGGGTGATGTCACGGTCGGGTTCGCCCTTCACTTTGAGGCGCTGGGATTCCGTATCGAATTTCCTCCACGCGCCGCGGTAGCGGTACTCGGCGGAGTTCGCGGGGTTGACCGTCTCGACGTACAGGTCCTGTTGATCGATACCCACGATGGTGAAGCCCCACGCGATGGTCTCGTTGTGCCCGAGCGCGATGCCGGGCAGGGCGGGCTCACCGGCGCCGATCGCGTCCCAACCGGGACCGACCAGGTGCACCGTCTTGCGCAACGAGGGGAGCTGCACGGGACGGTGGGGGTCGTTGGCGAGGAGCGGCCGGCCGGTCGCCGTGAGGCTGCCGTCCACCACCCAGTTGTTGCTGCCCTGCTCGGTTGAGAGCCGGACCGGTCCCACGGTTTCGCGGTAAGCGCGCAGGATGTCCGTAGTGATCGCGGAGAGGTCGAGGCCCTGCGGGACTTCGAGGGAAACTTGCGGTTCGAGGCGGATCGCGGCGCTGGCGCGCGCCAGTCCGAGCCGCTGGATATCGAGCGCGTGCTGGACTTCGCGGATGAGGTTGCCCGTCATGGTGAGGCCGGCGACGCGGCTCAGGCAGTCCTCGGGAGCCCAGAGGGCCGGAGCGTAGCCGGCAATCCGGAATTCCTCGGGCCAGCGCGGCAGGCTCTTGATGTAGGCGTTGATGCCGTCCGTAAACGCCGTGGTGATGGCGCGGGCATCCGGGCCATAGGCGGCCCATTCGGCGGCCCAGTCGCCGTGAAAGGCGACGGCGCGGGCGAGCGTATCGCGCGCGACCGCGGCGGGTCCCAGAATTTCGGCGAGGCGGCCAGTGCCGGCGCGGCGCCAAAGGTCGATCTGGAAGAGCCGGTCCTGCGCCGTGATGTAGCCCTGGGCGAAGAAAAGGTCGTGGACGGTGGAGGCGTAAATATGCGGGACACCCCAGCGGTCGCGCAGGATTTCCACCTGGCGATCGAGGCCGGGGACGTGGACCGGCGCGGCGGCCGCTCGAAGGGCGAGGAGGATCGGCAGGGCGTAACGCATGGGCGAGTTTTCCGATAGAGTATACCTGATGCCCGCCGCCGGTACTCCGATGCGCTGGCCGAAAGCCTGGACGGACCCCGCGGCGCTCGCGCTGCTCGAAGGGACGGCGATCGGCACGCTGCTCATCGACAACAGCGATGAATTCGAGAGCGTGCGCGCGCGGGCCGGGCAGGAGGGCTTTGCGGTGGTGCATCCGGATGCGCCGCCGGATGGCGTGACGATCGTGCGCGGCGCCTGGCCGGGCGTGAAAAGGCCGCACGGTGGCGCGGATGCGGAAGCCGGGCCGACGGGTGTGCCATGGGTGGATTCGAACGGCTGGCGGGTGCGGCTGGCCAAGGCGATGCACGCCGGAACGGCCGTTTGGATCGAGGCCGCGCCGCCGGCCGATGACTTTCTTCGGCCGGGCGCGTATCTGATGGCGGCGGCGGACGCGGCGGCGTATGGAGGGCGCTGGATCGTATCGCTTGGGGACGCGCTTGCCGCGGATCTGCTTGCCGGGAAGCCGCCGGCGGCCGCGGCTTGGAAGGCGATCGCGGATGCGGCCGCGTTTTTCGCCCGCCATGCGCCCTGGGATGCGTATGAACCCGTGGCAAATGTGGCACTCATCTCCGATTTTGCCGGCAAAAACGAGTTTTTTAGCCAGGAATTGCTGAATTTACTGGCGCGCGCGGGGCTGCACACGGCCGTGTGGCCGAAGGACCGCGCCGGCGAAGTCCGCGGGGTGCGCGCGGTGATTTATCCCGATGCGCAGCCGCCGTCGCCGGAGTTGCTGCGGAAGTTGACGGCCTTCGCGGCGGGCGGCGGGCTGGTGATCGGCAGGGCCGGCTTACTGCCTGCAGCCAAGGGCATCGCGCTGGTCAAAATGGGCGATCCGTACGAAGTCGCGCAGGATGCGGCGCTGCGGATCAGCCATCGCTATGACCTGGTGCGGTGCTGGAACGCGGGAGCTTTCGGGTCGTATGTGGCGAAATCGCCCGATGGCGGACGCGCCGTCGCGCATCTCCTGTTCTATGCGGATCGAGGCCCGAATGAGGCCAGCGTGCGCATCGCCGGGCGGTATCGCGAGGTCCAGGCCTGCGAGGTGACGGGGCCGGTGCGGGCGGAGGTGTTGCGGCAGGCGGACGCGATCGAGGTGCATCTGCCGCAGGTTTCACAGTATGTAGCCTTGGAGTTGATCGTATGACGCGCAGGGAATGGATTCTGGGGACGGCGGCCGGTATGGCCGGCTCGCGGCTGGTTCGGGCGGAGGCGCCGGCTTCGCGGGTTGCTTTGGCGAAGTGCAGGACTTACAAGCCGTCGGAGCTGCTGTCCGCTCTGGACCGGATGTTCGACGGGCTGGGCGGGCTGGAGCGGATGGTCAAAGGCAAGACGGTGGCAATGAAGGTGAACCTCACGGGCGCGCCTACCTACCGGCTGCGGTACCTGCCGCTCGAAGATACTCACTACACGCACCCGCACGTGATCGCGGCCACGGCGCATCTGATGGGCAAGGCGGGCGCGCGGCGGATCCGCATTCTGGAGAGCCCGTGGTCGACGGCGGCGCCGGTCGAGGAATATGTGCTGCAGGCGAACTGGGAGCCGCGGGATATTCTGGCCGCGGCGCCCAACGTGGAATTCGAAAATACTAATTACCTCGGAAAGGGAAAGACTTACTCGCGGATGACCGTGCCGCACGGCGGGCTGATGTTTCCGGCCTTCGATCTGAACCACTCCTACGCCGACTGCGATGTTTTCGTCAGCGTCGCGAAGATGAAGGAGCACGCCACGGCGGGCATTACGCTCTCCATGAAAAACTGTTTCGGCATCACGCCTTGCACGATTTATGGAACGGGCGCTGGAGTGGATGAGCCATCGCTCGTGCCGAAGGGCGGGCGCGGCCTGATTCACGCCGGCAACAGGCAGCCCTCGAAATCCGCGCCGGGCGAGATCGATCCCAAAGCGCCGCGGGAGGATACCTGGCGCGTGCCGCGCACGGTGGTGGACCTGGTGGCGGCGCGGCCGGTGCATCTGGCGATTGTGGACGGAATCAAGACGATGGCGGGCGGCGAGGGGCCGTGGGTCCAGGAGGACTTGCGGGCCGTGGAGCCGGGGGTACTTGTGGCGGGCCTGAACCCGGTGAATACGGATGCGGTGGCGATGGCGGTGATGGGATTCGACCCCATGGCCGTGCGGGGCACGCCGCCGTTCGAGCGATGCGATAGCACGCTGGCGCTCGCCGAGGGTGTGGGTATCGGGACGCGGGACCTGCGGCGGATCGAGGTGGTGGGCGCGAGCATCGCCGAAGCGAAGTTCGACTTTGCGGGCATGCGGAGGGAGCGGGCGTCCCGGCCGCGCCCAAGAATGGGAATCCGAGGCTAAGGCGATGAAGATCTCCAGACGGCGGTTGATGCACGCGGCGGGGGCGGCAGCCCTCGTGCCGGCGCCGCAGGGGCGGGCGGCGGAGATGCCCCCGAACCGGTTCGAAGGGCCGGACACCCCCAAGATCTGCCTGATTGCGGGCGATGGCGCCGGGGCGGATGCCGAGGCCAGCGCGCGGCGCATCAAGCAGCTCGGCGTGAACCATGTGATGGCCACCGCGGGGAGGATTCCGTGGACCGAAGACGAGTTGAAGGCCACGATGGACCGCTACCGCGGCTGGGGCCTGGCGGTCGGCAACATCATGATCTCCGGCTTCAACAACGCCATCTATGCACGGCCGGGGCGCGACGAGGATATCGAGAAGGTCATTCAATCGGTGCGCGCGGCCGGCAAAGCCGGGCTGCCGGTCATCGAATATAACTGGTATGCGCACCGGGCAATGGAAGGGTATTTCGAGGAGACGGACACGTCGCGCGCCGGGGCGGGCTGGACCGGGTTCGACTACGAGCGAATGAAGGGGCTGCCCCCGCTCGAAAACGAGGGCGCGCACACGCTCGACGAAATGTGGGCGAACATCGCGTACTTTCTCAAGGCGGTGGTGCCGGAGGCGGAAAAGGCCGGCGTGCGGCTGGCGCTGCATCCGAACGATCCGCCGGCGCCGCTCAGCCGCGGCTCGCAGCAGATCATGGGGACGGTTGCGGGCTGGAAGAAGCTGATCTCGATCGTTGACAGCCCGTCGAACGGCATTACCTTCGATTGCGGTGTGACGAAGGAGATGGGTGAGGACCCGGTCGAAGTGTGCCGCTACTTCGCCTCGCGGGACCGCATCAACCACGTGCATTTCCGTAATGTGAAAGTCGCCAAACCATACGAGCGTTATAGCGAAGTGTTCATCGACGAGGGCGAGAACAACATGTTCGCGGTCATGCGCGAGCTGGTGCGGAACCGGTACCGGCGGCTGGTATATCCGGAGCATCCGCGGGGGCTTGAGTACGACCGGGAACGGCCGGGCTTCCATCCGCAGTATCCGGGCGGCGGCGGGTATGCCGCATTCGCGTTCAATGTGGGGTATGCGCGGGCGATGATGCAGGCGGCGCTGACGGTGTGAGGGAGGAGATACGGTGAGGCATTGGGTTACTGGACTGCTGTTCTGCGGGCTGGCACTGGCGCAGGAGCCGAAGCTGACGCCGAAGGTGTCGGACGAGCATCCGATCCTGCCGATCGGATCGGCGGCGCCGGATTTCGCGCTGCCTGGTATCGACGGCAAGATTCATCGCCTGCACGATTATGACGCGAGCCCCATCCTGGCGGTGATGTTCATCTGCAATCATTGCCCGACGTCGCAGCTTTATGAGGGGCGGATCAAGAAGCTGGTCGACGACTACGGCGGGAAGGGTGTGGCGTTCGTCGCCATCCAGCCGAACGATCCCAAGGCGATTCTGCTTTCCGAGCTCGGCTACACGGACGTGAGCGACAGCTTCGAGGACATGAAGATCCGTGCCGCGTACCGGCACTTCAACTTCCCGTATCTCTACGATGGAGAGACGCAAGCCACCGCGCGGGCATACGGCGTGCAGGCCACGCCGCACGTATTCCTGTTCGACCGGGAACGCAAACTCCGGTACGAGGGGCGGGTGGACAACGCGCAGCGGGAATCGCTGGTGAAGGTGCGGGACGCGCGCAATGCGCTCGACGCGATGCTGGCGGGCAAGCCGGTAGGGGTGCCACACACGCCGGCGTTCGGCTGTTCCACCAAGTGGAAATCGAAGATCGATAGCCAGGTGCGCGAGATGCAGAAGATCGAGGCCGAGCCCGTCACCGTGGAGATGGCCACGGCGGAGGATCTGAAGAAGCTGCGGCGGAATCCCACGGATAAGGTCCTGCTGATCAACTTCTGGGCCACGTGGTGCGGTCCCTGCCTCACGGAGATGCCGGACATCGAAACCACCTGGCGCATGTTCCGCCGCCGCGATTTCGATTTAGTGACGGTGGCGGCGAATTATCCCGACGAGAAGGCCGGAGTTCTGAAGGTCTTGCAGCAGCAGCATGCATCGAGCCGCAATCTGCTGTTCGCGTCGGATGACACCTACGCGATGCAGGCCGCCTTCGAGCCGAAGTGGGAAGGCGGCGTGCCGTTCACGATGGTGATCGCGCCCGGCGGCCGCGTGATTTATCAGAAGCAGGGCGAGGTGGACATCCTGGAAGTCCGCCGCGCGATCCTGGCGAATTTAGAGAACGAGACATACGTGGGGCATCCGGCGTATTGGGCGAGCCGGAACGAGCAGTGAGGCGGCTGGTTCATTCGTGCGCGCGCTCCAGCGCAGCGGCCCGATTACCTGCTTAGTGAGATCGCGAAACCATCCGGATCTTGCCGGTCCCGGGCGTAGGTCTTGCGGGGACGGAAAACACCGAAGTCCGCAATGAACATATTGACCCCGCGAAACTTCACGTCGACCGGCCTATTGAAGCCGGCCGGCTCGAAGATGGTCGCGGTGCCGTTGGAGGTGTGTGCGATGAAATCGCTGACATCGCCCGCGCTGCGATCGATCCGCGCCACTTTGAAGCCGACCAGCGAAGTGGCGCCCGTCCGTGGAGGAATCGATCCGGTCTCGGCGATAAAGATGTCACTCATGAAGCCAAAGCCGGCGCTGGGCGAGAAATCGAACATGTTGGCCGAGGAGTGATTTTCCAGTTCGGCGAATGCCGGTTGGACCGTCAACGAGCGCCGAAACCTCTCCGAGAAGCCACCCGAAGAACTGTACGCCTTGTCCAAGGTGGATGATGAACCTATCATCGCAAGGTGGAGATCGGACTGGCCGCATGGGAATCTGCGCCAGCGCCCGCGGTAATGACACCGTCCCCGGATTGCCGGGCGAGGCTGCCTGTACCACCGTCCCGCGGGAACAGTACCGGTCCCAAACGCCCTAAAGGCCTCCGTGATCTTTGTCGCTGTTTTGTCGAGGGCAAAAGGACTGGCGGTCTGATATCCGATTCCGCTGAGCTCGATATCGACCGGCGGGAAGTCGTGGAATGTGGGAAAGTTGACGGCCCATCCATTATCCGGTCTGAAGCGCAGTACGCGCCAGGTCGGCTGTGGGGCGCGGTGGGATGTTAATTTTTGATTGGGATCGGCTGCACAGCGCCAATCGCCTGCGAAGGTTTCAACCGCGGTTCGAAGTAGAGACCGGGGCGGGCGCCTCCAGATCCGGATGTTTTGAATGGAATCCCGAGGCATCCTGATAGGCCTTGGCGAGCGCAATGACTTCCGTATCCTTAAACGGCGGCCCGTAGAAGGTGATTGCCGCGGGCGACCCGGTCTCCTGGAATCCGTGGGGTACGCTGATGGCGGGATATCCGGCGATGTTCGCCATATTGAAGTGCCTTCCGATAACTCCCTGCTGGAAGCCTCCCCGGCCGGGGCCGCGTCCCTGACCTCGACCAGCGGGGCCTGTTGCCGCTACACTCGAACCTCGCGAGCCGGCCGCTGCGCCGCGACCGCCACCTCCGCCGGAGTTCGCCGGCACCAGATAAACATCTACGTCCGCCGTCGCCGCGGCCAGCTTCGCCATCATCATCGCCCGCGCGCGCTGGCCTTGCAGATACTCCACTGCCGGAATCAGACGGCTGGACCGGAAGCTATTGGCGCGGCCCGGATTGGTCATCTGCTTTTCGCGGCCCGTGCGAATCATCTCGTCGAAAAATGCGCCCGATTCGACGTTGAAGCCGCTCGAATCGACGGCGGCTTCCGGAACCTTCACCTCAATCAGCTTGACCCCGAGCTTCTGAATCTGGGCGAGAGCCGCTTCATCGAATTTCTTCGCAGCCGGATTGGCCACTTCATCGAACGCCGCCTTCAAGTAGCCGACGCGCAGCTTGCGAATATCGATACGCGGGTTCCAGTTGAACGGCAGCTCGGACACGCTCAGGTCGCGGCCGTCCGGTTTGGCGATGACGCTCATCACCATGGCGCAGTCCTCCGCATAACGGCACAACGGACCGAGTCTGTCCTGGGTCCAGGAGAGCGTCATCACTCCATAGCGGCTGATCCGGCCGAAGGTCGGGCGCAGTCCGGTCACTCCACAGCGCGCCGAAGGACTGAGAATCGATCCGCTGGTTTCGCTGCCGATCCCGAAAGCCACCAGCCCCGCGGCTGTGGCCGACGCAGGGCCCGCCGAAGATCCGCTGGATCCTTCCGAGAGATTCCAGGGATTCTTCGTCTGTCCACCAAACCACTGGTCCCCCTGCGCCAACTCGCCGGTACTCAACTTGGCCACCAGAACAGCTCCGGCCTCGCGCAGGATCTCGACCACAGTGGCGTCCTCTTCGATCATTTGATCCTTGTACGCGCCGGAGCCCCAAGTCGTCTTATAACCATTTACCGCGATAATGTCCTTGGCGCCCCAGGGAATGCCATGCAGAGGCCCACGATGGCGGCCCGCCTTCATTTCGGCATCGGCCTGCTTTGCCTGGCTGCGCGCCAGATCGTCGAGAAACGTCACGACGCAATTGAGCTTGTCGTTATACCGGTGCAGGCGCGCCAGGTACATTTCGGTTAATTCCAGGGACGTTACCTGGCGAGTCCGAATGAGCTGCGAGAGCCGGGTGATCGGCCAGAACGCGACTTCTTCCAGATTTGCGGGCCGCCTCACCTTCGGCGCGCTGAATCGTACCGGCAGCTTGGCGCGGTTGACTTTCATGCCCGGCACGAGCGCGCTGAAATAAAACGGTGGCGCCACGTCGTTCGGAATCGGCGTCTTGCGAAGCTCCTCGTAGCGAGTGAGGCTCTGGTTGGCCGCCTGCAGCAACGCCCGTTGATCCTCTTCGGAGAACGTGAGGCCGGATAACGCCAGAGCATTCGCCAGCATCGGCTGGGTAATCCGCTGCGTCCCGTCCTGTTGTACCTGGGCCCAAAGGACGCCCGGCAGTAGCGTACCGCCGAGACCGACTCCGGAGAAGAAGTTCAGAAATCGGCGGCGGCTCTGTTCGGTTGTTGTCACTTCGTGTCTCCTTATGTGGTCAGGACGTTTGAACTATTGTAAACGCGGAAACGCCGCCGTGAAGGGCCGAATGCCGAGGGGCGAGACTCCAGGTTGAGGCCCTCCGGCTGCGAGCACTTAATTGCCACCGCTTCTTGGAAAAGGAGCGCCGGTCATGGAAGCGTTGTAGGCGAAGGCGGCCATCACCAGCGCCGCCTGCCGGATGTCATTCACACTCAGCCGGTCGGGCGTGTCCATGTTGGTGTGATGGGTACGCACATCGTAGTTGGTGTAGTCCTGAATCGGATTGAATCCGGGCACGCCGGCGGCAATGAACGACAGGTGATCGGTACTGCCAACCGGCTCCAGTGTGTTCCTGCGGGCTCCATACTCCTTCAACGGTTCCAGCCATTGGTCAAAGATCCGCTTCGCGGATTCGTCATTCTGGGCGTACCAGCCATAGATGGGGCCGGTGCCATTATCGATGTTGAAATAAACATCCAGTTTGCGGCGCGCCTCGGCATTTGAGTCGCCCATGAGATGCTGCTCTACCCACGCCCGCGAGCCGAGTAGTCCCTGTTCCTCGCCGCCCCAAAGCGCGACGCGGATCGTGCGGCGGGGGTGAAGGCCGGCGTCCTTTATGATCCGGATCGCTTCCATGACGGTGGTAACGCCATCAGCGTTGTCGGTAGCGCCGGCGCCAGTATGCCAGGAATCGAGGTGCGCGCCGATCATGACCACCTCGTCGCGAAGGATGGGATCCGTGCCCGGCAGTTCGGCCAGGACATTATAGGCGTTTCCCTGATCGTCATCATAGAAACGCGCGGCGATGTTCACTCGCAGCTTCACCTGGATCTTTCGCGCGAGCATGTCGACGATCATGTTGTAGTGTTCGCCGGCGAGCGTCAATGACGGAGCGGCACCGGGACCGCCGTCGCGGCCCATGACGAACACGGTGCCGTGCTCCCCGCGGCTCGCGGAGATGATCACGCCGGCTCCGGCGGTGCTGAGCGCGCGAGAGAGTTGTTGCGCGGATGTCGCCCGAGGAGGGGCCGCCGAACCCGGGATGCGGACGCTGGTGGCGTATGCGGCGGAATTGGGCACGTATGCCGGATCGGATGGCTGCGGCCGGTCTTTTTGGATGAAGTTCGTCACCGCCGGCATCGTCAATACGATCGCGCCTTGGAGCGCCTTCCCCATGCCCGCGATTTGCTCGGGCGTTTTCCCGGCGACCAGGACAGGCGCCGCCACGATCTCGCCTTTGGTTGACGGAGACCAGGCGTCCGCGTATCCGAGCAGCGGCAGGTATCGCGGCGCGATCATTTCGATGGTCTGTCTTTCCAGCGACCAGCCGCGTCCGAAATGCCACGGCTCCAGGCGCGCGTTTGCCAGACCGGTCTTCTCCAAGACCTCTCTCGTATATTCCGCCGCGCGTTTATGCGC
>Ga0209062_1004381_pt1 | contig 14837 bp, 18 predicted proteins | sample Coa_R2_2_FD_187158 | JGI IMG/M metagenome (GOLD analysis project Ga0209062, IMG submission 187158) | Surface soil microbial communities from Centralia Pennsylvania, which are recovering from an underground coalmine fire - Coalmine... | ecosystem: Environmental > Terrestrial > Soil > Unclassified... | reverse complement strand
CGCTGGCTATTCTCATGAATCTGGCGTGCGCCCTGCTTCCCGCATGGAGAGCGGCTCGCGTGAGTCCAATCGCCGCGCTGCGCGTCGCATAGCCCTCAGTGCGTCTTCGCGCCAGTTACCCCATCACGCGCCGATAGCGTTCATCTCGTGGAGTTGGTGGACGAGACCGGGATCGAACCGGCGACCTCCTCGTTGCGAATTCAATTTCCATTCGCGCAACCTCGCGGCAAACAGCGCAACGAAAAGTAACTAATGCGATGTATTCCAAGGACTTAGACTCCGTGGCAGCGGCCACTAGTGGCAACATTCGGCAACCTCGAACAAGCTCGAATAAGGCCGAGTTACGTCACAGTTTACGTCACAGTTCGAGGCGTCGCGGCGTTACGGGCAAGACGCGAGAACAAGACGCAAGCTGTGGCAACGAAATTGCTCTTGACATAACGTAGCGCAAGTTGCTATAACATTCGCGCACGCGGTTCCTTGTGCGTGTTTCTGCTGTCAAACAAAAGCCCCGGTCAATTTTTGAAACTTGAAACGTCACGTGCTCTGCGTGCCGTTTGACCGGAGGCATTTGTGTCATCCGCAATTGAAGTAACTCCTCTGTTGTACTCACTTGCCGAAGTGTCAAAGGCTTTGGGCGGCAAGTCCGTATTTACGTTGAAGAAACATGCCGCATTACGCCACTTTGAAGTCGTGCGGCTGGGCCGCAATGCGTTCGTAACTCGCGCGACTTTGGAGCGCATCGCAGCAAATGGATTGCCGCCTTTGCCGAAACCAAAGCCGCACCGGGCAAGGCCATGATGACCAGCAAAGGCGTTTCAATGTGCCAGCGGCACAATTTGCCGTCCCTTCCGACGCGCCTCCGTTGGGGCCGTAAGGGCTGCGCTGTATGTGTGCGCGAATCTCAGCAGCGGTATGCAAGAACTGATAAAGGCAAAGAAACTCAACGTCGCTACAATCAAAGTGAGCGTGGTGTGTTACGAAACGACCGGTACCGTGGACGAAAATATTTGCTGTCGTTTGGGGTTCCAATTACATCGAGGAGAATAGAAAAATGGCTCGACGCACAAAAGAAAATACGCGAGATAAGAGAACTAAAGCAGAAACTATTTCAAACCTACCTACGATAGACCTGTCGCCCGGCATCGAAGAACTAGGACAACGAGCTTTAGAAAATCCTAACGGCGTGGATGCCAAACGCATCGTTGTATTGCAGCGGATTCTTACGTTGTGCGAAAGATTGGCGCGTCTCGACACAATAAAATAAACGGTCCTTGGCGCGAGACCGGGCGTTTCCTCCAGCAGCCGGGCTTGCGGCGACTTGCCGGTATCTTACTGATACGAAAAGACTTGCAAAAATATTGCATTTCTTTCTTGACACATAGAGAGCAATGTGGTAAGCTTTGAATGGGAGAGAGTGCATCCACTCTATCCCTTCCAACCTCAACACACACACACACGCATTACGAAACAGGTGAACCTTTGTGATTAGCGTTTTGCGACTCAATCGCCTACGTGCCGGTCTGTCTTTGCAGGACATGGCAACTCATGTCGGAGTCCATGCGGCCACGATTAGCCGACTTGAACGCAACCTTATAATGACGCAGCCAGAAGTAATTGCCCGTTGCGCGAAGGTATGCGCTCGACGGCTTAGGCAGGCAAAACGGCGTTATCGCAAAGTCGCACGTAGTAGGCAGTAAAGCAGTAACAAGCCCGGTTGCACGCACACAGAACAGTGACGTGCATTTCATTTATAAAGAGAGACGACAGATGATAGAGCAGTACCCCGCCAAGCAGTCCGAATCCGTTCGCACGAACGGACACACCACAACGCACGACCTCCAGACAGTCGCACGCATCGCGCCCAAAACCGCGCGCGAGATGCTGGAGCTTGTCGAGGCGCAGACACCCGCCGCCTCAACTCAATCGCCTTCGACTCAATCGCATTCGACTCAATCGCATTCGACTGAATTACAAAACGAATCTGCTTGCGTTGCAAGTCGTGTTTTGCGTGGCGATAGCGGCGCAGACGTTCACAGAGAACTTATGATTCAGTATAGCGACGCCCAATCCGACTTGCGCGAGATGATTGAACAGTGTAGACAGCCGATTCGAGAACTGCGTTCGCTTTGTGAGCGGTTGAGCGCGTCGAGCAGGAGCCGCACGCAGCACGGCGTCCTCGAACGCGCCGATTCGCTTTTGCGGTCTGCGGCTCGCGTGTTCGATGAGTTGAGTGAATCCAAAACCGAACTGCGTCAGTCTCTTAAGACCGCTCTGCTAGAAACCCTTGAAGCACGCGAGTTGATTAGGCCTTACGCGCGGCTTGCAAAGATTGAATTGCCCGCGCTGCCAGAATACGAAACCTCCGATTTGCAAGTCGCTGCATTCATTTTGGCAAGCGGAGAGTTGTTCTATCTTGGAAGTGACACAGACGCAAATAAGATTGTTCACTTTATTTTCCTCGACCCGCGTCGTGTGGGTGGAGTCCTCGAAGCCGGTTTTAGGTCCGGGGCCAAAATTGAAGCGAAGAAACTCTTCGATGCTTATTTTGGCTTACGGAAATTTCTTCCGCATCGCGCCGCTGCCGGGTTTTGAGAGGCGCGGTCAATGCACTCAAATGTAGGCGTCTCCGTTGCGGACCTCGCCGCGATGCAGACGAACGCGACTGATTGGATAATTTCGAATTTGCTTCCGAGGCAGAACCTTATGATTCTCGCAGGCGAACCCAAGCGTAGCTGCAAGAGTTGGCTCGTTTTGAATCTCGCTTGGGACCTGTCGGAAGCGAAACCCGTATGGAATGTGGAACACTCGAAACGCGGCGGCGTTTTTAGCGTCAGCAAGCCGATGCGCTCTCTCTACTTCGCGCAGGAGGACTCGCTTGCCGATGCGAAGATGCGTATTGATGCAATGATTCAAGCCGGACGCGCGCCGACAAAGGACGTGTTCATCTATCCCAAGGACCCCGCGCTCACATTGAGCACGCCCGAAGGTGTCGAGCGTATTTGCGAAATTGCAAATGACTTTGCGCCTCTTGATGTGCTTATTTTTGACCCGCTACGGAATTGTCATACCGGGGACGAAAATGATTCTGCGGCTGTGGCGCGAATCTTGCGTTCGACCGCGTGCTTGCAGCAAACACTTAACTGTTCGGTCATTCTAGTTCATCATGAGCGAAAGCCTTCAAGGGACAGCCGGGCGCGTGAGGACCGCACTAGTCCGTATGCGTTGAGGGGTTCGACGGCTTTGTATGGTGGTGCGGACGCCATTGTAATGGCTGTCGCGTGCCCAATGAGGGCAAACGCACCGAACGAACACAGACTGTCGCTTTCTTTCACGGTGAAACGAGCGCCTTCACTCGCTGCCGTGAACCTCAATGTGGACACGTCGAGCGGTAGCGTCTCGTTTGCCGGTTTCGGGCTAGGGCGCGCGAGGGACTCGGAAACGTGTCACAATTGACACACCTGAGACTTTGGGACTTGAAATGTTCAAGTGTTGCCAACTTGACACACTCTATGATATTTGGTATGCGGCGGCGCGTTAAGGCTGCCGCGCCCTTTAACGTCGTAGACTTACTGTAAAGACGCGAGTAGCAAAGATAAGGCGAATGCCGGGCGCAGTCGCGGAAACGATACCGACTTACGGGATTCCCGCGCGCTCGGCTTTCGCCGCCACGAGAACCAACAGAGTTATGCGTAACGGCGTTTGACTGGCGCACGCACTGTTCTCGACCGGGCGAACAACCCGCGACAGCAGACCGCGACCCCTGCTGGGGAAATGCCCGGTCTTACGGACAAAGGAACTTAAGCCGGTCTGTTGCGTTTTGGGTACGCGAAACACGCAATTCGAACTGGCAAAAGGAAACACAAAGAGGAGAATTTCAATGCCAAATGAGGCCGCTCTCGCAAGCGACGCGCTGCCCGAAGAAAAACTGATTGGCCAGTATCTTGAGAAACCCGCCGATGCCGTGATTGGCAAGGACCTTGAGAATGTGTGGTTGAGTCCAGAAGAGCGCGAGTTTCTGAAACAAAGGCCGGAAGCTCGGCGAATGGTCATTATAAATGCGGAGCGCGAAGCAAAGCAGCAAACTGAGGCCGCGAATGCCGACGCAGCCGAGGACACCGACACTCTCCAATTACCGCCCGAATTGACAGAGCAGCGTGACGCTGCTGCCGGAACAAAGGCGGCTCAAACGTTTATTGAGAACACTCCCGATTACAAAGTCACTCCGGACAATGCGCAGAGACTTCTAGCGACTCTGCAAGCGAACGGCTTGTCGGTCACACAAGACAACTTGGGGCGGGCTTGGCGCTTGCTGAAACGCGAAGGACTTGTTGAAGTCAACGCGGTTAGAGCGAATGCGTCCAATGCGTCGAATGCGAGTGCGAGCGAAACAAAGCGAGGCACTTTCTCAAGCGGCCTTAGCGACCGAACGCAAGCGAGAATGACGCCGACAGAAGGTAACGGAATTGATGAGGCGGAGTTTTTGAAAAAGTCGCCTGCCGAGAGACGCGCTATATTGCGGCAATTGCGGCAAGGCCAGCGCATTGCAAGGGAATGGGTTGATTAAACCGTGCCAGAGCGGTGTTCGAAAATTCTCGAATCTGGTAGGCCGTGTGAAATGCCGCGCGTTGCCGGTGACTTGTACTGCCTGAATCACACGAAGCGCGAGGAAATTCAAGCCCGCAGACTTCGCGGCAACGCAAAGGGCGGCTATTCCAAGGCGCTCAAGACAGGCCAGTACGCGCCTTTGGACATTGAACCACCGCGTAACGTCGCCGAAGCGGAAACGATTCTGGCGCGCGTTGTGTATGAGACGGCGAGAGGGACGTTGAATCCCAATGTCGGACGTTTGCTCGTGACTGCTTGCCGTGCGTTCATTGAAGCGCATTCTGTGAATGAACTTGAGAAACGAATTGAAAAGCTGGAAGGGGCGAAGTGACACGGACACTGGAAACGAGGCTTGCTCGCGTTGTCCATGAGACTGCGCGCGGTACTTTGAATCCAAATGTGGCGCGCTTACTTGTGACTGCTTGCCGCGCATTCATTGAAGCGCATTCCGTCAACGAACTTGAGAAAAGGATTGAGAAACTTGAGGGGGCAAAATGAGCCGAACTCTTCACGCCAGACTTACGCGCATTGAAAAGCAAATGCGTACAGGCACGTTGTCCGAACTCATTTGCCGGTGCGGCGCGTTCGTGCAAGCGAACCTCCGCAATCAGAGCGCAGAGTCCGTGATTGCAGCTCTCTACGGAGCTTTGAGTAGCGAGGACGCGGAACGGTTGCAGCATTTTCTCAATGATATTGAAAGCGGCGTAAATGTCCAAATGCCGCACATCAGATTCAATCAGTAAATAGCAAGGAGTTAGTTTTATGGATGATAAAGACACGCAGGCGCAAAACGACTCTCAAACAGACTTTGACAGCGGAACGCCCGCGACGCCGCCGCCTGCCGACACGATGCCCCCTCAAGCCCCCGACATTCAACCGGTGAATCAGAGCGCCGGAGCGCAGATACCCGCAATAGACCCGCTCGGCACGCAGGCTCAAACACAACCGCAAGCCCCCGCAAAGCACTCGCTTTGGCGCGCCGTGCTTGCGGGCGCTCTGACCGGCATGGCTCGCGGCGCGATTGCCAACGCGCCGGTAACGCAAGCCGAGGACCGTCACGACTTGATTCGGCAGCAAATTGCCGAGTCTCAAGCCCGCACACAGCAAGAACAACAGCGGCTCCAATTACAACAACAACAGCAAGACTTGGAACAGCAAAAGTTCCAGTTTACGCGCTCGCAGTTCGACAGCGAGGCCGACTATCGCAAAGCCCAACTCGCAATGTTACAGGTGCAAGGCGCAATTGCTCAACGACAACTCGCCTTGCTTCCCACAGACTCGCAAGACGCTTTCATCCAAAACTTGCGTAAGCTCGCAGCGGACTTAGTGGACAAAGGCGCAGAGCAAGTAGCGCAATTTGGTTCGTCAAATAACTCGCAAGCGAATTTCTTTGCAGCACGCGACTATGCGCTGGCTCAAAAGAAGCAAAACAACTCATTTGCCTACGTGACAATGCCGAGTATTGAGGGCGGGCAAACCAGTTGGACCGTTTACAAACTGCCGGAAACAAAATTGAGTCAGGACGCAATGGTGGACCTCGGCAGCGGCAAGAAAATAAGCGTGCCTGCCGGAACTCCGGTGCAAGACTACGCACTCATTCAAAGCAATTTGTTATTGCATCAAATTGAGGAAGATTCTGCCAACTTCCGCGCGAATCTGGAAGCTCAATCCAAGGTGGAGAGCGCAAAGATACTGGCCGGTGCGAAAGAGTCCGTTGCTGCGCAGCGCGGCGCGAACCTCGGCGTAGTCGCTAACTACGACAGGCAAATCAGTCAACAGCAAGACACGCTGACTAAGTTACAAATGGGGCTTGATAAGGCAAAAGGGCTTGGGATTCTGCCGCAGAACGCGACGCAAAAGGACCTTTTGGCCGCGATTGCCGACAAGCAGAAACGCATTCTCGAATTGAAGCAAGCGCGAGAGAGAGCGGCTCAACGTTCCGGCGTGTCTGGTAAGTCTGTATTTGGCAACGCAGCCGCGCCGTTATCGTCAAGCGATGCTGAATTACTGAATCGCATTCTCAACGCGCCAATTAGCCCACGCTAAGCGAGGAACTCACGTATGCCCGAACCCGCCCAGAACGTGGCGCAATCAATTCAAGACGCGACTCAAGACGCGACACTATCGCAGCCGCCGACACAAACGCCGACGCAAACGCAGTCGCAGACAGAGACTCTTGGGCAGCGGTTGCAGCGAGAGAATCGCCAATTGACAATTGGAGATGTCGTTCAAAGTGAACCGTTCCGGCAGGCTCCAATCAATGCGAAGATTCGACTTCTTTCAAGACTTTCGCCGGAATTTGCCGCGCTGCCTTTGCCGAAGCAAGCCGACTTAACGCAATCGTTGATAAATCCGGGTGCGTTTGAAGAGTATGAGAGGCAAAAAGAATATGCCGACAAGAGCGCGATTGGCGTCGCTTTCGATGAATTGAAGGATTCCGTTATTGGGCCTTTGAAAGTCGCGTTCACTCCGAGCGCCGTACCCGATGCGCTTGCTGGCGTGCCGGGCGGCAATCCGTTTTTAGCGCGGCTGGCCTATGCGAATTTTCAGGCCGCAGATAATAGTTGGAATCTCGGAAAGCAATTCGTCGAACAAGGTCAACGCGATAATTCATTGAGTGAACGGGCGCGTGGACGGTTCCTTGAGACCGCTGCGTTTATTCCTCTCGTCGGACCGTTCCTCGCGCAAACCGAAGAGAACTTGAGCCAAGGTCAAATTGCGGCTGGATTGACTGACTTGGCGATGCTCGCCGCGCCTACCGTGTTCAAGGCCGCGCGGTTCTCTTTGGCCTCACGTCTGGCATTCACTCCTCTAGAGGACGTGAATTTGACAACGCGGGGGTTTGTGGACGCGCCGACAAGCTCACTAATGCCGGGCACAACCGTTACGGTTGAATTGCCGGTTGAAGGCGTGAGAGCCATTGCGGAAGCGAAGCAGTTGTTTGGAGAGCAAGCCGCCCAACGGGCGAAACAAATCGGCTCACTGGCGAACGTGCTGCCGTCGCAAGTGACGGAAAGCGCGGGACTCAATGCGATTCAAGACATTGAGGACAACGCGCCCGGCGTGCGGCAAATGACGCAGATTGGGCGGCAGGCAAATGTTCTGCCGTCGCAAGTGATGACGCGAGTTTCGGTCCTCACGCCGGAGCAAGCCGCGCAGACCTTGAATGCGCTCGACCGTTTACGCGAGTCGCCGGAATATATGCAGTTGCCGGAAGATGTGCGCGGCAGGATTAACGACGTGCATGCTCAACTAGCGGTGAACGTGCCGGAGTCTCTGGCGAATCAAGCCGACGCCGTTTCGGCAGCCAAAGCGGAATTGCCGAACGCCGAAGAGACGCTGCCCGAACCCGCGAGCGCAGCGGTCAAACAGCCGAGCGCATTGCAAAGTTATTTTGGGTTTGTGCCGGATGCGCTGCGAAGCTCCGGCTCTTTAGGCGCAAAGCTCGTTGACACAATCCTTGAAAGCGCCGATGCCCGCGAACAATGGACTATCGCGCGCAAGCATCAGATTGCGGACTTGAGCGAGGGACTTGATGGCATCCAACGCAAGATGGCGGGCGAATTGCTTGACACGACCGGCTCACCTGATGACATTCGCGCGCGCCTTGGACAAACAAGCGAGCGATTCGCGCGGCCTTATGATGCCGACACAATTGACGCCGCCGTCAAAGCCCGTCAAATGCTTGAGGATATTCACGATGAAATCGTGGACCGGCAATCGAGCGCCGCGAGTCCTTTGAGTGTGGGTTATCTAAGCGAGTATTTTCCTCGCATTCAAGCCGAAGCGGAAGCAAACGGCTTTGGTGAAATGATTCGCAACTTGACGGATTTTCATTTTGCGCGCCCGCTTATCGACTTTTTCAAGTCCCGCGATGTTGAGGCGATTGAACCGACAACGCGATATGTCAGGCCGTCCAGCCGTTTCGTCAATGAGCGCACCGGCAAGTTGGCCGATTACGCGCTCGACGTGAACCGCGTGCTCCCGGCTTATGTAGATTCCATTGCCCGGTTGAATTTCGACCGCCCTGCCCTAGAGGCCGCGCGCGCCATGTTAAAAGACGTGGAGCAAGGCACGCCATTTAGCGAACTTGCTCGCGCATTTGTGGACAATTTCGCTCGACCGGATTATTACCCGCAAATGGCCGGAGCTTTTAAGCGTGCTGTCAATGCGCTCATGCGAACGACCGCACGCAGTTTCATCGACTTTAATCCGGCAATCCAGTCGTTGCATTTGGGCAGAGTCCTTATACCGTTCGCGGAGCTTGACACCGGCGCATTTCTAAAAGGGTTGGCGCGCGTGGCCAGTGACCCGGCGCGCGCCTATCAAGACGTAATGATGCGCGGACTGATACCGGGAGCGGGCACGCCGTTTAGTTTGCTTGGCACGCTCGACAAGCTCGACCGTGTCGGCGCGTTTTGGAACGTGGCAACTTTCATACCCGACGCCATCGCGTTCTATGGGAAATACGAATCTTTGGTGGAAAGCGGCCTTGATGCGGCAAGCGCCGAGCGCGAAGCACTCAAGTACGCAAAGAACTTGAGCATGTCGAGCTTCCCGGAGCGCAAAGTCGGCATCTTTCAGAACACCGGCACTTATCTTGACCCATTCCGGGACCTGATTGGTCAATATAAGAGCATTCCGTTGCGTATTGCGGACTTTTATGCCCGCACGGTTGCGAACGCAGCCGAGAATCCGGCGAAGCTCGCGCGTTTAATGACGGGCACCGCGTTGCTGGCCGTGACGGAGGCGATGACCGGCGCGAAGCTCATTCACTTTGGCGCTCTAGGTTCATTTGATATTCCCGCTGTGAGCGCCGTTGCACGCGGCGTACTGGCGAATCTTGCGAAGGCCGCCGTTGCCGGACGCAACGGCGACGCGGACAAAGCAAGCGAGTATTTCGGTAAGGCTTTGAGCAATACGGTCGTGCTGATGACGCCGGGCGGCTCGACCGTAAAGCGCGCGCTGACAAAGGGGCCGCAAGCAATCCTGACGCCTGCTTTTGATGACACGGATGATACGGCGCGTGTACTTGGCGGCGCCAACCCGGCACGTTGAAACTCAAAGTAATCACTTGATTGGAGTAAATGAAGCAAATGGCACGAATGATTCAAGACACGTCGGAGGAATTAAGACTGGTAGCGCCTTCGACCGTTGAAGAATACCGCGCGCTTGTAGGGCAATTCGACAACGGCGCGCGAACGCTTCGGCAGGTGTTTGATTGCTTGGAGCGGTTCTACCACGAAGGCAAGGCGAAGTCTTTTGGGCAGTTGCGCCAGCAAGCCGCAAAGCTCTATGACGCGCTCGACGCAATGGATGCGTTGCTGGAACCGATGCGCGAAAGCGTACGGCACGCTAAGTAATCAGAGAGGACATTAAGCTATGAGTAATGCGAATGTGATTGCAAGGATTGGCGACGCGAGCGTGGCGAGCGTAAGCAATCCGGGCGCGGGAACGCAAGTTGTATTCCAGCAGCCGAACGGAAACGCCGCGAGTGTGACGCTGCCGGGTGACGGCAGGTTTGACGGCAAGCCTTTTGTGCTGCGAGCAAGCGGAAGAATCACGACCGGCGTCAGCATGCAAGTGAATGTTGGGTTGCAGCAGGGAGGCAGTACGACGGCGGCGAGCAATGCGACACTGGCAAATCCGGTAGCGACAGTGAATGGTTCCGTGAGTTTCGTAATTGAGGCAATGCTCATTGCGGATTCGACAAGCCAGCAATTGAGCGGCATTGTGTACGGCAACATCGGTGGGACAGCGATTGCACAGGCCGCCGTGACGCCGGTAAGCAATTTCAATCCGAATGCCAAGACTACCGGCAGTGTGCCGCAACCGCCCGCGAGCATCGGCAACCCCTTCGTTGTCACTGTGACTTTTGCGGTGGGCAACGCGGGTAATGCCGCCGTGCTTTCGGACTTTAGCCTTGAGGCGCTCTGAGGCCGTCGTGTGTCGCGCGTGTTCCGTGTGTCATATCTAAGTTGTAACGTATCCTTAGAGTTGACACACGGCGGCTATTCTGTTACAAGGAATGGTCAAGCGCGGCTCACAGAGGTAAGTGCTTTGAGGGCTTTGAGGGCTTTGAGGGCTTTGAGTCCTCAGAGTCCTGTGCTTTGAGTCCTCAGAGCGGGCCGCCGACTGGAGGCGTTATGAACTCGGAGCACTTGCGGATTGAGGCAGTGAGAACGGGTGTGAGACGCAACGGCTTGCTCGACGTGCGCGTGATGGGACGCACGGACGGTGGAGCGAAAGTGACGGCGCTATTCTCGGCTCTGAGGCCGGAATGGTGGTTTGAGCGGAGGCACCGGCTCGGCGGACTGCGGGCTTTGTTCCGCGCGGCAGGTTTGCGAGGCGTGTTCGACGTGTCGCGGCTTGAAGGCAGGCGCGTTCCGTCGAGCGCGCTCAAGGCCGTTTGAGTTGTTTGCATCCGAGTCTCTTTGAGGCGGCACGACAGGACATTTACGTTTCCTCGCGCGGCGAGTCATTTTGTGACGCGCTCTTGTGCGTTTAAACGCGCCTCATTGCGCTGTGATTACGACGCGCGCCGATGAAATGAAACGCGGTTGTCTTTGGGCGCGCGTTCTTTGAGTGCTTGGGAAATGTGTTACTCTAGAGTTAAGATGATTGGTAGGGAAAGAGTGGTTCGCACTCGCGTGCTGCTTGCCCTGTATAGGCGTTCCCGGCAATCCTGACCGCTAAGGTCCCCGACGCCCTGTGGGAGTCGCACTCTGAAAGCCGTGGAAGCGCGTCCTCTGTATCGTCAACGAGGAGGCCGACACAACTCTAAGTCACGTCTTTTCAATCACTTACAGGCACTCGCCGCCGCATTCAGTACGTCACTGTGACGCGCTCTGTGACGCAATTCCCGCTCGGCTGTCTCACATTTTCGCCCCCCCTGACCAACGCAACCCATGCTCACCCTAAGTTATTGATTATAAAGCACTTATATTCCTTTACTGTATATGTAAAGGCCCCTCAACCGTCTCGTTACCCGCGCTGACTGTCTTGCCTGACTTGCCTGACTTGACTTACTTAACTCTAGACGTCTCAAGGACTTAGGGCCGCACGCCACGTGACGCCGCGTAGGCGCGTTTCGGCATTCGCTTTGTGTTCGTCGCCTTGTGTTCGTTTGACGTTCGTCTGCTATTCGCTTGCCGTTCGCTCGTTCTTCGCTTTGTATTCGCCTTTACCTCCCGCAGTCGAGAGGCAAAAACAAAGGGGCGGGAGGACCTCCGGCAACCCCCCCGCACGCATTGGTGCCTGCTTCTCTCTCTCTCTGTCTCTCTCTGTCTCTCTCTCTCTCTCTCTGTCTGCCGCCTTTCTCTCCCTTTCGACCGCTCAGAATGCCCTGTATTCGCGTTCCAAGGCCCTCAGAGCCGTGCGGCCCGCTGCCCAAGCCCCTCCACCTTGCCACCCTTTGCGATGCGCCATATAAAGGCCGCCAAGCCCCTTGCCGTTGACGGTCAGAACGCCTCCAAATTCCCCAGATGGCAAAGTCGGAAAAGCCCAAAACCGCAAGTCACTTTTCCTCGCGCTCTAAACGCTCTAAGTGCTTACGTGTCAATGCGTTACGGACACTCCACGGCTCGGAAAAGTGGACGGAGCGTGTTTCACTTTTCCGCGCGCCATTCCTCCATTAAGCCCAGCATACTCAATAACTTACAGACAATAAAGCGTCGGGAAAAGTGACACGTTTGCTTTCTTATACTCACAAAAGCAAGTCACTTTTCCTAAAAGGCGTGCGTCCTCGGCTCGCAACTTGACGCCGGCTGTGGCCAACCCAAAGCCCTCGACGCGCACGCTCAAAGTCCTTGCCGGATAACGGGAAAATGGGGCCGGAAAAGTGGCAAATTGGCAAGTCACTTTTCCAAACGCCATTGCTCCCGTAAGTCACTTATTTACAACAAGTTACAGGCACGCCTAAGCTCGGAAAAGTGAAACACCGCCCGGCCACTTTTCCGCGCGTCGCAATCCATTTAAGTCATTCCATATCAATCACTTACAGACACTCAAGCCTTTGGAAAAGTGACTCGCTTTGCTCTTTTATACTCATAAAAGCAAGTCACTTTTCCTGAAGCGCGTTCTTTGCCAGACACGCGCCTCTCAGAGAGTTGAGCGCGTCGAGGCCGTTGAGAATTGAGGACACGTAAAGCCGTCAACTCCGCGCTTAGAGAACGTCCCTCGCGCGTTCTTTGCCTTCTCAATTCTCAACGTCTCGACTCTCCACGCCTTCGATGCCCTTAAATCGGTTCAACTCGCCGGGCAGGCGCTCGCAAGCCCCTAACGCACTAACTCTCCGTTCAGCACGTCACAGCACGTCACAGTAACGCGCCCTGACGCCTCGACTGCTGGGAGAAACGCCCGGTCTCGCGTTCGTGTACTTAGAGTCACTCGGACTACTTAGAGTTACTTAAACTACTCAAGGTACTCTGAAGACAAAACCGGCAGCACGACAAAGGCGCAAGAGTTGAGAACGCAAGCGGGGCAAGCGCGTTTAAACGCAGTAAGGGACTCGAACTCGCCAAGGGAGTCAAGGGAATCGAGGCCGCAAAAATGAGTCTTGACACGCGCGAACTTTATGTGCTACAAGCTAGTAGCAGCAAGGCAAGCAATGCGCTTCGGCTTTCTCAATGCGCGCGGAAGTAATGACGCAAGGCCGTTGCCGCCGCTGCGATTCAATCCGTAGAGGACCAATGCACAGACTTTTGACATTGAAACAAGCGGCGGAAACGGCGCAAATCCACAGAGTTACTCTGATGCGGTGGGTTATGGCAGGCAAGGTGCGTGCGTCCTACGTGCTGGAACTCGCGCCGGGCAAGGTCATTTACTTATGGACGCCAAGGGACGCTAAGGCATTGCGGAGATTGAAGCGCGAACGTTGAAATGTTGGAGTGCGCGGAAAGGCAACAGCGATGAGTCTGTGGTGGAGAGAAGATTGTAAGTCTTATTACGCCGACTTCACGGTGGACGGTGCGCGGTTCCGGGTGCCGCTCGACACGACCGACAGGCGCGAGGCATTGCGGCGCGAAAAGGACGTTATCGCGGACGCCAAGGCCGGGCGCATGGCGGCGCGTCAGGGTTCCTTCGCGCGGCTCGGCTTTAATGACGCCGTCGAGACGTGGATTGAGGAAAGCGCGCCGAGACTGCGAGGCCGCAGTTTGTTGACGCTGCGAGAGCGCGCAAAACCGCTCAAGGCATTCTTTGGCGACACTAAGTTATCGTCTCTCTCGCCCGATGCGATTCTGGCGTATCGCGCCGCGAGAAAACACAACGGAGTGGCCAATGCGACGTTCAACCGCGAACTTGACTTACTGCGCGGCGTCCTCAAGCGCGCGAAATTGTGGCATCGCTTCGACGGCGACAATGCCGTTAAGCCGTTGCCCAAGCCCGCTTCGATTGGCCGCCGACTTGAGCCGGACGAAAAAGCACGCCTGATGCGATTTGCTGCGACACGCAAGACGTGGGACATTGCGCGACTTGCTGCCGTGCTCGCTCTTCACACCGGCATGAGGAAATGCGAAATACGCGGGTTGCGTTGGTCTGATGTGGATTGGCTCGAACGAGAGTTACGTGTGCGGCGCGACTCCACCAAAACCGATGCAGGCGAGCGCGTCATTCAACTCAATGCCGATGCCATTCTGACCTTGCGGGAATTGCGCGACAAGGGCCTCGCATGGTTCGGCAGCGAACCGCGCTCAGAATGGTACGTGTTTCCGGGACATGACGTGAACGGCAAACCGACGCCATTACTGCCGCTCGCAGATGACGGCTGGCGTAGCGCATGGCGCAATCTGACTCGCGCCATTGAATGCCCGCGCTGCGGACGCATTCAGAGTCCCGCGACGGCCTGCGTAAATTGCCGCGCGGACATTCGGGACTTACGTAGCTCGACACACGGCCTACGCTTTCACGACTTACGCCATACCTGTATCGCGGATTTGCTAAGCAAACCCGGCGTCACAGAACAGACCGTCAAAGCCATTGCAGGCCACGTTTCCGAAGAAATGCTCAAGACTTACAGTCACGCGAGACGCGAGGAGAAGCGCGCGGCGCTAGATTCGCTCGCCTCAAGCATGTCACGTCACAGTAACGTCACAGTAAGTACGCCGATGGAAGCTAAGTTGGTGGACGAGACCGGGATCGAACCGGCGACCTCCTCGTTGCGAACGAGGCGCTCTCCCAGCTGAGCTACTCGCCCACGAGCAGCCAAAAAATTTTAGCAAATCGGGAAA
>Ga0209062_1004378_pt1 | contig 14840 bp, 10 predicted proteins | sample Coa_R2_2_FD_187158 | JGI IMG/M metagenome (GOLD analysis project Ga0209062, IMG submission 187158) | Surface soil microbial communities from Centralia Pennsylvania, which are recovering from an underground coalmine fire - Coalmine... | ecosystem: Environmental > Terrestrial > Soil > Unclassified... | reverse complement strand
CGCAGGCGGCGCCCGATCGCGCCGGCATGTACATCTGTATGGGTGTTGCGGGTTTGTTGCTGTTTCACATGCTGGTGAACGTCGGGATGGTGACGGGGAATATGCCGGTCACCGGCATTCCGTTGCCATTCATGAGCGCCGGCGGGTCCAATATCTGGTCGAATTTCTTGGCTTTGGGGCTGGTCAACAACGTCCGCCTCAGAAGGTTTGTGAATTAGCCCGGCTCTGGTTGGCCGGCACGAAGGAAATAGTTTTAGATTTTCGGGAGCCTGTAGAGTGAACAGGGCCGCGATAAGAGCCGCGAGCGTGAGCGAGCGGGCGGCCCGGTAAGCGGTTCCCGGCCGGCTGGTGTCCGAGGAAGCCTCCACCGCCGGCCACGCGTGAGTTCGTCAAGAATCCGGTTCCGCCGCGCGCGGGACTCCACGCAGGGCGCCCACCTTACCTGTATCCTCTTCCTGCCCCCACGGGAGGATTGAATGTCAAAGGAGTTAGTGATCTCGGCGAACCGCCACGAAACGCGTGTGGCGATTCTCGAAGACGATCAGGTCGTGGAGGTGTACCACCAGCGGGAAAACGAGTATTCGCTGGCGGGGAGCATCCACAAAGGCAAGGTGACGCGGGTCCTGCCGGGCATGCAGTCGGCGTTTGTCGATATCGGCCTGGAGCGGGACGCGTTCCTGTACGTTTCGGACTTCTTCGAAGACAACGAGGAATACGACAAGATCGTCACCAGCGTTGAAGAGAAGGTCCTGAAGCTGGACCGGACACCGCAGGCAGCCGCGCCGACGGCGGGCGCCCCGGAAACCGCCGCGCCGGCGGCTGAGGCTGCCGCTCCGCCGGCAGTGGAGCCGGCTTCGGCTGCGGTGGCCGAAGCAGCGGCGGCCGCTCCGGCCGCAGCGCAACCCACGCCGGCCGGGCAGGAGCGCCGCCGGGATGACGACCGCCGGGGCGGCCGGCGTGGACGGCGCCGCCGGGGCGGGCGCGACCGGCGCGGTCTGCCGGAATCGAAGTTCTATACGCCGGGCGCGGCACCGGGTCCGGAAGCCGAGCGGGTGGAGCGCGAGGAGGCCGAAGAGGCGGAACGGCCGGAGCCGGCGACGGCGGTAGCCGCCGCCGAGCCCGAGGATTTTCTGGTGCTGCCGGGCGAATCGCTGGCAAAGTACCGCGGCCCGGAATCGGACGAGCCCGAGTCCGGCAACGGTCACGGCGCCGCCGAAGTCGAATCGGAGGCCGTGAGCGAGATCGCGGCCGAGCCCGCTGCGGAACCCCTGCCCGAGTTGGCCGAGGCCGCCGGGGTGGTGGAAGAGTTGGAGGCAGCGCCCCCGGCCGAAGAATTCCCGGAAGCGGCCGCCGGCGAATCCCAGGAGGAAGCCCTGGAAGAGGCGGCGGAAGCGGCAGTGGGCGAAGCGCTCGCGGCCGCCGTGGAGGAGGAAACGGCGGCGGAAACGGCAGCGGCGATGCCGGAGGAAGTGGAAGCTTCCGAAACGGCTGCGGCGCCTTCGGGCGAAGAGGCAGAGGCCGCTCCGGCGGACGAGGAAGGTCCCGAGCCGGCGCGCATTCCGACGAGCCTTACAGCAACTCTGCGGGAGCAGGGGCCGCGCTACCTGCAGCATCGCGTTTCGCGCCGCATGCGGCGCAAGGGCAGGGAGGGCCGGGAAGGCCGGGAAAGCCGCGGCCCGGCGCCGGAAGGCGGCCGCCCGCAGGAAGCGCCGCGCGCCGATGGACGCGAGCAGCGCACGGGCGAGCATCGTACGGTGCAGGCGCCGCGCGCCGAACGTCCCGAGCGTGCCGAGCGCGGGCCGAACCCCTCGATCACCGACCTGCTGAAAGAAGGGCAGGAGATCATCGTCCAGATCGCCAAGGAGCCGCTCGGGCAGAAGGGCGCGCGCATCACGAGCCACATCGCGCTGCCGGGCCGGTTCCTGGTCTACATGCCGACCGTCGACCATATCGGCGTATCGCGGAAGATTCCGAGCGAAGAGGAACGCTCGCGCCTGAAGCGCGTGTTGCAGACGCACCGCACCGGCATTCCGGGCGGTTACATCGTGCGCACGGCGGGTGAGGGGCGCAGCGAGGAAGAGCTGCGCGCCGACATGATGTTCCTCTACAACCTCTGGCTCGACATGCGGCAGAAGGCCGAGCGGCGTCCCGCGCCGGCGCTGATCCATCATGACCTGAACGTGGTCGAGCGCATCCTTCGCGACCAGCTCACCAGCGCGTTCAAGAGCATCTGGGTGGATAACGAAGAAGTCTACGAGAGCGTTCTGCGCTTCGTGCAGCGCTTCCAGCCGGCGCTGGTCAACCGCGTCAAGATGTACACGCGCAGCACCCCGATCTTCGACGAGTTCGGCATCACGAGCGAGCTGGAGAAGGCGCTGCGGCCGAAGGTCTGGCTGAAATCCGGCGGCTACATCGTCATCAATCAGACCGAGGCGCTGGTGGCGATCGACGTGAATACCGGCAAGTTCGTCGGCAAGTCGAACCGCCTCGAAGACACGATCGTCAAGACCAACACGGACGCGATCAAGGAGATCGTGCGGCAGATCCGGCTGCGCGACCTGGGCGGGATCATCGTGGTCGATTTTATCGACATGGACGAGCGCCGCAATCGCCAGAAGGTGATGCAGGCGCTCGAAGAGGCCATGCGCGCCGACCGCGCCCCGTACAAGATTCTCCAGTTCAACGATTTCGGACTGGTGGCCATCACCCGGAAACGGGTGAAGCAGAGCCTGGAGCGAACGCTGTGCACGCCCTGCCCGTACTGCGAGGGCGCCGGCTACGTGAAGAGTCCCTCGACCGTGGTCAGCGAGATCCTGCAGGAGGCGCAGAAGCTGGCCAAATCGCTGGACAGCAAGGACGTGGTTCTGCGTGTGTCACCCGACGTCGCGCGGCTGCTCAAATCCAACCAGAACTCGTACCTGCAGGAGCTGGAGGAGATCCTCGGCCGCACGGTGATCATCAAGACGGATAACCAGTTGCACCAGGAAAAATTCGACCTGGCGTAAACGGGGCCGGTGGACCAGAGATCCGGGAAGGTGGTGCAGGACGTGGGCCTGCGCCACCTTTTTTGTTTTATCGCGCGAAGCTGATGCGCAACCCAGTTGAGATCAGCACGTCATTGCGCTGGCGGCCGAAGAGCGGGTTGCTCAGGAAGCTGTCCGCCGCGGTCACGTGAAAGCCGAGCCATTTCTTCAGCATGGTCACGGCGCCGAGATTGAAATTGAAGCGGTACTGGCCGGTTTCGGAGAGATTGCTGAAGAAGCGCGCTCCCTGGTTAACGCTGGTGGTGCCGTTGAGCTTATAGCTGAAGTCGTCGCCGAAGTTGGCTTCCGCCGAGTTGCGGTCGACTCCCTGCATGAACTGCTCGCGCTCATAATCGCCGCCCAGCGAGAGTGACAGCGTCGTCCTCTCGCGCTTGATCCCCTTCCACCCAAGCCCGCCGCCCGCGACGAAGCGCAGATCCAGATCCTGAAACCGGTCGTGCTCGTAGCCGTTGAGCGTCGAGAGGAACAGATTGGGCGTCACGTCGCGGTTGTAAGTCCAGTTGGCGCGGATGGCGCTGGCGACGGCGCTCGAGACGTTGTTGATGGTGGCGGTGCCGTAGATCTGGTTGAAGGTCACGGAGATCTTGTCGTTGGTCGTCGTGCGGGTAGCCACGATGTTCGTGGTGAGGGTGTCCGTGCGGGCGTTGCCGCGCGCGAGCGCCAGTCCGGTATCGATGAAGCCGCTCCACAACTCCAGCAGACTCGGGTGCTGCAGGCGCTCCCAGGCGTGCTGCTCGGCGGCGTTCCGCACGGCGACCACCTGATCGAGCGGTGCGGGTTTCACGCCCTCGGGCGTCTCGACCTCGAGCAGGTTGCCCTCGGTGGTCACCTTGCCCGCCAGGCGGCGGTCCTCCGGCATCACGACCGTCAAAACCTCATCCGAGCGGACGCTCTTCACCGCCGTCCACGGCATGCTGACTTCACCCAGGAATTCGCTCTTGATGGTGAGCTTGCCGCCGTCTTTCTTGATAATGGCGCCGGTGATGACGTCCCCGTTCTTGAGCACCACCTGGTCGGCGGCGAGGAGACACGGGAAAAACAGTAGAAAATACACGGAGCGCGGCATGATGGCAGTGTAGCAATCCACACTGCCGGATGGAGGAATGGGCGAATTCCAATACGGCTGCTACTGGTGGGCCGAGTACTGCTGCTGCGGCGGGTTCAGCGTCACTTCGACGGTCTTCTCATCCTCTTTGATCTCGAGATCCTTGCCGTAGGTCTGGTAGCCTTTGGCGATCACCTGAATGCGGATCTTGCCCTGCGGAATCGGCGGAATACGCGCTGTGCCCTCTTCGTTGGTGCGCAGCTCGTACTCCGGGCAGTCGTGTTTCCCGAGCTTGGTGAGCTTGCGGTCCATGCAGCGGATCACGACGCTGGCGCGGTCGATGGGATGCCCGCCCTGCGTCTTGACGATCACGCTGAGCTTGGTAGTCGGGGCCTGGGCATGAAGGGCGGCGCCCATGGCCGCCAGCATGACGAAAATCGCGGCGGGCAGGATTCGAATGCGCATATCCCGATTATATGCCCACCGCTATATGCCCGCTGCTAGGGCGTGGTTGGCTTGACGCCGCTATGCGGGAGGTGCGTCTTGCGGGCGATGTCCGGCCAGAATTCCTTGAGGATATTTCCCGCCATGTCGAGCCCGATCTGCTGCCCCCAGCGGCCGAGGTTGTCGCTAACGGTGCGGCCGTCCGGGTAGTAAGCGTTCGAGATCCCCACCGCCACGCCGTTGCCGAGGAGCTCCGAGACATTGACCGCATGTCCGCCGGAATCGGTGCGGGTCCAGAAGATCTGCTTCACGGCGTGACCCAGGCGGCTGCCCGTGCTGTGGCCTTCGCCCCACCGGAAGTAGCGCGGATCCTGGTGCAGCAGAGTGGGAAAAACCGCCGTAGTCATCACGTCGCCGATCGCCAGGTCGGCGTAGTTCGTGCCGAAGCGGTGGAAATATCCCTGCGCACCCTGGCCGAATGAGGGATGGGCGTTCGTCCACTGATCGATCCCGGCCAGAAAGCCGGCCAGGATGAACGTTCCCGGGTCGGTCGAGTCGCGCCAGGCCAGATGCCATTTTTCACTGGCGGTCAGGGGCTGGTAGTGAGTGCGATCGGGTGTGGTGCGGTAGTTCGGAATGATCCAGAAGATGTGCTTGCTTTGAGTTGCCGCTTGCTGGCTGGTGGCGGCCGGGTTGGGCGATGGGCCAGTGGGGTCCGGCGCCGTGCGCGAGGCCTCCTGGCCCCAGGCACAGGCGATAGCGAAAAAAAGAATCGCGAGTCGATGGTTTGGACGTGCCACGGAGGGCTAATTGGCAGTTCGGATTCCACAGGATCGGAAAACACCCTGGAATTCACGGTGCAAACGCACGGGCGGAGGACTTGCTATGAAGCGAACATGCATCGCGCTCTGTATCGGCTGCTGCCTGCTTCCGGCGGCCGCGCCGCGCAAGGATAGCGAAAGCGCGGGCGTGCGGCGCGCGATCGCCTGGGAGCGATACAAGGATCAGGCGGCCGCGCGGCAGGCGCAGATGGAAAAGCGGCATCCTTCGGTGATGCGGCAGGGCGAGGCCAACCGCGAGATGGAGACGGCGACGCCGCCCGCCAACCGTGTGACCGATCCCGGGCCGCGCGAGTGGCGGATCCATCACTGAGCGGCCATGCCAGCAGACGCGCTGGGCAATCAACTCAGTCACCGAATGCTTCACCAGGCGCGGATCGCGACCGTCCAGGAAGCACGCCGCCAGGCGCGGAACCAGGTTCAGCCGCCGATCGGCCTCGCGCAGCAGTAGGCCACCGGCATCGGTGGTAATGGTCCCGCCGTCGAAGCCGGCGACTACCCGGCGCGAAAAATGGGCTTGGAACTCGAAAAACCGCCAGAACGTGGCGGTTTGGTGTGCGCCGGACCGGCCATGAACGGGTGCGCGAAGGCCCTGCCTAGCGCCGGTCCCAGTTCAGTCGCATGCGGTTGCGGCCGTCGCCGGCTTCGATCGTGATGCTGTTGATGTCGTCGCGATCGCCGGTCGAGAGGAACATCGGCCCCCGGAAGCGCCGGTCTTCGGAGACGACGTCGGCGCGCCAGCGGCCGCCTTCGCGCCCAGTCACATTGCCATTGAAGACCAGCTCGCGGCCACGTTCGCCGCGGAACACGGCGACCACGCGGCCGCCACGGTCGATATCCACGCTGGCGTCGCCCAGCCGCATTTCAAAGCCGTCGGGCATCGATGCGGCGCCGCGCCCTTCGCCGCGGAAGTGCAGCACGTTGTTCCAGGCGAATCCGGGCGGCCCCGGCCTGCGCTCCGGCTCCTCGCCGCGGAAATCGGCGGCGCGCATATCCCAGCTCAGGCGGAAATGGTAGCGGCCCACCCCGCCCTCCGGGTCCCGGATTGCCACGGCCGCCCCATAGCCGTTGCGGCGCGACGGCTCTTCGAGGAGACGGATCTGCCCGCGGCCGTCCTTGACCTCGAAGCGGAAGCCGGACACCTCATGATCGGGCAGCGGCGCGTTGCATTCGGAGCCGTCATCCCACGGGTCGCGGCCGGCCAGCGTCCGCACGAAGACCATGTCGCCCCGTACGGTGACCTCGGCTTCGTTATCGACCTGCAGACGGATGTCGCATTGGCCCCTGCCGAGCGGCACATCGCCGCGTGTCATGCGGCGAACCTGGAACCGGGTGTCGGCGAATGAGGGCGCGGCCAGTAAGAAAAAAGCGAGCATCCCGCTACAACCGATAAGGCGCTTCATGCAATCAGGATAGCGCGCTTCAAAACCACGGTACGATGAAAGGAACATGTATCGTTTCGCCCTGTTCCCGCTCGCTGCGCTGGTCGCGTTTCATGCCCTCGGCCAGGAGCCGAAGCCGGTCACTCAAACACCCCCACCCGCTACGGCCGCTGCCGCTAAATCGGATGAGAAAGCGCCGCCGCTTCCTCCGGACGCGCACGTCGCGCAGACGATTCAGTTGGAAGGCAAGCCTCTCCACTACACGGCTACCGTCGGCACGCTGCCGGTGTATGACAAGGACTCGAAGAAATCCGGCGAAGTGGTTTTCACAGCCTACACGGTCGAAGGGCCGGACCGCCCCGTCACGTTCGCGATGAACGGCGGGCCGGGCGCGGCTTCGGTCTTCCTCAATCTGGGCGCCATCGGTCCCAAACGTATCCGCTTCGGCGAGGAGGGCGACAGCCCTTCCGATCCCGCCACGCTGCATGACAACGCGGGCACCTGGCTCGACTTCACCGACCTCGTCTTCATCGACCCCATCGGCACGGGCTTCAGCCGCTCGCTGGTCTCCGCGGACCAGACCAAGAAGGATTTCTTCACGACGGAAGCGGACATCCAGTATCTCTCGCGCGTCATCTACGACTGGCTGCTGAAGAACGGCCGCATGGGTTCGCGCAAATATCTGGTCGGCGAAAGCTACGGCGGGTACCGCGGGCCGCGCATCACGCATTACCTGCAGACGCAGCTCGGCGTGGCGATGAACGGCGTGGTGCTGGTCTCTCCGTATCTCAACCCGACGCTGGGGGATAACGGCGACGTTTCGCCGGTGCCGTGGATGCTCACGCTGCCTTCGATCGCGGCCGCGCATCTCGAGCGCGAGCACAAGCTCACGCCGGAGAATATGGCCAAGGTGATCGCCTACACGCAGGGCGAATACGTGACCGACCTGCTGAAGGCCCGCACCGATCCGCAGGCCACCGCGCGGATCGTCCACCAGGTCACGGAGTTGACCGGCCTCGACGAGCAGTTCGTCCGCCGCTCCGGCGGGCGGCTGGAGATCGGCGCCTACCTGCGGGAGGTGCATCGGCAAGAGGGGAAGATCGGCAGCGTCTACGACTCCAACGTGACTTCCTGGGATCCGTTCCCCTGGGCGCCGGAGCAGCGCACCAACGATCCGCTGCTCGAAAGCATCATCGCGCCGTGCACGCAGGCCATGGTCGATTTCGTCACCCACGTGGTCGGCTGGAAGGTCGATGCCCGCTATAACACGCTCAGCTACGAGGTCAACAGCCAGTGGGACCGCGACAGCCGCGGGCTGCGCCTGGGCGCCGTTCCCGATCTGCGCCAGGCGGTCGCCGCCGATCCCAAGCTGCGCGTGCTGATCGCGCACGGCTGGAACGATCTTTCCTGCCCGTTCATGGGCTCGATCCTGACCGTCGAGCAGATGCCGCCGATGGGCGACCCGGCGCGCGTCTCCGTGCGGGAATTTCCTGGCGGGCACATGTTCTACAACCGCACGGATAGCCAGCAGGCGCTGCGCAAGGAAGTGCGGGAGATGTTCGCGAAGCACTGAAAAATGGGGATTGGGGATCGGGGGTTGGGGCGGGGCCGGGCCCGCAGGCTATGCAGCCGCGGGTTGCGCCGGCCTGACCGCGCGGCTTCGTCCCCCAATCCCGGTTCCCTAAAAACTCACCCGCACCGCCACCTGCACCCGCCGCGGCGGCCGCGCGGCGTTCGGCGTATCGAATGCCGTGTTGATCATGTTTCCCTTGGAATCGAACTGCAGGGTCGTATTCAGGCCGCTGAATTGGGTGTGGTTGAACGTGTTGTAGGTCTCGAGGCGCAGTTGGGCGCGGATGCGGTTTTCGTGGAACAGGAGCTCCCGGTATAGGGAGAGGTCCCAGTTGTTGGTTCCCGGGCCGTAGAGCGTGTTGCGGCCGAGATTGCCGAACTGCGGATCGTTGCTCGCGATGGCCCACGGCACGTTGGCCTGTTTCGCCGGTTCGAAGGGCGGGGCGAAGCGCTGCGGGAGCGGCGCGTTGGGGTTGATGACCTCCGGACGCGCGCTTTCGTCGCCGGAGCCGGTGGGGCTCGCGATGCCGTTCACCAGGCTGTAGCCCGGCGTGACCGGCCCGCCGGTGATCATTCGCGCCACGCCGGAGAGCGACCAGTGATCCGCGACCCACGCCAGCGGCCGCACGCCCGTCGCGCGTCCCGGCCACGGCAGGTTCCAGAAGAAGTTGGCGGTGAACACGTGCCGGCGGTCCCATCCCGCCGGGCCGTAATTCCGCGAGCGCGGCGCAAGGAACGGGTCCACCGCGCTGCTGTAGCCATCGGAGCAGTCCAGCGCTTTGCTCCAGGAATAATTGCCGGACACGTTGAAGCCGTGCGCCAGCCGGTGCTGCCAGGTTGCCAGGAGCGCGTTGTAGTTGGAGTTGTTGGCGAATTCGTACAGGTAAATCGTGCCCCATCCCTGGTAGGGCCGGAGGAAGTTCGAGGAGAGCGCGCTGGACGTGTTCTGCGGATTCGCGTTCTGCGGGTTCACGCTGAGGAACGTCGCCCCCAGCGGCACCGGATTGATGTTGCGCTCCCACAGCAGGTGGCGGCCGAGCGATCCCGAGTACCCCACGCTGACGGAGTCCGACCGCCCGATCTGCCTCTGGATCTCGAGATTGAAGTTGTAGACCGACTGCTGGTGCCCGTGCGTTGCGAGCGAGTAGATCGTGCCGGTGGGCGAAAGCAGGCCCGCGCTTGCTGTTGTGGCGATGTCGCCGAACGTGCCGTAGTAGTTCACCGGCGAGTAGAAGGCCGGCGGACCGAGCAGGTTCATCACCGGATTGCCCTGGATGCGGTCCAGGTACATTCCGCCGCCGCCCCGGATGGCGGTGCGGCCGTCGCCGATGGGATCCCAGGCGAAGCCGAGGCGCGGCGTCACGGTCACCGGCGCGACCGTGAAGAGCCCGTTCGGCACGCCGTTCACGCCGCCGATGAGGAGCCCGTCGGCGGGATTGCCGAAGCCGGGCGCGAACGTGCCGACCAGGCCGTTGGAGTACGTCTGGCCGGTCACCGGGTTGATGGCGACGTTCGCGCCGTCGACCTTCGCCGGCCGCAGCAGTACGGGCGCCGTGGCGGGATCGTACGCGGCGATCGAGAACGAGGAGATCTGCTTGCGCGCATCGAACTGCGGCGGATCGTGGTAGAAGCGAACGCCGTAATCGAGCGAGAAGCGGCGCGAAACGCGCCAGGTGTCCTGCACGAACCACTCGGCGTTGATGTACTTCCAGTTGCCCTGCGGGCGGCCCGTGGACTCCGTGTAGCTATCGTAGTAGCCAAGCAGCGCGGTGGCCCAGGGATAATTGGCGTCGTTGGGATTGTTGCCGTCCTGGTTGAAGCTGATGTTGCCGCGCGTGGCGGCGTTGGCGCTCTGCAGCTTCTGGGTGTGCTCGAAGTAGATGCCGGCCTTGAAGGTATGGGTGCGCCACACGCGGCTCACGTTATCGATGAAGCTGTAGATCGTGTTCTGGTTGAAGTAGGGTGTGCCGTCGCTCATCGAGGGATTGGCGGCGTTCTGCGTATTGCCGCTGAAGCTCATGTCCGGAATGGCGTTGAGGACGTTGAGCGAGGGGTTGCGCTGCGCGAGCGTGATGCCGAGCTTCGTGCGGTCCACCAGGTTCGGATCGGCCGGCCCGTAGGTCAGGGTGTTCTGGCTCGCGGCCACGGAGATTTCGTTGAACGTATCCGCCGTGATGCTGTTGGTCGAGTGCACGGTCGCCAGGCGGCCCGGCTCCTCGAAATGGATCGGCACGAGCGGGAAGTTCAGCGAGCCGGCGGTCCAGCCCGCGTTGCCGGCGCTGTACGGCACGTTCTGCGCGTCGGCGTTGTTGCTCAGGCTGACGTAGAGCTGCCAGTTTTGCCGCGGCTGGAAATCGACGCGGGCGGTCTCCGTGCGCCGCGGATAGGGCTCGGAGAAGTTCGCGTAGTAGTTCCACTGGTAGTGCGTCGCCGGATTGGGGTCGCTGAAATTGGGCACCGGGAACAGGTTCAGGATCGCCTGTCCGATGGGGTTGAAGCGCGACGGCGGGATCACATTGCCGGGGAATTGCGCCTTATTGTTCAGCGGATCGTTCACCTTGATGATCGCCGAACCGTTGCTGTTGTACGATTGCGAGAAATTGCCCTGCCGCTCGAGCTCCGTCGGCACCGTGACTTCCTTCACGCCGTAGTTCTGGATCTGCTGCTGAAACTCCTGGTTGAAGAAGAAGAACAGCCGGTTCCGCAGCGCGTGCCTGGGCAGGATCACCGGGCCGCCGATCGAATAGCTCCCGATGTTGTAGCGGTATTCGGGCCGCGGCCGGCCCGCCAGGTTGGAGAAATAATCATTGGCATTCAGGTCCTCATTGCGGAAATAGTAGGATGCCTGGCCGTGGAACTGGCGCTGCCCGCCCTTGGTGATGACATTGATCGACGACGGATTGCGCCCGTTCTCCGCCGAATAGGCCGACATCAGCACCTTCACCTCCGCCACCGAATCCATCGAGGGCATACTGTGAACCGAGCCGTTGGAGCCGGTGTCGAGGTTGGTCACGCCGTCCACCGTCATGTTCTTCTGGTCGTTGCGGCCGCCCATGATGTAGATGTTCGAGATGCTGGAAGGTCCGGGCGCATCGCGGCCGTCGCTCGTATCGACCACGCCGGCCATCAGGCTGATCGCGTCGAAAACGTCGCGGCCGCGCAGCGCGATCTGGTCCAATTGCTCGCCGGAAAGCGTTCCCGAACGCTCGCCGGTGGAGAGGTCGACCGCGACGCTCTCCGCGGTGACGGTTACGGACTCGGTCACCTGGCCCACTTCCATGCGGATTTCGCCGAGCGAACGCTGCTCGTTCGCATTCAGCAGGATGCGATTCTGGCGATAGACTTTGAAGCCGGGCGCCTCGACGGTCAAGCTGAAGCTGGCGGGCGTGAGATCCGGGAAGGAGAAGAACCCTTCCCCGCTGGTGTGAACGGAACGCACGAAACCATTGTCTTCTCCGGTGAGCGTCACTTTGGCGTTTGGCACGGCCGCGCCGGCCGCGTCATGCACGGTGCCGGAAAGGGCGGATGACGTATTCTGCGCCGCCAGGAGCGCGGGCGCAAGGATCAGGAGCAGGGTGGCACGCATGGAATCCCTCCGGAAAATCGGCTTCGGACAGAGATATCCCATGGGGCGCCGGGAAGTCAAGCGCCGCTCGTGAGTTTATGGCTACTTCATGCCCAGCTTTTGTCCGGCAGCGAGCCGCTCGATGGCCTCGGCCAACCGCTTCTGTTTCGTTTCTTCCCGCTTGGCCGAATCGATCCATGCCAGGTATTCGCGCTGGTGGGAGGGCGGGATCTTCTGGAACACGGCCCAGGCGCGCGGATGCGCTCTCATGCCTCGTTCGATGTAAGGGGGAATGGCCGTGAGCGAGGGCCGCGGCGCATCGCCGCTGCGGCCGTTGGGCGGCCGGGCGATGCCGGGCGCTTCGAGCAGTCCGCGCCGGGCGAGCTCGGCGTAGCGCGCGCGGTTGCTGGTGGACCAGCGGGCGTTCGGCTTGCGCGGCGTGAACTTGCGGGCGTAGCGATGATCGTCGATCCGGCGGATCAGGCTATCCACCCAGCCGAAGCAGAGCGCTTCCTCGACGGATTCCTCGTAGCCGATCGAGGGCGCGCCGTTCTTGTGGTAAACGAGCCAGATTTCGCTCGCGGAATTGTGGTGCGCGCGCAGCCACTCGCGCCATTCGGCGCGGTGGCGGAGGTCGATGAACTCCACGCGAAAGCCCTCCGGAGCCGCGCCGCTCCCCGCCGGCCGCGGCTCTGTCAAACGATCTCGATTTCGGCCCAGCCCGGCAGCGCCGCCGGGCGATTGTTCAGGAACACGATCTTCCGCGTTTTCGGAAACGGCAGATTGCTGGCCAGCGCCCGGTTATAGATGGTGTATTGCTGCAGGATCTGCCGGTATTCCGGATTGGTCGTATCGAGCCAGGCGCTTTTGGTCGTGAGCCCGCCGCCCCATCCCAGGCAGACAAGGCAGCGCCCGTTGGCGCGCGCCTCGGCCAGCCGCTGCTCGAGCGCGGCGAGGCTCTGATCGAGCAGACCGAGGCCCGTCCAGGCGGCGTACTGCCGCTGCACGCTCAGCAGTCCCGCCGCGTAAACATTCACCGCCTCGAAGATGCGCGCGCGGTCCATCCCTTCGGGCCAGCGCACCGCCCGCCGGACTTCCGGCTGCAGAAAGAAGTGCCGCTCGTTCCACTCGCCTTCGAACACCGTGCCGGGCACGGCCATTTCGGCGAACATCGGGGTGCTTTCTTCCGGCCGCGCGCCGTCTACCGCGCCGCGCGGGCTCTGCTTCCACCCCAGCGCCAGTCCGGCGCCGCGCGGCTGCAGCGTCGAAGTGCGCAACAGATAGATCTTGAATTGCGAGATTGCCGCCGCATCCGAATCCCCCACGGCCAGGAAGCGCATGCGGTTCGAGCCCGCCGGCCCGAGCTCCTGGTCTTCCATGGCTTCCGCGGGACGCCGCGGCGGCCGGTCGCCCTTGACCCGATCCAGCACATCTTGCAGCATGCCTTCGCGCCAGTTGGCGAAAACCATGCCGGTGCGCAGCGCGCCCTTGATCGCCGCGCCGGGGAGGTAGGGGCCCTCGGTTCCGGCGGCGAACGTCGGGATATGCAAGCTTTCGCCCATCGCGCGGTTCCAATAGTTGGAATAGGCGGCGTTCTCGAACGGAATGCGCCGGCCGGCAAAGTTCTGCGCGAAGCCGCCCCAGGAGGCGAAGTCCAGCTTCTCGGCCTTCTTGAGCTGCGCCAGGTATCCTTCGAGCCGCGGCCCCTTGGCGAGCAGCCGGAAGATCCGCCACTGGTCGAGCACATTCACGTGGTCCTTCCAGACCATGTAATCGATCGGGCTGAGTTTTCGCCCGTCGCCGACCAGCGTCGGGGTGAGGCATGTCAGGCGGTAGCGCATCAGGCCGGCTGCCCTTCCTGCGCCGCCAGTGGAATCGCGAGCGCGAAGCCGGCGCGGAATACCGGGTGCGGAAAGCCATCCGGCGCCACGTCCGGGGCAGTGCCGCGCGGGGGCCCGGCGGCGTACACCACGGAGCCTTCCTCGATCATCTGCACGAATTTTTTCAGCTCTCCGGAGCCCGCGGGGCTTTCGATACGGCCGCCGCGCGTCACCACCGCGTAGTTGCCGCGCGCCCAGTCGATGGAGTCGCTTGCGGCAGGCGAGAACAGCGAGAGCAGCCAGTGCGGCGAGGGCGCGCCGGGGGTTGGGGATTGGGGGTTGGGGATTGGGGGCGCGGGCTGTTCCGCTGCCGTGCGCGCTTCCGCCTGATCCGGGGCGGACGCTCCGGGATGGGCGGACACTTCCTCCGGACCGCGCATTTCCGCCTGGGCTATCTCGGGTTCGGGTTCCGGCGCCGGAGGTCCCGGCTCGGGCTCTGGTTCGCCGGGCTCTTCGACGGGCGGCTTGGGCTCCGGAGGCTGTTCGTACGGCGGCACAGGCAGAACATCGGGACCGGAAGCCGCCACGGCCGGCTTCTCCGATCCCTGATCCCTGACCCCTGATCCCTGACCCCTCACCTCCGACCCCGGGCCGAGAATCATCTGCGGCAGCATTCCCTCGACGAACTCGGGCGCTCCCGCGCGGCCCCAGCCGCGCGACCGCTCGCCGCCGAAGCCGCTATCGGCCAGCCAGCGGAAGGCCATCTTCACGCGGTCGCTCCAGCGCGCGCGCGCCGCTTCATCGCGAAAGGAGGCGATCGTCCACAGCCCCGCTCCGGGCCGGAATTCCACGCAGGCGGTGAAGTGCCGCTCCGAGGCTCCGGTCAGCCGGTCCACGGCGGCGCTCCAGCGCACGTCGGTGCGGAACGGGCCGGGCCGGCCCGCCGGCAGCAGGCATTCGCTGGCGCCGTCGATCGTCCAGTGGCTTTCGTTGAGCGTCTGGCCCGCGAGCACCGCCTGCACGATTCCCAGCGGCACGAAGCGCGCGCTCTTCCACCGCACGCGCGCCGCCATCAGCGCGGGCGCGGTGGGCGGCCACACGCTGCGCGGCGGCACCACGAAACCGATCT
>Ga0209062_1004377_pt1 | contig 14841 bp, 11 predicted proteins | sample Coa_R2_2_FD_187158 | JGI IMG/M metagenome (GOLD analysis project Ga0209062, IMG submission 187158) | Surface soil microbial communities from Centralia Pennsylvania, which are recovering from an underground coalmine fire - Coalmine... | ecosystem: Environmental > Terrestrial > Soil > Unclassified... | reverse complement strand
CTGCGGGCGGAGAGCAGCACGGAGCCGACGCGGCTGGACATGATCAGCGACATTCACCGCATCCAGTCGCCGACCGAGGTCGACCACTACTCGCTGCGGCGGACGATCGACGTCTACGTGCGGCCGTTGAACGAGGACCTGGGACGGATCGCCACCGCTATCGACGGCATCATCGCACGCACGCCGAAGCCCGAGGGCCTGACGGTCACACTGCGCGGAATGGTGCAGGGGATGCGGGCATCGTTCACCAGCTTCACCCTCGGGCTGACACTGGCGGTGGTGCTGCTGTATCTCATTCTGGTCGCGCAGTTCCGGTCGTTCCTCGATCCATTCATCATCCTGCTCGCGGTGCCGCCGGGACTGAGCGGCGTGATTCTGATGCTCTGGCTTTCGGATACGACGCTGAATGTGATGTCGCTGATGGGTGTAGTGATGCTGGTGGGGATCGCGGTCTCGAACAGCATTCTGATCGTCGAGTTCACGCGGCACCTGCGGGAGCAGGGTCAGACCGTGCGGGAGGCGGTGGTCAATGCAGCCCGAGTGCGGCTGCGGCCGGTGCTGATGACGTCGCTCGCGACCATCATCGGACTACTGCCGATGGCGCTGAAACTGGGCGCGGGGAGCGAGGCGTACGCGCCGCTGGCGCGAGCGATTCTGGGAGGACTAAGCGTTTCGGTGGCATTGACCGTGTTTCTGGTGCCGGCCGCGTACGTAATGGTATATGACAGGAGATCGTAAAAACACTGGCCGGAGGCACGCCATCGGCCTGCCCTGCCTCGTTCTGGCGATTTGCCGAACGGCTTTCGGACAACAGGCGCCAATCCCCCAGCCGCCCATGCATCTGACGCTGGCGCAGGCCTACCAGTTGGCCGTGCAGAACAATCCGCGATTCTCCTCGGCGCGCTTCACCGCCGCCGCGGCGCACCAGGTTCCGAACCAGTACCGGGCGAACTTCCAGCCCAACGTGTCGGGCGCGTTTACGGGCGTCGGCGCGGATAGCGGCAGCCGCCTGGCGGCCGGCGGCCTGAACAACCCGGTCGTCTACAACCGCCTCGGCAGCGGGCTCGTTCTCAGCCAGATGATCACGGACTTCGGCCGCACCGCCAACCTCGAAGGCTCGGCACGGCTGCACGCCCAGGCGCAGGATCAGGCCTCCGAGTTCACGCGCTCGCAAATCCTGCTGAACACCGGCACGGCTTACTTCGCCGTGCTCCGCGCCCAGGCGGTGCTGGCCGTGGCACAGAAAACCGTGGAGGCCCGGCAGCTCGTCGTCGACCAGGTGACGGCGCTCGCCGAGAGCAAGCTGAAATCGCAGCTCGACGTGAAATTCGCCGATGTCAACCTGTCCGACGCCAAACTGCTCGTCACGCAGGCGCAGAATGATCTCCAGGCGGCGCAGGCCAATCTCGCGGCCGCCATGGGGCTGCCCAATGAAACGCGCTTCGATCTGGCGGAGGAGCCGCTGCCCGCGCCGCTGCCCGACCGCGTCGTCGATCTGGTCCGGCAGGCCATGCAGCAACGCCCGGACCTGAAGGATCTGCGCCTGGAAGAGAACGCGCAGCAGCGCTTCGCGCGGGCCGAACACGACCTGTTCTATCCGAGCGTTGGCGTGCTCGCCACCGCGGGCTTCGCGCCGGCCGGCGAGGCGGCGATTCCCGGACGGTACGGCGCAGTCGGGCTGAACGTGACCATCCCCATCTTCAACGGCGGCCTTTTTCGCGCGCGGCAAACCGAAGCGGAATTAAAGGCCAAGGCCGCCGCCGAGGACATCACAGATCTCGAGAACCGGGTCACACGCGATGTGCGCGTGGCTTACTATAACGCCACCACGGCCTATGACCGCATGGCGCTGACGTCACAGATGGTCGACCAGGCGAAGCAGGCGCTCGACTTGGCGCAGAGCCGTTACGACCTGGGCCTGAGCAACATCGTGGAGCTCACCACGGCACAGCTCAACCTCACTTCCGCGCAGATCGCGGATACCAACGCGCGCTACGAGTACCAGGCCCAGCACATCAATGTGGACTACCAGACAGGCGTACTGCGCTAGACTGAAATTAACACGGGCTGTCTGCGCCACATTAGCTACATGCCAATAAACGGGGACATGCAGGAACGGCGCTGGGCGGCGCGTCCCCACGCAGGGCTGGCGGCGTACGTCTATGCGATCGTAGCCGCGGCCGCTGCCACCGCCGCGCGCCTGCTGCTCGGGGCCTTCTTCGGATATCAGCACCAATACGCGATGTTCTATATCGCGGTGTTGCTGGCCTGCTGGTTCGGCGGATTGGGTCCGGCGCTCCTGACCACGGGCCTGGGCGTAGTCGTGGCCGCCATTCTGCGGGTGCAGCCCAGCGGCGTGATCCTCGGGTTCCAACTCTCGAATCTTTGGGGGCTGGAATTCTATCTCATGGTCACGCTCACGGCGTCGATTCTCTTCGACGCCGAGAGACGCGCGCGGCGCCAGTCCGCGGAGAGCGCTCGCATCGCCGAGGAGCGGCTCGATCAACTGCAGCAGGAAATCGGACGCCGCAAGACCGCCGAGGAAGCGGCGTCAGAGGCCGAGGAGCAGTTCCGCCTGACGGTCGAACAGGCGCCGGTCGGAATCGCCCGGCTCGGCCTGGATGGCCGCTACGAAGACGTCAATCCGAAGTTCTGCGCCATCACCGGCTACAGCCGCGAAGAGCTGTTGGCGCGCCGGTGCCCGGACATCACTCATCCGGACGACGTGCCTCAGACCCTGGCCGGCTTCGAGCGGCTGCGGGCCGGCGTACGGCGGTCCTTCAGCCAGGAGAAACGGTATATCCGGAAGGATGGCGCCGTCATCTGGGGCTTTCTGACCGCATCGGCGGTAGGGTCGGGCGACGGAGCGCCGCGCTTCCTGCTGGCGGTGGTCGACGACATCACGCAGCGCAAAAAGGCGGAAGAGCAGTTGCGCGAGGCGCAGAAAATGGAGAGCATCGGGCTGCTGGCCGGAGGCATCGCGCACGATTTTAACAACCTGATGACCGGCGTCCTGGGCAACGCCAGCCTCGCGATCGAGACGGTGCCGCCCGATAGCGGCGCTCACCGCATGATCGAAGCGATCGCCGACGCGGCGGAACGCGCCGCCGATCTCACGCGCCAACTGCTGGCCTACGCGGGCCAGGGTGGGTTTTTCCGCACTTCGCTGGACGTTTCCGAAGTTGCCGCGCGCGCCGTCGAACTGGTGCGGGCGGCGGCTCCGGCCTTCATCGAGTTCCGTCGGGATCTCGCCAATGGCATGCCTGCCATCATGGCAGACCCGGCGCAAATCCAGCAGATCGTCACCAATCTCGCGGTCAACGCGGTGGAGGCGATCGGCGACCGTCCCGGCACGGTCACGATCCGCACCGTCATGAAGCACATCGAGAGGAGCGCGCCCGCCGCGTGGGGAAACATCCACGCCGGCGGCTACGTGGCCATCATCGTGGAAGACACCGGCGCCGGCATGGACGAATCCACGCGCCGCCGCATTTTCGAGCCGTTCTTCACCACCAAGTTCATGGGCCGCGGCCTCGGCCTGGCCGCCGTGGCCGGAATCGTGCGCTCGCTCGGCGGCGCGGTGAGCGTGCGCAGCGAGCCCGGCCGCGGTACAGCGATGGAAGTGCTGATTCCGGTCGGCTGAGGAGGCACCGGCCCACTAACCTCCCTTGGACCGCCCAAACGCGCCACCGCGCCTCGCTTGCCATTCTGACCACAGGCCATTGCACGGACTCAACGGATCACGCCTTTCCGGATCGCGTACAGAATCAGCTCCGCCGTGCTGTGCAGGTTCAATTTCTGGAAAATATTGCTGCGATGCGTCTCGACCGTGTACAGGCTCAGGTTCAGCAGGTTGGCGACATCCTTGTTGCTCCTGCCTTCGGCAAAGAGCTGCAGGATTTCGCGCTCCCGCGTGGTCAGCAGATCGTAACTGTCATCCACTTGGCGCTCCCGCATCTGTCGCATGTAATCCTCCATTAGCATGCGGCTGATAGCGGGGCTGAAGAACGCTTTCCCTCCCCCGACGGCCTCCACGGCATGGATCAGGTCCTGCTCGGCCGAATCCTTGAGCAGGTAGGCGCGGGCGCCCGCCTTGAGCGCGCGCAGAACGTAGCTTTCGTCCGCGTGCATGCTGAGAAAAACCACCGAGACCTGCGGCGCGCGGGCGAGGATCTGCCGGGCGGCCTCGATGCCGTTGAGAATCGGCATTGCGACATCCATCACGATCACGTCCGGCTTGTATTCCTCCGCCATGGCCACCGCTTCCCGCCCGTTGGCGGCGTCGGCGACCACGGTAAAACCGGGATGGCTTTCGAGCAGGAGCCGCAAGCCCTTGCGAACTACGGTGTGGTCGTCGGCAAGCAAAATACGGATCGGCTTCATGCGGTCGGCTGACTGATGGTTTCGGATGGCGGCCGCAGGGCGGACCGGGCATCTCCGGCGGCCCCCGCCGGCAGCGGCAGTGAGACGTGCAGAACGGCGCCCGCTCCCGGGCTGGAGTGGACCTCGAAAACGCCTCCGAGATGGCGCACGCGCTCCTCGATACCCAGCAGCCCCATGCCCTTCTGCCGCCGCGGGTCGAAGCCGCGCCCGTCGTCTTCAATCGCCAGGGCCAGCCGTCCCTCCACCTGCCGGATCGCCACCGTGACACGCCGCGCGCCGGCGTGCTGCACGATATTGTGCAACGCCTCCTGCACCACGCGGTAGATGCACGTCTTGTGCTCTTCCGGCAGATCGTCGCCGGCCTGGTCCGCCGTGACCTCCACCCAGATCCCCGTCCGTTTGGAGACTTCGCGGGCCTGCCATTCGACAGCCGGCACGAGCCCGAGATCGTCGAGCATCGACGGCCGCAGCAGCAGCGCCATGTTCCTGACCACGCGGATGGAATCCTCGACCAGCTTCTTCACTTCGGCGGCCTTGGCGGAGAGGCCGTCGAGATCCCGTGTGCGGATCGATGTCGAAAGATTGGCCATCTCCACCAGGACCCCGCTGAGGGACTGCCCGACCTCGTCGTGCAGTTCGCGCGAAATCGAGCGGCGCTCGTCCTCCTGCGCCGCGACGAGCCGCGCCGAAAGCTGCTGGAGCTCCGCCCGGGCGCGCGCGATCTCCTCGTAGTGGCGCGTCGCCGTAGCTTCGAGCCCGAGGATCTTGCGCATGGCGAACGTCGCCAGCAGCAGGCCCAGCGGAATGGTGAAAGCGATGGTGAGGCCCTGCCGCCCGCGCGACCGCCGGAAAGTCTCTTCGACGGTGGCGCGGCCCGCGTTTAGCTGCGCCTCGTTGAGCGCGGCAATCCGGCTGGCGATTCCCAGCATGGATTGCCGGCGCGGAAACACTTCGTCCCGCAGAAACACATACCCAGCGCGGCGCCGCTGCTCGGGCGTCCAGCGGAAGACGGGCTCGAGCACCTTCCAATAGTCGGCCAACTGGCCTTCGAGGCCCTGAAACGGCGCCGTCTCCTGGTCGTTGATGAGGGTGCGGTACTCGGCGAGGGCAGCATCCATATCGCGCCGGGTTTCGAGCAGGCTGTAACGGTGGCCTTCTGCTTTGCCGCTCTCCGGCTCGAGCAGGTAATCGCGGACGTACGTCCCCGAGACATAAACATCCGCGCGGATGCGCTCGAGCACGCGCGTGCGGCGCAGGAATTGCTCGCGGATGGTGTCATTGGAAGCCTGGATCTGGTGCAGCGCGCGCATGCCGTCGATGGCGGAAAACGCCATCAGGAGCAAAAGGCCGCCAAATCCGGCGGTCAGAATCAGCCGGCTATTGATGGCAAAAGTTCCGGTATGGCGCGCGGAAAGCATGGAAAACGAGCGCTATTGTCAGTGTCGCACGCGGTCCGAAGGCGGAATCAGGCCGGCGGCGTGGCGCCCCAGTTTCTTCAGCAGGGCGGCGGCCTGAGCCCGCTCCTCCGCCGTGAGGCCCGCCGCCGCGCGTTCCATCGCGGCAGCGTGATCGGCGAAGGCGCAGCCAATCAGCTTGCGGCCGGCGGCGGTGAGGTGTACCACCCGTGTGCGGCGGTCGTGCGTATCGGTACGCCGTTCGACGAGACCCTTTTGCTCCAGGCGATCGACGGCACTCGTAATAGAGCCGCTGGTGAGGCGGACGCGGCGGCCGATTTCGTTGACCGGGGTTGGCCCCTTGTGCAGAAGGACTTCGAGGACCTGGAACTCTGAGAAGCCTATTCCCAGGGAATGGATGTGAGCTTCGGCGTGGCGGCGGAGAGCCTCATGCGCTTTCATCAGGATCAGCCAGAGGTGGACGCCGGTCTCTTCAGCCATGGTGCTCGCTCGGAATCCTTTTTCGTAGTCTAGCATCAATTATCTTGAGGTCAAGATAATATGACGGGCAACGAACGAGGGGTAACCCGAGTTTTTACCGCGCCGCGGACCACCGACGGTGACGGCGTGGATTTGCGGCGGGCGTTTCCAGGTCCGGAACTGGCGGAGCTCGATCCGTTCCTGCTGCTGGACCAGATGGGCCCCATGGATTTTGCGCCTGGCGACAAACGGGGCTTCCCGCCGCATCCGCACCGCGGCTTCGAGACGGTGACGTACCTGCTGAGCGGCGAAATGGAGCACCGCGATTCGTGGGGCAACCGGGGGCTGCTGCGGCCGGGCGACGTCCAATGGATGACCGCGGGCTCGGGCCTGGTGCATTCCGAGATGCCGGGACGCGAATTCGCGCAGGCCGGCGGACGGCTGCACGGTTTCCAGCTCTGGGTGAACCTGCCGCGCCGCGACAAGATGATCGCGCCGCGATACCAGGACACGGCGGCGGAGCGGATCCCAGCCGCAGCGAGCGCCGACGGCCGCGTACGGGCCCGCGTGATCGCGGGCGAAGCCATGGGCATCAAAGGGGTGATCGAGACCCGCATCCCGATTCTTTACCTTCACGTAACCGTAGAGCCGGGCGCCGAATTCACCCAGACCGTGCCCGGAAGTGAGAACGCCTTCGCCTTCGTCATCGAGGGCGAAGGGGTGTTCGGCGGCAAATCCGCAAAGATCAATGAGGTCGCGCTCTTCGACCGCGCCGGCGAGACCGTGCGGGTGAAGAACACCGGCGCCGCGCCGCTCGCATTCCTGCTGATCGCAGGCGAGCCCATCGGCGAGCCCGTGGCGCGCTACGGACCCTTTGTCATGAACACGCGGGAAGAGGTTTTGCAGGCGGTCGATGATTTCCGCAACGGCAGAATGGGTTCGCTCTAATCCCGCGGCTCTGAGCTGAACCGCCGCACGGCATCGAGATCCCGCCGGTATTGCTCTTGCAGCCGCTTGCGGTACACCGCCGGACGCAGGGAGTCCGCCGCAGCCCGGCGGGCAAGGAGCGCATCGGCGTTCTCGACGGCGGACCGCAGGGCAGGCGCGGCAGCGGCCGAGTACGTGGGGTCTGCCGCAAAGCCGAACGCCCAGATCGCCGGCGGCGGCTCCGCGTAATTCAACGGAAGGCCGATCTGCTCGAAGGGAAAGCCGGAGGCCCAGTCCACATGCCAGCCGATCCGCATGTTGGAAGGATTGACCGAAACCTGCGCGTGCGTCACCCAATTCGACGGCGGAATGGCGTAGCGGGCGCGGAGCAGCTCGGCCAGCATTACGGCGGAACGGGTCTGCGCGGGAGTGATCGCCGGCTCATCCGCCGCCAGCCGGCTGCTCGATTCGAAGGCGACGCCCAGAAAGCTCTGGTTCAGATTCACGTAGATCCACCGGTCATCGCCCCAGACCGAGTAGCCGGCATGGTCCGCGGCGTCGGTTTCCGCCACGATCCGGTAGACGCGGCCGAAGCGATCGATCAGGAAATGGTAGGAGCGCCGGCGCCGGAGATAGTCGAGCAGCGATTCGCCGACACGTTTGAGCGCTTCATTGTGCCCCGCCTCGAACGGGAGCTGCCGGCTTTCGGTGCTATGAAAGACGACGCCGGCCAGCCGCGTTTGCCGTACCGGCGGGCCGCCGCCGGACGCCGGGAACGCCAGATACGAGCGGGGGTGCGACGCGACTGCGTAACGGTTGTCGATGCGCAGCCCGTTGCTATAAACCTCGGAGTCTCCGCGGCTCTCGACCTGCCAGATTTCGCTCGCGGGCGGCGACGGCGCGGGCGCGGTCCGGTGTAATGAAGACGAAGGGGCCGCTGGCGCCGGCGGGCGCGCAGACGCGCGCTTAAGCGCAAATGCCGCCGCCAAAGCCACGGCCAGAAGGATCGCGATGCTGCCGAGCCGCCTGCGGCGGGTCCTGCGCCCCTCCGGAACCGCTGCCACGGCGCGCAGAAAACGCAAGCGCCGTACCGGATCGCCGATGTTGCCGGCCACGTTCTCCGTCCACACCCGGAACTGCGGCGCACGATGACCGTGATGACCGATTCGCATGCTGCTGAAAGCATCGGCGGAAACGGCGGAAATCTTCAGACCTCCGGTCCGGCTTGTCCTTGACCCCGGGCGGCCAGTGAACCATCCGGCCGGTGCACTCTTACAGCCGCCGGTGCCGCGCTATCCGTCCTCAACGTCACCTCCGCTGCGAGCAGCCCACCGGCCGCGTGCGTGCGCCCAATCCGCCGCGTCTCGCTTCGCCCCGCCTCGCTCGCCATCCCCAACTCCTCCCGCGCGCCTGCCGGTTCCGCCGCGGCGCCTACTTAAATCCGCAGATTTTTCCTGCTTACCTCTAAAGCGGGAGTACCGTAGCGCCGATCAACTGGTTTCGGGAACGAAATTCCTGATCTGGAGTCGAGATGCTGAAACGCTGGTTTGAATTGAATGGCAACGGTGCTACCCGCACGGAACCGCACCGCAATGGCGCCGCGGATCAGGCGGCTATCGTCGAAGAAGTGGTAAGCGCCGTCCCGCCGGAACCGCCCGCGGCCGCCGACGAACCCGACGAGTTCGAACTGATCTACCGGAACGCGACCGTGAAGCCGCCGCAGCTCCCGTACGGGATCATGCGGGTGATTGGAATGTTGAACAGCCCGCATGTGGCGGCGCTGACGCCAGAAGCCCGCCGTCCCGCGCTGATGATGGCGCTCGAAGCGGTGGGGGCCGAGGTCGAGGATCTGCTGCAGGATGCCGTCGTGCGCCAGCGCGCGCTCAAGGAATACGAAGAGCGGCAGCAGGAAAAGCTGCGCCGGGTCGAAGCGGAAAAGCTGGAGGAAAACCGCAAGCTACAGGCCGAAATGGAGCGCGTCACCGCGGACTACATGGCCCGCATGCAGGCCAACCTCGATTTCGTGGCGCGCCAGCAGGATGAACTCCGGGCCTGGCAGCGGAGGAAGAATCAGCAGTCCCAGCAGATCGCCGACGCCGCGGCGATGTGCGTGCCGGAAGCGACAGTAAGGGACAGTGGACTGGCGGCGGTGTTGGAGCGCGCCTGCGTGGCGCGCCGGTAGGGCAAGTCCCGGACCTGCCCGGTGGATTCACAGAAATCGAAAAGGAGAGGAACCAGATGAACGCAACCGAACAGGAGTACACCCAGCCGATTGGGCTGGATATCGGAACGAGCCGGATCGTGATCGCGCGGAGCACCGACAAGCGCTATGCGTTTGAATCGGAGCTAAATGCCTTTCTCGCGCTGCCGTATTCCAAACTGACCGAAAGCCTGCTGCAGCGCGAAAGCGTCTTTCACGAGGTGCGCGGCTCCGAAATCGTAGTCATGGGCAACGACGCGCAGCGGTTCGCCGAGGTGTTTCACACGGAATTGCGCCGCCCCATGAAGAGCGGCGTGCTCAACCCGCAGGAGCCGCACAGTCTGGCGGTGATGCGCAGCATCATCCAGCGGCTGGCGGGCAAGGCGGCGGGAGAGAACCAGAAGGCGTTCTTCAGCGTGCCCGCGCCGCTCCCCGGCGAGGAGTCCGGCATTGCGTTCCACGAGGCTTCGATCTCGCAGATCCTCAAGGAGCTCGGGTACGACGCGAAGCCGATCGGCGAGGGCCTGGCGGTGGTCTTCGGAGAATTGGGGGATTCGAACTTCACCGGCATCGGGATCTCCTGCGGCAGCGGGCTGTGCAACGTCTGCCTGGCGGTGCTTTCCGTGCCGGTGCTGAGCTTCAGCGTGCCCAAAGCCGGCGACTTCATCGACCAGCAGGCGGCGCTGGTGACCGGCGACCTCGCCACGCGCACGCGCATCCGCAAGGAGCAGTCCTTCGTCCTGAACGGCTTCACCGCCGACCGCGTGCAGAACGCGCTGACCGTCTATTACCAGGAAATGATCGGCAATCTGGTGGAAGCGCTCCGCACCCATATCTCGTCGGCGCAGCGGCTGCCGAAGCTCGAACGCTCGATCCCGCTGGTTCTGAGCGGCGGCACCAGCATGCCCAAAGGCTTCCTCGAACGGTTCCAGAGCGCACTCAAGGCCAATGAACTGCCGGTGAAGCTTTCGGAGATCCGGGTCTCGGCCGACCCACTGAACTCGACCGCGCGCGGCGCCCTGATGGCCGCCTTGTGCTAGCGGGATCCACGGCTTTCGCGGCCTGCGCCACGGCCGGTTCGTGGGCGTTTCGGCTTTCACTTTCGAGCCGCGGGTGAATTGGTCGCTCGCGCAGGGCACGCCCCGGACTTGCAGGGGCAGGTGGCACAAAATATGCCACCTGCCCAAAACGCCCTTCGTAAAATCAGCATGTTACAGCGGCAGGTGGCATATTTTATTCCACCCGGCCGCTGGCCGTGGCAACGACAGGCGTATGCTGGTCCGAGTTTTGGGCCCGATGAGCGTCCGTGACGCCGCGGTTTCGCAGCCGGTTTCCCCCTGCCTTTCCTGCCTCGAAGGGCAAACGCCGGACCCGGAAGTGCTACGACGCCATCGCCGTCATGGTGCGGCTCGGATTTCGCGGGTTCGTCCCGAATCGGATTCGCTGGGCGCGTCGGCCCGGCTTGCAGGAGCGTCTGACACTGGCAGGTGTCCAGATGACGCCAGCGCCCCTCCCTCAGCGGCTCCGAAACTCAGCCGATGCCCGTTCCGCGCGGCGGCGGACCAGATCCGCCACACTCTCCGCAACGGGATTGGCAGTGGCCAACCTGGAGACAGCGTCCCGAATGCGCCCGGTAGCTCCCGACAGCGGAGCTCGCGTCAGCGGCTTTCCAAGCAGCTCCGCACGAGCACCGCGCCTGGCTGCCCGCGCGCGCTACTGCTCAGTGCGCTTCTCGCGCTGGTACGGCGTTTTCAAATATTTCGCCGCTTCCTCCTGCGCGCCCTGCGTGTCGTCCTTGGTGCGGATGGCCTGGTTGTATTCGTTCACGGCGCGGTCCCGCTGGCCGGTTACGTCGAAGATTTTGCCCAGGTTGATGTGCGACCACACCACCGTCCACTGCGGCACCTGGTCGCCGTTCAGGGCTTCGCGGAAATCGTTGGCGGCCTGCTGCCACATGTTCTGCAGGAACTCGACCTCGGCGATGCGGTAATAGGCCAGCGAGCTGTTGCGCTGCGTTTCGAGCGCCTTGCGATATTCCTTCATGGCGTCGCCGAATTCACTCAGCTCTGCGAACTGCTCGCCGCGCCGGATCGCGACCGCCACGCGGATCTGCGGGCTGTAGCGCAGCACGCGATTATTGGCGTCGATCGTGACCTTCTTCGGTTTGCCGAAGGTATCGACGGAGAACTCCGAGGCCGTCCCCACCACTTCCACGCGCTTATCCTCGGGATTGCCTTCGGTTTCGATGTGCAGGTCCACCGGCATGCGGAACGTGTCGAGATCCTGCGAGATCTTGCCCATCACGCGGAAGCCCTTCTGCGTCCGGTAGACGGTGTAGTCCAGCTTGAATTCGGGCGCGCCGCTCGATTCGATCCACTGGATGAAGAAATAGGCCAGATCCTGGCCGGAGACCTTCTCCACCGCGGCCTTGAAATCGTCGGTATTGACCGCCTTCCAGAGGTTCTGCTGCGGGAATTCCTTCATCAACTGGAAGAACTTCTGGTCCCCTATGGTATTGCGCAGCATGCTCAGCACGGCCGCGCCCTTGCTGCCGGTCAGCGCCCACAATTCCGGCGAATAGTCGTCGAGGCGCGAGGACTGCATGATGGGCAGATTGTCGACGGTCAGCGCGGCCACCATCTCGGTTTGCAGCGCGCTTTCGAAAGCGCCATTGCCGGCCGTGTGCTCCATCCACAGCAGCTCCGAGTAGGTCGCCGGGCCGTTTTCAAGCCACAGGTGGTTGCGCGTGGCGGGCGAAACCAGTTCCTCCCACCACTGCCGTGAGATCTCGTTGGCCAGCAGGCGCGAGTTCGGCTTGTTGCCGATCGAGCGCGGCGCGAGGAAGATCAGGCCCGGCGCCGCGTAGCCGCCCGGCGCTCCCTCCTCGGTTTCCACCACCGTCAGATTGGCGTAGGGCGGCAGGCCGTACAGGCTGGTGAAGTAGGACATCTGCCGGCCGGTCTCCTCGCCGTACGGCTGCGCCATGGCGGCTTCCGTGCCGCGAAAATAGAGCGACGTCGTGACGCCCTCCTGCTGCACCTTCACCGGCTGGTCCTTCACGAGCGCGATGCTGCCGGGGAAGGAGTGCTTGTCCATGCGGAACTCGAACTGCGTCTTATCGCCCGCCGCCTGGTGCGTGTCGAAGCCGCTGCCGAGCGCGGTGTAGCCGTTGGGCACCGTTACCTTGATATCGGCGCCGAAACGATCGGTCGAGTAGCCGCTCACGGGGAACCAGCGCGAGGGATAGAGCAGGAAGGCGAAATCGGGGTGGATGGCCGCGAATTTCACGCCGTACACGGGCGAGTCCTCCTGCCCGCTCAGCTTGCCGTCATAGTAAAACGTGACGCTGTAGGGCTGGCCCTTCGGCAGCGGCGGCTCGAACGTCAACCGGATGCTGAAATCCTGCTGGGTGCGCGAAGCCGGGATCTGCTTGCCGCTCGCATCCACCACGCGCGAGACGTTCAGGGCATTGTTCAGCTCGAAGGCCGCCGAGCTTACCCCGTCGTCCTGCGGGACGAACCGCACCGTAGTCCTGGCCGCGAGCGACGACGTGGCCGGGGAGATTTCGGCATCGATCGCATAATCCTGCACGTCGATGCGAGGCGCGGGCCGCCGCTCCTGCGCGGAGGCCGGATGCATCCCGGCAAACCAGAGCAGGCCGGCCACTACGGGCGCGGCCGCGCGAATGCAATCACGAAACATGTGCAACTTGTCCTTCCAGAATTTCCTGCACGATTGAAGCGGCGTACTCCATGGGGGGCCGCACTGTTCCCTGGCGGCCGCGGCCCTCGTGGCCGGCGCCGCTCAACTTCTCCCGTACTTCCGCCAGTCCCTGCTGCATCTCCGTCCGGGCGTTTTCATCCGCCAGCAACCGCCGCGCCTCGCGGGCGATCGCCTCGCCGCTCATCTGCGACTGCATCAGCTCCGGCACCACCGGGCGCCCGGCAATCAGATTCACCATCGTATAGAACGGCACCCGCACCAGCAGCCGCCCCGCTGCCCAGCTCGCGGCGCTGACCTTGTAAAACGCGACCATCGGCGTTCCCAGCAGCGCCGCCTCGACCGTCACCGTGCCGCTTGCCACCAGCGCCAGGTCCGCGTGCGCGAGAGCATCCCAGTTCTCCCCTTCGATGATCCGGACCGGCGAGCCTGGCATACGTTCGCGGAAAAAGTCGGCCCCGGTGTGAGCCGAGGCCGGCAGCACAACATGCAACGCCTGCTCCCTGTACAGCCTTTCGATCGCGTCGCTCAACGCGGGCAGATGGCGCGCTGCTTCGCCGCGGCGGCTTCCTGGAAGCACTGCTATTAATGGACGGCCTTCCGCCAGCCTGTGTTTCCGAAAAAACTCGCCCCGCGAAAGCGCCGGCCGCACCAGCCCGGCCAGGGGATGGCCGATATAGTCCGCCGGAACCCCTTCCCGGCGAAAGAATTCCTCCTCGAACGGAAAGATGCACAACAGCCGCCGCAGCGTGCGCCGCATCGCCTTGACGCGGCCTTTCCGCCATGCCCAGGCCTGCGGCGCCACCAGGTAGATCACGGGAACGCCCGCCTTGTGGAGCTGGCGCGCCACGCGCAGATGGAAATCTGGCGAATCCGTCAGAATGGCCACATCCGGCCGCCGCTCGCGCGCCGCCGCCACCAGTTTGCGAAATTCCCCCCGGATGCGCGGAATGTGCCGCACGACTTCCAAAAGGCCGACCACCGCCAGGCTGGCCGAATCCACCACCGTCTCGACGCCCGCCGCCCTCATTCGCGGGCCAGTGCAGCCGAAAAACCGCGCATCCGGCCAGAGCCGGCGCAACTCCCCGGCCAGCAGCGAGGCGTACAGATCGCCCGAGGCCTCGCCGGCCGAGATCAGAATATTCGGCTGCATGTTCTTTAATTTTAGCGTCTCGGCGTTTCCAGCTTCTCACCCGTGTTTCCAATCCAAGTTACAATCGTTGCGGGCATGTCCACTGAACCCAACCGCACCCGAATGAGCGTGGAAGAGCTGGCCTCCCGCTTCCGCGGCGAGATGATTCCAGTGACCAGCAAATTCTCGTACTTCTCCACGCTGCCGATCGCCGAAGAGGACCTGCGCCAGTACGTCAACGAGCCGGTCGCCGCCATCTCCCCGGCGATCGCCGCCGCGGTGCCGCCCATCGGCGTTCTGCTGGTACCTTATCTTGAAAAAGGCAACGGCAAGGAAGGCGACACGGTCAGCTTCGAGCGCCCCGCCGAGGCGCGCCAGATCGCCGCTTCCGCCCGCGACTTCGACGACTTCACCGTGCTGGCGCTGGCGGTGCGGGATATCGAAATCGCCGACTACCACTACCAGTTTTACAACGCGCTCGCCGGCGTGGTGGCCGCGCACTGGCCTTCGGACGTGCAGGAGCGCTTCTATCGCACCATCCGCGAGGAACTCAGCGCGGAAGTGCACGGCGAAGTCGACGAAAAAAGCTGGCACCTCAAGCAGGC
>Ga0209062_1004372_pt1 | contig 14847 bp, 14 predicted proteins | sample Coa_R2_2_FD_187158 | JGI IMG/M metagenome (GOLD analysis project Ga0209062, IMG submission 187158) | Surface soil microbial communities from Centralia Pennsylvania, which are recovering from an underground coalmine fire - Coalmine... | ecosystem: Environmental > Terrestrial > Soil > Unclassified... | reverse complement strand
AAACCCCTATTCTGAGCAATGGACGTTGGGTCTTGAGCGACAGCTTGCAAAAGAGTGGGTACTGAGCGCAGATTATATCGGTTCGCATACGCTCAAAATCAACCGTCCGCTTGATGTAGATCCACCCGTTCCCTTCATCCGTACCGCTCCAGGGCAAGTCCGTTCGGCTCAGGCGGCCAACTGCACACGACCCTATTGGGTCTGGTGGTATGCGCAGCATGGAATGACATGTAATCCAGTAGCGGCAACGAATCCGCAACCTCCCTATGCCGTGATCTTCAGTGATGTGAATGATGGCTATGCCTATTACGATGCCTTGGATATTAATCTCAGTCATCGTTTTAGCGATCGAGTATCGTTATTGGCGAGTTATGTCTGGTCGCATGCGATTGATAACGTAGATCCAGACGTACCCAGCCAAAATCCAAATGATCCAAACTTCACCGGCAGAGTGGAAAACGGCAACGCAATTTTCGATGAACGGCAACGATTTGTTTTCAGCGCTGTTTTCGTCGCCCCGTTAAAAATTAACGTTGGCGGCATTGCCACACTGGCTTCCGGATTTCCATTCAATATTGTTACTGGGATCAATAACAGCGGAGATTCTGGAGCGACAACAGACCGGCCAGTTATTGGAAGCGTGGTTGTGGGCCGGAACACCGGGCATGGCCGGCCAATTTATGACTTTTCCCCCTTTATCGAGCGCACATTTACCCTAAAGCCCGAACGATTATCGTTCCTGTTGCGAGCTGAAGCCTTCAATGCGCTCAATCACGCAAACTTTGTAGGTTACAGCGGAACTTACGGAAACGGGGCGGCCCCAGGGCCGGGATTCGGCCAGCCGCTGCCGGGTATTACCAATCAACTTCCGGCACGAGAGGTCCAGTTCGAAGCAGAATTTCAGTTCTGAGGACAAATTTGGGGCTTTAGGGCTTTAGAACTGCCTTGACATATTCGCCGTGTTCCATTCGCTCGAAGCATTCGCGCCAGTCTGTAAGTGAGGCGACATGGCTGATGATGGGGTCTAAATTGATCTGGCCCGAACTCATCATGGAAATGACTCGCTCCCAAATAGGCCAATTGTGGGAAAAACTTCCGTGAATGGTGACGTTCTTTTGCACCAGCGGGTCGAGGCTAAACGGTAACGGCTGCGGTCCCCATCCTACCTTAATGATCTGCCCTGCGGGACGTACCGCTTGCAAGGCAATTTGCAGCGTTGCGGAGATGCCAGATGCATCCACCACTACGTCGACACCAAGCCCATCGCCAACATGGGAGATATATTCCAGAACTCCGCTTTCGAGTGTCACGTCTGCACCGAGCTGGCGCCCAGCCGCGAGCCGTAAACGATCGGACGGCAATCCTGCGAGGATCAAGCAACCTGCGCCGCTCAGCTTTGCCATGAGCGCACATAACAGCCCAATCGGGCCCGGACCAAGCACAAGGACCGCATCCCCTGGTCTCACGCGACCATTCACACACATGGCGTTATAGGCGACACAGCAAGGCTCCGTGAGAGCTGCTTTTTCGAAGGCAACGTGATCTGGAACGCGATGCAGGCAGCGCTCGGGAACACGGACATACTCGGCCATTGCGCCGTCTACACCATATCCGAAACCCTTGCGCTCCGGGTCGAGATTATAGAGGCCGCAGCGAGACAGTGAAGAGGTTTCGTTAATCACAGCCGCTGTCTCGCTGACGACGCGATCACCTGGTTTAAAGTTCGAAACCGCGGTTCCCACTTCCGCAACCGTTCCGGCGAACTCATGGCCGAGGATGCAGGGATAATTCACGTGCCAGGCATGCGATCCTCGCCATTGATGCAAGTCGCTGCCGCAGATGCCTACTGCTTGCACGCGCAGCAACACATCACGCTCCCCAATTTGGGGCAGCGGTACTTGGCGCAGTTCTACGGAAAACGGTTCTCGAGCGAAGTTGACGAGCGCCTGCATGGTTTTCTTCATGCGCTTACACAGCCTCCCGTCTGAATCTCGCCTTGCGCATGCACACGTTCACAGATCATCCGTAAAACAGATTCCACGTCCCCAGTTCCGCCAATTAAGGGAGCACCAATGACAACCATAGGGGCGCCATACTGCGGCGTTTGAATGGCCTCTTCAATCGTGAGCCCGCCAACAGCCTGCACGGGAATAGAAACTGCCGTGACCACTTCACGCAAGCGATCCAGGGCACTCGGCACGGCGAGCCCGCGTTTGGCGCGGAGCGTCCGCATGTCATAGCCGATATGGTGAACGATGTAGTCGCAACCCAACTCCTCCAGTCGTTTTGCTCCCTCTACCGGATCGGACATCCCCATGTTATCGCCCATAATCTTCGCACCAAAATCCCGACCGGCTTTCACAGCCAGTTCGATAGTTTCGGGATGTGCTTGGCCCATGACTACCACCATGCTGGCTCCCGCTTCCGCCATCAGTTTGGTCTCCAGCCATCCGCCATCCATCATTTTGGCGTCCGCAACAATCGGTATGTTGGGATAACGTGTTCGGAGCTCCCGTATGGCTCGCGCGCCTTCGGCCATAATGAGCGGCGTTCCTGCTTCGAGCCAGTCTATACCAGCTCGCACGGCGATGGCCGCAGTTTCAAGAGCGTCTCGCATCTCCACGAAATCCAGGGAAACTTGAACGGTCGCTTTCATCTTCTTCGTTATCTGCAATTCCTCGAACCGATATACCACAATGAGTAGATCGATATGCGCTTGATCATAGGAATCACGGGGGCTTCCGGAGCGATTTTCGGAATTCGCACCTTGGAGGCGCTGCGAGAACTGAAGGTAGAAACGCATCTGGTGATGAGCCGCTGGGCGCGCACCACGATTGCTCACGAGACTAACTATTCACTGGATGACGTCGAGCAGCTTGCGTCAGAAGTGCATCGGGAAGATAACCAGGCGGCTGCGATCTCAAGCGGTTCTTTCAAAACCGATGGAATGATCGTGGCACCTTGCAGCATGAAGACCTTAGCGGCTATTCGGGCTGGTTATGCAGATACGCTGGTCTCAAGAGCAGCCGATGTAGTACTGAAGGAAAGGCGAAAATTGGTTTTACTGGCTCGCGAAACCCCCCTTAGCCAAATACACTTGGAAAATATGCTCGCCCTTTCACGTCTCGGAGCAGTGATTTTCCCTCCGGTCCCGGCTTTCTACAATCATCCGAAGAGCATCCGCGACCTAGTAGATCATATTGTGGGGCGCATGCTGGATCAATTTGGCCTTGACATGCCAGCCATGGCGCGCTGGCGTGGTTTCAGCGCTTCTGGTGAATAAACCGGGTATGATGATAGACTGAAAGTCCTTTGCCCGCCAAACGCGATCATACTTTGTTCTTAGTAGGCAAGTACGCCTCGCTGGCGCTGCTCATGCCAGCCGCCGTCATCACCGGGTATTTCCTGGGCGCAGCCGCTGATGACTGGCTGCACTTGTCGATCCTCAAGGTTGTGGGCATTTTGCTGGGAGTTGGAGCAGGCTTAACCAAGATCCTGCAGGAGCTGTTGCGCGAAGAGAAATTGGACGGAGATCAGCGTTGACGGAGCAAGACTTTGGGCGTTCGCTCTGGCGGCTGTGCTGGCTGGCCGGGCTATATGTTTTCGGCGGATGCGTCTATTCCTTTTACGCCGCCCAGTTCCAGGGGCTGCTTGGATTTGCGTTCGGCGCTTTGGCTTCCTTCGTGAATTTGTGGCTCTTTATCTGGCTTACGCGCGCAATCTCGCCCTCAGGCAGCTCCAGGAGACGATGGCCCACGAGCTTGTATATTAGCCGTTTGCTAATTTTGTTTTTTACTGGCTATGGTATAGTCAAACTCTTAGGCGTCAGTCCGTTATCCATTGTTCTGGGACTGCTCGCCAGCACGTTTGCCGTTCTGGTATCGATCATTATCGAACTGATTCAAAGCTTTTCACAGGTCCGACATATTAGATGGAAGTAGAGCATCAACTCTGGATCACCCGGATTTTCAATCATCATCTGAGCAGCCCGGCTAATTGGCTGTTGAGTTCTCTGGGCTTGACGCATGATCCTGCTCGTCCCTGGAGCGACTGGATGGTGTGCGAAATCCTGGTCGCTGTCTTCATCTTCATTTTTTTCGGTATCATGCGGGGCCGATTCTCGGTGGATAGGCCCGGGGTCGTGCAGCACACCCTGGAGTTGATCTACGAATTCATCCATGCCCAAGCTGAAGAAGCAGTCGGACACGAAGGGCCAAAATTCATGGCTTTTTTCGGCACAATCTTCCTTTTTATCCTTTGTTTGAACTTCATCGGCCTTATTCCCGGATTTGATTCGCCCACGATGTACCCCATGGTTCCACTGGGATTCGCCGTAGCCACTTTCTTTTATTACAATGCGGTGGGCATAAAGGCCAACGGGATTGGATACATCAGACATTTTGTGGGGCCAATGGTATGGCTTGCTCCGCTGATGATTCCCATTGAGATTATTAGTCATCTGGCACGGCCTTTGTCCTTGACGCTTCGTCTATTTGCGAACATGTTTGCCGGAGAACAAGTTTATCTTACGTTCATTTCTTTAACAAAAGTTATTATTCCGGCTGTTTTCGTAGGCCTGCATTTATTTGTTTCTTTGCTGCAGGCATATATCTTTATGCTGCTTGCGATGATCTACGTCGGCGGGGCCGTGTCGCACGAGCATTGACGGATTGCTAGCTTCCAGTGTGAGCGCCCGGCGTCCCAACGTACGGTGTCGAACCACCTCCTGGAAGCACATTTATAAAAGGAGATAAGATGAAACACCTACTGATGATGATTGGCTTTGCGCTCATGGCATTCGCGTCGCCATTACTGGCACAAGCGCCCGCCGGAGGCCCAGCACCAGTCCATGCGCCTTCTGAATGGGGACGTATGGCGGCTGCCTATCTGGCGATGGGACTTGCATCTGGACTGTGCGGACTTGGTCAAGGCCGTGCTACGGCTTCAGCGGCTGAGGCAATGGCACGCAACCCCGGAGCGGTGGCCGCCATTCGTTTCGCGCTCATTCTTGGTCTAGTTTTGATCGAGTCACTTGCTTTGTACACGCTCGTCATCACCTTTGTAGCAAGATAGTCATTACACGAAACGAGCCTGCCGGTTGTGCTACTGGCAGGCTCAGGTCAGGTTAAATATGAAGCTCCAAGGTATCTTTCCAGCGCTAACGACCTGCTTTGACTTCGAAGGTAACCTATATAAAGCCAAGGTTTATCACAACATTGAAAAATTAAACCGGATCGCGCTTGCAGGTTATACCGTATGTGGATCGACTGGTGAGACGCCTTTGCTCAGTGTTGCTGAACGGCTTCAATTGATGGAATGGGTACGCGAAGCTGCGCATCCAGATAAGATACTGATCGCCGGTGCTGGCGCCGAGAGTGTACACGAGACCGTTCGTATCGCAAACGAAGCTGCCAAAATCGGCTATCATTTCGCGCTCGTCTTAACACCGTTTTACTACCGTGTTCAAATGTACCGGCCAGATACGCAGGCGCTGTTTTTCCGGGCGGTTGCGGATCGCTCCACGATACCCGTACTGCTCTATAACATTCCCCAAGTAACCGGCTATGACTTACCGGTAGACACAATTGCCGCTCTTTCTGAGCACCCGAACATTGCAGGGATGAAGGACAGCTCAGGAAATTTGGAAAAACTGGAGCAGACAGTAAAAGCGGTGAAGCCTGGCTTTGCGATTTTTTCGGGAAGCGGGGCGAATTTCGGCACAGCGCTGCAAAAGGGCTCGGCTGGAGCCATCCTCGCTATTGCCAATCCTCTGCCTTATGCCTGTGTCACCATTTGGGAGGCTTTCCGCAGGCGCGAGATGGAGATTGCAGACGATTGGCAGGCTCGTATTGCACCAGCCTCAAAGCTGATTGGTACAAAATACGGCATACCGGGTCTCAAATATGCGATGGATCTGAACGGTTATTACGGCGGTCCGCCACGACTGCCCTTTGTGCCCCCCTGTGCTGAAGGCAGGGCTGAAATTGAGAAGGCATTTGACGGGTTGAGGAGCTAACCTCGCTAGCAGTCAGGCCAAGCTTTCCGTCGGCAGCAGATCCGCAAAAACGAAACCGTCACGTTCAACGATCTCTCCAGGAATCACGTGAATTGCACTGCGGAACTCAGGAGAAGCATAAACAAAACTATGGAATTCTCCATATTCCCCGCACGGGTCGACATTACTTGGTAGCTGCCCGAGGAAGTCTGTATCATATTCACGTCCTGCAAAACTCCGATCCAGTTTCTTCAGGTCAATGCAGGTAATTTTGGCTTTTACACCAGCGGCCATCATCTCCTGAGCCAGCCGGTCAGTAGGCATCAGCCAAAGCGGAAAAAGAGGCTCTAAACCCGTATCCTTTAATTGACGCTCCCGATAGGCTCGAACATCTTCAAGGAAAAGATCCCCAAAGGCAGTGGCATCAATCTTTTCAGCGCGTGCGCGTTCCACTACGTTTCGCATACACGCTTCATATTGCGCGTTCGAGCATGGCCAGGGCAATTCGATTTCCCACAGAGGGAGACCCGCCCGGTTGGCCTGTTCCCGAACAAGGGTACGCCGCACGGCATGCATTGCGACACGATCGAATGCACTGTTGAACGTCGTAAGCAGCCCCACAACGTCAATATCCGGTTTCTTTCGCAATACGTGTAAGGCCCATGCGCTATCTTTGCCACTGCTCCAGGAGAGAAGAACGCGTTTCAACTTGTTACTCGTTTTCCATAAAGTAGTAACAGATCATGTGGCAGATAATGAGGTGTGCATCCTCGATACGTCCCATATGCTGTTCGGCAACACGCACATGCAGTTTGGCAATCGTTCCGAGCTTTCCTCCGTCACGCCCTGTGAATGCAATCGTTTGGCATCCAAGTTGGTTGGCTACTTGGGTTGCTTGAACCACATTGGGAGAGTTGCCTGAGCCGCTAATGGCAATGAGCACATCACCGCGCTCTGCGAAATTCTTCAACTGTTCGGCGAAAATGCAATCATAGCCTACGTCATTTGCATACGCCGTGATAGTCGGCATAGAATCCGTTAAAGCCATGATGCGAAAACGCGACTGTTTGTTGTAGCTGGCTCCTTTCACCATGTCGGTTACGAAATGGGAAGCTGTGGAGCCACTTCCACCGTTGCCGCACACGAAAATATGTCGACCATTTGCGCGGGCCTCGCGAAGAATTTCGATCACCTTCGAAACCAGACTCAAGTCGATGATATCGAGTGTGCGAACGATTTTGGATTTGTACTCCTCGGCAAATTCCCGGCCGCGTAACGCCAGTGTCGCATCAGTGTTCATACTCTAATTTAATGACAACAGATTCTCTTCCTGCGCAGTGTCAAGGTTCGATCATAGAACAACCACAAGCCGCGGCATATGAATAAGCGCCTGAGGAGCGACGGGGCTATCCCCGGGCTGTATCCGCCTGTCTGGGGGCGGGCGCAGAACTGCTGCGGGTTTCTTTCCAAAGCACTTGAGCAGGAACAAAAAACACCACAATCGCACAAAAAGCGGCTGCAACGAGCACGACAAACGCCCGCACGACGGAAGTGAGCCTTTTTAACGGGTTGTGCTCTGGAATCATGGGATCAATCAGTGCACAGCCGTAAAATACTGCTTGCACGGCTAACGCTGCCTCTCGCCATGGTTCCTTGAGGCCGAGACTTCCGGCCGCTATTAAGATCAGGGCAAAGGGGAGCAGCAAACGCCCAATCTTATGCGAAAAGAAATGAATAAAGAACCGATTGAAGGGCCAAAGTAGTTGCGGGAACCGAAACAGAATTTGATATACGCCGGCCTGAGTGCGGATTTTTCGCCAGAATTCCAGTTGCAGCGATGCAGGAATATCGTATGCTTTGGCATTCTCTTCGAAGTAGATACGAAACCCTTGAAACACAGCATGAAGCGGGATGTAGACATCGTCGAGCAGAGTGCCGGCAGGGACAGAAGTTGCCAGCTCCCGGCGGATGGCATAGATACAGCCCGTCGCCCCCGGCATAGCGTCAATCCGGCTCAGGTTACGCCGGATCCATTTCTCGTAGCGCCAATAGAGGCCAGTGTTGGATTCTTCGGAACTAGTGCCTTCGGCGATCACCAGTTCTCCTGTAACTACACCGACACTTTCGTCGGCAAAACAGGCCACTAAATGTGCGATGGCATCCGGATGAAAGCTCTGGCGCACATCGGTAAACACGATAATTTCGCCTGAAACTCTCTCCAGGCCGCGCGTAACCGCAACTGCCTTGCCTCCGGGGGGTAGTGCCAGCAACTGTACGCGAGGATCAGGAAAATGTTCTACGATTTCGTTCGTCCCATCGGTCGATCCATCGGAAACGACCAAGATGTCGAGCAAGTCACGGGGATAGCGGGAGGCTAAAATCGATTCCAGCTTGGGTTGGATCCACTTTGCGCCATTTCGAACAGGAACGATTACAGATACGCGTCTTGCTACAAACTGCTTTTTAATTTCCTTTGGGCAGCGGGAGGCATAAAACGCTAGCAGCAAAGGATATCCAGCCAGCACATAGAGCAAAAATGCCACGCCTAAAAGGAAAAGAATGGAGCCAACACTCATGAGACTTGGAAGGCTTGGGCCACGTTTTCGAGTATCCGCTCAAACTGCCGCGTCACCTGTTCCCACGAAAAGCTGGACCGAACTAGCTCCAACGCTCTTGCGGCCATCTCCTTTCGCGCCTCTTGGTGCTGAAGTAGATCGAGGCATTCTGCCGCAAAATTCACAGGCGAATCGGCTATCCGCACAGTTTCCCCAGATCGCAGGGGAAGCCCCTCTGCGCCCACCGTCGTGGAAACCACTGGTGTCCCCGCAGCAATCGCTTCAAAGATCTTCAAACGGGTGCCTCCCCCGACGCGCAGCGGCACAATCGAAACGGCTGATTGCCAGAGATAAGGTCTTACGTCCGGCACGGTTCCTGTAATTGTGATGAGCGGATCCGAACCTAGAGAGACGATGGATGCTGGCGGTCGGCGGCCCACGATGGCGACCCGGCAATCTGGCTTTTGGGCTCGAATTAACGGCAATATTTCTGCAAAAAACCAATTCACACCATCAATGTTCGGCATCCAATCCATCGAGCCCACAAAGACCAAGTCATAAACCTGCGGTGGCGCAGCTTTGGGGCGCGCAAAGTAATCCAGATCTACGCCAGTCGGAACCCAAGAGATGTGTTTGACGCCAAAACGCTGACGCATGATTTGTTCATCGGCCTCTGATACCGCAATGACGTGCGCTGCTCTCCGGCAAGCGGAACACTCCCAATCGAGCATTTTGCGAGCCTGAAGACGGAAATACGCGCGATGTAGAGGGGTGCGGGCTGCCTCGACATAGCGCTCCCAAATCACTGTTTCTACGTTGTGCTGGAATAAAATCCAGCTGCTCATGTCGTCGATATTGGCGCTCGGAAATAGAAAGTCGCACACCTTAACATCGAACTGCTCTCGGTTCGTCAATTCACTGATCAGCTCGCGCATAGCTTGCGAGCGGTAGCGCATGCCCGCCACAGGCAGGCTAGAGAATAACCCTTGTGCAAGCTGCAGAGCAAAGGACGGCGACCGTTTGGAAATCACCCGGTGCGGGACGGGATAGCAACGGCTTGCATACTCGTTGCTGCGTTCCACTCCCTCTGCATTTGCATCGGCAAATGCGACATAGTGTATTTCATGCCTGCGATGCAGGTGCCGGAGCATCTCGAGTGTGCGGATCTGTCCGCCACGGGTCGTCGGATGCAAGAAGTCTGTTTTGACCCAGAGTATCTTCATGCTCGCGGCCTTCCGGACAGGTCAAAGCGCCGTCGCATTCGCAGGGGCAAAGGACTTCGCGACCGAGTGGTCGGCTGCTCACCTAAAACCTTGGGAACAAGGTCGGCGGATCGCGACTGAACATACCGTGTCGCCTGAATGTTACGCAAGGATACAGCCAAGCCCAGAAGAACGGGTATCTCCAACCCGTAAGCCAGCGCCAGGAAGCAACTGCCCACAATCAAAGCAGCCATACCGGAAAGCGCATCGCGTGCAGCATGCGCCAGAACCGGATCAATAGTCGACATTTTGCGATAGGTTTGTATGAGATATTTCACGCAGAAGAAAAGGGTTCCGACCCAGAATATAAATGCTGGAATCCCGCATTCACTTGAGTATTGGGTATATGTGTTGTGGGTGACAAGCGCCCAGCCGCCTATCTCTCCTCTGGCGACGCGTTGCTTTCGCGCCTCCCAAGGAAAATTTCCTGGTCCAACACCAAGAAGTGGATGTTGCATTGTGATCTGAATGCTTTGGACAAGAAGTTCTTTCCGCTCCTCGCTCGACGCGACATCCGAGCCCAACCTTTCGCGCAAAGAAGCGCTCACGTTCTCACTGGTTGAAAAGAAAGTCAGGAAGCGCAGTTTTAAATAGGTGGGCAAAAAGATACCAGCGGCTACGATACCGATCAAGGCCGCAACAATCATCAACAACTTTTGACTCGGTTTGCTCAGAACAAACAGCACCAGGAATAACGCCGCGAGGGCTAGCAAGCCGCCGCGCGATCCGGTGCGCGCAAAGCAATATAAAACCAAGGCAAAGCAGCCATAGAGCACAATCCGTTTTACGGGCTTCGAAATCGCCGCGCTGTAGAGCAGGAACGGTACGCCGATAACGAGAGCCAAGGCGAATTCATTCGGATCGGCTAATGAGCCAGCTTGCAGTGCTAATCGACCTTGAACGGACTGGCCATAATGAAAGCTGAGCACGCTGGCAAGGAACACCGCATAACCCAGGGCAGCAGAGATCTTACGCCAGTTCTCGATGGTGCTGGCAATCTGGACGACCGCAACAAACACGCACAGGCCCTCTATGGTCGCCCGGACATTGCCACTGCTGTTCGCACGCCAAATGCTGAGCGGCCATGCCATGACCACCCAGCCGGTCAGGGCTGCAAAACAAAAGGATGCCTTGTTGTCCAGACAACCCTGTATCCCGCGTTGGATCAATAATGCTACTGTTGCGATTGCCAAGGCAATGAACAGCATGAGCGGGATACGGAGACGGGCGATTGAGGACACGTCGAGGATGCGGCTAACGATAATAAACACGTAAATTGCGAGCAGGTTTGCGCTTACCTTCCCAGGAGCTACGCCGGGTGCTGCGGTTTTCCGCTCTGCCGTCTGTCCTAACGTCAGCACTGCCGCTCCGCTCGTATTTCGATTCCGCATTTAGTTAACCGCTTCTTTTGCCGCACATGTCGCTGAAAACGAGCGACTTACTTCTAGCCCAAGCGCTCGTTCGGAGAGCAGGAGATCTCTCCTCTAAACGAAGTCCGCGGCTAAATCGATAATTCTCCCCTTCATGTAGATGTTATCCAAGCCGCTGTTTGAACGAGGCTTATGGTGATTTACGACCCGTCGAATCACGTTTTGGAGGTTCTAGGCCTTCATTCTTTCTTGCGCTGCGTGGGGGCGTGAATCCGTTCAGATATCCCACGCGTCTAAGAAAACAGAGGGCAGTGTATATGCTGAAGGCCGGCAGGCTGCGGGCGGGGTTGCTGGTTGTGGCTCTGACGGGTATATGGGCGCTATCGAGCCCGCCGAAAGCGAACGCGGCAGTTTTCGGATTCGGTTTCGGCGTTGGTCCTGCCTACCCTGTCTACGCCTATCCGTACGTCTACGCATGTGACCCTTACTGGAATCCGTACTGTTACTACGGGTACTACGGCTATCCGTATCCGTATTATGTATATGCTTGGCCATACTGGGGCTGGGGATGGTGGGGTGGCTGGTGGCATTATCCCTACTACTACGGACGCTTTGGGTACGGACGCTTTGGCCGTGGTTTTTACCCCTATCGGTTTTTCGGAGGTCGTGGATATTACAACGCTCCTAGCTTTGTAACAGGTCACGGATTTATCGGCAATCGTGGATTTCCGGCCGGTTTTGGCCGCGGATTTAGCGGCGGGTTTTCAGGTGGCTTCCGTGGGGGTGGCGGAGGCTTTCGCGGAGGCGGTCACCGTTAACCTTGCGGAAGAATTTGCCTGGATTGAACTTATCCTCTCAAACATGTTTCAATAAAGTGATCGGCTCTCCGGTCAACTGCACAAGCTGTGCAGGGCTCTAGACACACCAGGAGTTGACTTCTTTGATTCCAGCAGTTCTCGCCCTGGAGGACGGAACAGTCTTCGAGGGTACGAGCTTTGGTGCGCTCGTACAGCGCACCGGCGAAGTTGTTTTCAACACCGCTATTACCGGCTACCAGGAAATTTTCACGGATCCGTCATATTGCGGCCAAATCGTCGTTCTGACGAATCCGCAAATCGGCAATTACGGCGCAAATCAGGCCGATTGCGAATCTGCGAAGCCATCTATTGAGGGCCTCGTGGTTCGTGAAATCTCATCTATTGCCAGCAACTGGCGCGCTCAAGACAAGGCTGAGCACTTTCTTGCCCAGTATGGAATACCCGTAATTGCTGGCGTCGACACCCGGCGGCTGGTGCGGCACCTGCGCGATCGAGGAGCCATGCGGGGTGTGATCGGAATAGGTGAGGTCGATTACGCTTCTCTGGTTGCCACGGCAAACGCCGCACCCCCTATGACGGGTCAGGATCTCGTATCTAAAGTCACGACTACCGAGCCCTATTCCTGGTCTCAGGGCATTGAACCCGTTTCCGCATCAGACAAGCTCCCGCCGAACAGCGAGCCGCAATTCCATGTGGTTGCCTACGACTTCGGCATAAAGCGCAACATTCTGCGGCATCTCGTTCACATCGGGTCGAGGGTGACCGTCGTGCCGGCCGATACGAGCGCCGCCGACGTGCTCTCGTTAAAGCCCGACGGCATTTTTCTTTCTAACGGTCCCGGTGATCCGGAACCGCTCCAAAAGCAATCCAACGAGATAAAAAAACTCATTGGCAAGGCGCCGATTTTTGGCATTTGTCTCGGCCATCAACTCCTCGCCCTGGCTCTGGGCGGAAGGACCTATAAGCTCAAATTTGGGCACCACGGTGCAAACCACCCGGTGTTGAACTGCCGCACTCAAAAGGTGGAGATTACTTCGCAGAACCATGGTTTCTGCGTTGACCCCGATTCCCTCCGTGACTCAGAGATGGAAATTACCCACTGGAATCTCAATGACGACACCGTAGAGGGCTTGCGACATCGAAGTGAACCGGTGTTTTGCGTTCAATACCACCCGGAGGCTGCACCGGGGCCCCACGATTCGCATTATCTCTTCCAGGATTTCGCAAGGCTGATGAAGGAGAATAAGCGTTAATGCCGAAGCGGACGGATCTCAAGCGCATTATGATCATCGGCTCGGGGCCGATCGTCATCGGCCAGGCTTGTGAGTTCGACTACTCCGGTGCGCAAGCTTGCAAGGCGCTGCGCAGTGAAGGCTACGAAGTCGTGCTGATCAATTCCAATCCGGCGACGATTATGACGGATCCGGAACTGGCTGATCGGACTTACATCGAGCCATTGAGCCTGGCATTCGCAACGGAAGTGATTCGGAAAGAACGCCCCGATGCCCTGCTTTCAACAGTCGGAGGTCAGACGGCACTGAACCTTTCCGTAGAACTCGCCGAAGCTGGGGTTTTGGACCAATATGGGGTCGAGCTGATCGGCGCCAAAATCGATGCCATCAAGAAGGCTGAGGACCGGTTACTTTTCAAGGACGCGATGAAAAAAATCGGTCTGGAAGTCACCCAGTCGCAGCTTGTCAATAACGTCGAAGACGGGTTGGAATTTGCACAGCGAATTGGCTATCCGATCATTCTGCGTCCCAGCTTCACACTCGGCGGTACGGGAGGCGGTATCGCGTACAATCGCGAGGAGCTGATCGAGATTTTAGAGCGCGGCCTGGATCTCTCGCCCGTGCATGAAGTGCTCGTCGAAGAGAGTATTGTCGGATGGAAAGAATTTGAACTTGAGGTGATGCGGGATCTCGCCGGCAATGGCATCATTGTCTGCTCGATTGAGAATTTTGACCCCATGGGTGTGCATACGGGCGATTCCATCACGGTTGCCCCGGCTCAGACCCTTACGGACCGCGAATATCAACTCATGCGGGATGCCGCGTTGCGCTGCTTGAACGAAATCGGCGTGGATACCGGCGGATCGAACGTTCAATTCGCGATCAATCCGGAAAACGGGCGCATGGTGATCGTGGAAATGAACCCCCGCGTCTCGCGCAGCTCGGCTTTGGCATCGAAGGCAACCGGCTTCCCTATTGCGAAGATCGCGGCAAAACTCGCCGTGGGCTACCGGCTGGATGAAATTAAAAACGATATTACGCGCCGGACTCCAGCTTGCTTTGAACCGGTACTCGATTACGTCGTGGTCAAAATCCCACGATGGCAGTTTGAAAAGTTCCCGGGCGCCGAACCCGTGCTCGGAACACAAATGAAGTCGGTGGGCGAAGTGATGGCCATTGGGCGCACCTTTAAACAAGCGCTCAGCAAAGGTCTGCGCAGTTTGGAAACCGGAAAATCCACCAGTGCCAGACGGCTCGACCCTGATCTCATTCCCCAACGCCTCATCACTCCTAATCCCGAGCGGATCGAATACATCCGGTTTGCATTCGAACAAGGCTACAGCGTCGACCGTGTGCACGAGATGACCTCGATCGATCCTTGGTTTCTGCAACAGATCTTCGAGCTTGTGCAGTTGGAGCGGACGCTCGAAGGCCGCAAGCTGGAATCGATCGATGCACGAGAATTTCGCGAACTGAAGCGTGCTGGACTAGGCGATCGCCAAATCGGTGAACTTTTGGGAGTGGACGGATTAGCAGTCCGGGATAGACGGATTCAGTTGGGAGTTCGCGCCGTTTTTAATCGCGTTGACACCTGTGCGGCCGAATTTGAAAGCTT
>Ga0209062_1004368_pt1 | contig 14851 bp, 23 predicted proteins | sample Coa_R2_2_FD_187158 | JGI IMG/M metagenome (GOLD analysis project Ga0209062, IMG submission 187158) | Surface soil microbial communities from Centralia Pennsylvania, which are recovering from an underground coalmine fire - Coalmine... | ecosystem: Environmental > Terrestrial > Soil > Unclassified... | reverse complement strand
CTCGATCTGATACGCGACGACTGCGTGGATGATGTCCGGGCCTTGGCCGAGGCAATGGTTATCAGGACCGGAGAAGAGAAAGACCCGCACTGGAATGACCAGGGCGCTAATGTCATCGCGGCGTTGCTGGCCTTCATTTGCGCGGAGATTACGGCGGAGGAACGTAATTTTTCATCGCTCAGGGATTTAATCGCGCTTGAGGATTTACGTAATGCCGCAGTGGAATCCATGAAAGGGAAAGGCGGCATCTATGCACGTATGGCCGGCGTCATCGACCAGCTGGAGGACAAGGAGAAAGCGGGCGTTTTATCCACTGCCCACCGGCACACTACCTTCCTCGACTCGCCAGCAATCATCAAGAGCGTGAGCAAAAGCAGCTTCGACGCTCGTGAGCTGCTTAACGGCAATATGACGATTTTCCTCGTGCTGCCCCCGCATCAATTGGAAAGTCAATCGCGCTGGCTAAGACTCATTATCGCCTCGCTCATCCGGCTGATCGGCCGCGAGGGCACCCAGGAGAACAAGGCATGAAAGAGATTCTGTTTATCCTCGATGAGAGCGGCCAGTTGGGGCATATGCCCGCGATAGACCAGGGGCTTACCTTGCTGCGGTCCTACGGTCTGCGCATGGCTTTCTTTTTCCAGTCCATCGGCCAGTTGCACGAGACATTCAAGGGCAAGGAGGCGGTGCTGCTGGACAATACGGAGCAGATTTACTTCGGTCTGCAAAATTACGAAACGTGCGAGCGCGTGAGCAAGATGCTGGGCGCCAAAACCATCACCACGGAAAGCGCTAATGAAAACAGCGGTTCAAGCTACTCGCCAAACCAGATTGGCGGGAGGGACAAAAGCACGAGTTATTCCTTCACCCGCAATCAACAGGAAATCGGGCGCCCATTGCTGATGCCCGACGAGGTGCTTCGGCTGCACGGAGAATACCTGATTGCGTTTCTCCGCAATATGCCGCCGATTTTATGCCGCCGGGTGATGTGGTGGGAGCTTGCGCAAGCCAGGATGCCGCTGCTGTGGTGGGTGATGGTCGTGGCGGTGGTCGCGGGAATGGTATGGGCCTTATGGCAATGAGGTGCAACATGGCTGATGAGCAACGAAAGAAAAGCCTGAAAGATTTGGTCACGCAGAAGGCAACGGATGCCTACAACGGGCTACCCGTGATCGGGAAAGGCCACGCCGCCGCGATGGGACGGCTGGGACTGGCGGAACTCCGGCAGGCAATCAGCTTTGGCCACGGTTCTGTGGAGCAACCTACCCCACCGGGCATTTTTGGCGCACCCACACAAGGAGAGATCGCCGAGGCGCGTGGCGGCCCAGGTGCCGGCCCTGAACAGGAAAGCAGGCTCTCGCTCGATGATCTGAGAAAATTCGCTGAGGAACGCGCTAAGGCTGCTGAAGCGCGGATGAATGAACAGGGACGCGACCAACAGCGTCAGCGCGGCGGATTGGAGATGTAAGGAGGGTTGGCGATGCGGCGATTCATGGTTCTGTTGCTGGTGCTGCTCGCGCCTGTCGATGCTGCGGGGCAGTTCAACCCGAATGGCCTCAGCGCCTACCAGCGCCGTCAGATCAGGGAAAAGGCTGTCATGTGGGCCGGCCCGGAGTCCCGCGCGTTCGTTGAAACAGGCGACGAGGCGGCGGTTGCCTTGCTGGCCTGTTCTCCGTTGGGTGCCCGCAAACTGGTCGCATTCCATGAATCAGGGCTGCTTGGCAAAGTGGCCCGGCCCACTGATTTGCTCCGAATCATTACCCTGTACGGCGATAACGCGCTGCTGTTCGCGGTCCAGCACGCGGGGGAATTGCGAGACCCAGACCGTTTCCAAGCCTTCATGGCAACTCCGCTGGATTATTCATTGGGCCTGAAGTCACTCGATCAGGGGGTTGCAGAGGCAAGGACGGTAAATCTCAGCTATTTCGCACGGAGTCCACCGTGGGATGCAAGGACGGTCGTTTTCTTCGGAGGGATTGCAGCCATCGCCGGACTCGTTGTCTGGCGGCGCAGGCGAAGAGGAGGGATTGGGGTTTGAGGCTGCGGGCCTGCCTGACACCGCAGCCCGTGTCAGCACTGTCACACTTTTTCTGGAGATTCAACTATGGAACTGATCCTGATTGTCGGCGTCGGCGTGATGAGCGTCATGATCATCGCTGCCGCTTGTGGTGGCATCGGTGGCAACTCGAAATAAGGAGATAGGCTGCGGGCCGGGTTCAACGCATAGCCCGGCGCGGTCAATCGTGAGGTTCGCACGCCTTGCAGGGCCGCCGCAGCCGGTTTTATCACAATCACTTTCGCCCATAGAGGTGCAAGCAATGGAAGGGTTTATCTTCGGCCTGTTCATGGCCAGCGTGATTATAGGCTTCATTCTCCGCGCGGTCGGCAAGTCTGAGGAGACAAACCGCGCTATTAAAGACGGCGGCCTGAAGGCTTTGCAGTGGTGGCTTCGCAAGTGAAGCTATCGAACGGTCAAATACGGACGGCAAACCCGGCCGAGGATGGCAAGTTCGCTCATCTTCCAACACTTTCGCCCGCAAAAAAGGAGATTTGTTGTGGACACGATCATCGGCGTGGTGATGGGTCTCATCATGCTCGGCTGCATACTCGGCAGCGTCCTGCGCACTGCTGCTAAAAATGAGGAAGTCAAAAGCGCCGGCCTTTCGGCGCTCGAAAAGTGGCTCAAACGCTAACACGGACGGCAAACCGCGCCAAGGATGGCCTCTTTTTGGGGGTTTAACAATGCACGCGATGATAATCGTGACCGGGACTGTAATTACGCTGTTGGCGCTCGCGGCACTCTGGCAGCTTGTCACCGGACAGCAAAAACCGGAGCCGCTTGAGGCAGTCATCAAGCGGACGGCAGAGGCTTCTCTGCCCGGTGTGGAGGAGGCTATCCGGCAGTTTGCCGAGCAAAACCCGGAAGCCATTCGCAAAGGATGCCAGCTACATATCAGCGTGCGGCCATGCGACAACTCGCGCCTGCCGCCTGAATACCTGAAGGCTTTCGAGAAGGCGGGAGGGGGAAATGGACAGGCTGAGGCATGATGTGGCTTTTGCGGCTGCCAATGCCTGCACCGATGCTGTAGCGTCTAAGCTCCCTCCGGCTAAACGCGGACAGGTGTTTGAAGTCTTCTATAAGGCTTTCCGGGCCGCGCTGGAGAAATATGACGCCATGCGGGAGCTTCAAACGGCCAGGTTGAAACCATCGAGGAATTGACCATGCGGAAGATATTCAACCGGTCGATGCTCGTGTTCTTCCTCGTGGCCTCCGTTTGGAATTGCCACATGATCGCGGAAGACCTGAAGCACCCGGAAATATGGGATCAGGACTGGAGGCATGATCCGCGCATCTGGCTGCCGGCGCTGGGCGAGATTGCCGTTCTTTACGCTGCGTTCGGCGCGCATATCTGGCGCGTGGAAAGGCGGGACAAACGATGCAGCGCTCCACAGAGACGCTCGACGAAGTAATCGAACGCCTCAGCATGAATGCTGAACTGGGCGCTGTATCGCAGCTCATGCAGGAGAAGCAGGCCATGCAGAACGAATCCGATCCCGACAGGCTGAATAAAGCGCTCGCACAAATACGTGCCCTGAAGTCAGCCGATTATCCGGTCATGCGACTGGTGCATCCACAAGGGCCGGTGGAGCACAAAATGGCCTGGCGGCGCTGGGCCGATGTGCCGGAGCCGGCTAAGTTGTTCATGCTCCAGGATTTGGTCTCATGGGAAGACATTACTAACCGTGACATGGCCCATATCCTCCTCCGCGAACTGGACGTGGGCAAGCTGAGCGACGGCCAGCGTGATATGCTGATCCGCCTTGCGGAGCCGGAACCGGCTCGCGGCAAGATGTCACTGGAAGAGTTGAAGAACCTGGCCAATTGGCAGAGAAACGGTCACGCGCGGAGCAAGGATCACAGCCTGGAGCGGTAACTGGGGCAATGCCGCCGGGGAACCAACCGATGAGCACGCCATCGCGGAAGCCTGACCACAGGATCATCCGCCAGATACTCGACGATGTAGAAGCGGTGACAAATGGCCGCTTCTATGAAGACCCTGACCCTCCGCAGGGGCCGGTCGAAATGTTTCTGGCGCGCGATGGCAGGCAGGGCTATGCGTTCCATGCCTTGCCGATAGCGCAGAAGGTGCAGGTATTAAGCGATTACGCTGAACTGGACAGGTATGAAGCCGCAGGCATCAGCTACCGGCAACTCAACCAGATTGTATGGAACGTGATTGAAGGCAAGCCGCGCGCAGAATGGCTCGATGGTACGGGCCTTCACGATCCGGCTAGGAAGATTTCGCTCGACAGGCTGAAGGAAATGGCCGCTGACAAAGCGAAGCAGCCGGTGCATCACAAGGGCCGTGATAATGGAATGGAAAGGTGAACAAGCAACGATGAAAAATAAGCGCCGCATCGAGGAACGGCTAGAGAGCTACAAGCTCTTCTTTGACAGATTTAGATATAGTTCGTCACTTACGGCGGACATAGATGGAAAATGGCGCACTTGGCCGGATTTAACCGCTGAGGGAAAGCTGGACTTCATGCTGGTGAATGCGGCTGCCAGTGGCATTCCGTTTGAGCCGCTCGCGGAAGTGATGCGCGATGCTATGGGCGATCTGCCCCAAGCTGTCCGGGAGGAAGCTGCCCTGCGGGTCGCGCTACGCTATCAACAGGAATTGCACGAACTATGGAAGTTGCTGCCGCGTGAACAAGAACCGGCATCCCTGATCGAAGGGTTCAAACAAGTGCTGGGCAAACAATCCCTCGCCGCTCTGAAAGCCGAGGGCCAGGGAAAACAACCGGGACGGCAGCCATCCCGCAGCAAGGGAATTGAGAGGTAGGTGCCACGATGACCGTGGAGGAGCGGCTGGAGCGGATCGAGGCGATGCTTGCCCTGCTGGTGGAGCGGCAGACCGTGCGCGAGTGGTACACTACTGAACAGGTCGCTCAGCTGGTTGGCAAGTCTGAATTTACCGTCCGGGAATGGTGCCGCCTTGGCCGCATCCATGCCGAGAAACGCCGCAGCGGTCGCGGCGCTCACCCGGCATGGATCATTTCACATGAGGAATTGCAGCGGTTCCAGCGCGAAGGTTTATTGCCGCTAAACGGCCACGCCGGCTAATTCCTGCCCGAACACGCGGTCAATCGCCGCCTGCTGCGTCGATGGATACAGGTGCATGTATCGCCGCGAAGTCTTCTCATCCATGTGGCCGCACCATTGCTGCAGGAGGCGCTGATCCACGCCCATGCTGGCGCAGGCGGATACGAAGCTGTGCCGCAGGGTGTGGAAGCCCCGCATCTTTTCCCATTTCGTCCCCGCCAGCACACGCTCAAAATGGTCCCGCATTTCATTTCGCGTCAGGGCCGACTGCGCCGGCCTCTCCCTCACCCGCACCGAGGACAGCCGCCCTTTGAGCGATGACGGCCGCACCTTTTCGTCCTGGTGGCCGGTCGTCCGGCTTCGCTTTTTGCTGCGGAACACCTCGCCGACATGGCAGAACAGGGCTGGACCGCCCGGATGGTCGGCCAGCCAGTCCTGCAACACTTTCTTGAGGAAACTGCTGAGCGGAACCCGCCGCGTCGTTCTTTCCCCCCTCGCCCGCTTCTTCTCCCGGATCAGCACGGTATTGCCTGCGAAATCCACGTCGCTGACCAAAGCACGCATGATTTCGCTGCGGCGTGCCCCGGAGTGGGCGGCGAAGCAGAAGACAGGATAAATCCACGGATGCGATGCCTTCGCTTTCACATGGGCCAGCAGCTCGATCAATTCGCCGGCTTGCAGGTACAACGCCTCCCAGAGCGTGTCCGGGTTCCCGCCGGCGGCAATCTGCCGCTCGATCTCCGCCATCGTCATGAAGGGCGGTTTTTCATCGGCCTTGGGATAGCGCAGGCCGCGATTGGGAAAGCGTCCAGAGGTCAGGCCCATTGGCTCACCCCAATTCCATGCAGCCCGGAGCGTCGCCACTTCCTTGCGGATCGTCGCTGGGGCCACGTCGTCCTTGGCCCGCTTATTGACGTAATCCTGCAAGTTGGCCAGCGTCAGCTCCGGCAGCGGGAAGCCATTGCCGAGGAAGCGGCACGCATGGTTCAGGTGCAGCTTGCAGGTGTCGAGGCTGTTGGCCTCGATGGTGCCGTTGCTGTGCGTGGCAAGGTAGCGTTCCTTAAGCTGGGAGATGGTGGTGGCCTGGCGGTGGTTGATCGCTATGCCGTTGGCCGCCTGGGGTGGTTTGCCATCGTGTTCCATGAAGGTCACGATGTCGATGCCGTCTGGTACGGCCAGAAGCCGCTGCTTGATCCGCATCAGCAGGTAATCAACCAGCCTGGACTTGGATTGCGCTTCGTCCTCGCTCACGGCACCGAGGGTGAAGGTGTGCCGCTTTCCAAGATACATGAACAGGATACGGTAGCTGTCGCCTCGAAGCTGAATGGTAGCCACGGTACACTCGCTGTTGCGCGAATCCAACGTCATCACAACGAGTGTACCAAGTTTGTACCAAAGCCGAAGGCAAGTTGTCGGGAAACAGTTACGGGGAAAGGCTTTGCGCCGTGTGGGATTCGTAGCTCCTGAACCTGGCGCGTCTGCCAGTTCCGCCACTTCGGCAAGTGCGTTTCAACGGAAAGTATCTTAGAGAGCGCCGCGCGCGATCGTCAAGGGCGATTGTGTCGATGGCAATTCTCAAGTGTTTATGGCCCTCGTTCCTTGGCTCAACCAACGATTGGCAGGAGGTTCATCCGCTCTGCTTGCGATACCAGGATAGCGTTTGCGCCAGACCGTCCTCGAAGCCGATCGCTGGTTCGTATCCCAACTCGCTCCGCGCCTGGGAGATGTCGGCGCGGGAATGGCGCACGTCCCCGGCCCGTGCGGGCGCGTGCCGCGGCGCGAGGTCGGTGCCTAGCTGGCGGTTGAGCGCCGCCACGAGTTCGAGGACGCTGGTACCTCGGCCCGTACCGATGTTAAAGACACGACCGGATACGCCCGGCCTCTCGGCTGCCCGTGTCAGCGCTTGCACGACATCCGTGACAAAAGTGAAATCGCGCGTCTGCAAGCCGTCGCCGTAAATCGTCGGCGCGCGGCCCGCGCTGAGCGCCGCGGCGAAGAGGGCAATCACACCCGAGTAGGGACTGTCCGCCCGCTGACGCGGCCCAAAGATGTTGAAAAAGCGCAAACGCACCGTCTCCAGCCCGAAGGCGGCCGTGAAGGATTGCGCGTACATTTCGCCGGCCAGTTTCGCCGCGGCATAGGGAGAGAGCGGCGCGAGAGGATCGCTTTCCTTCTGCACCTCTCCCACCGGGATACCGTAAGCGCTACTGCTGCCGGCATAGACGACGCGGCGCACACCGGCACGGCGAGCGGCGTCGAGAACGTGCAGCGTACCGCTGGCGCAGACACGGTGCGTATCGGCGGGCGCCTCGATGCTCCGCTGCACCGAGGCGAGAGCAGCCAGATGAAAGATCACACCGACGCCTTGCACGGCTCGCTGGATCAGCGCGGCGTCGGCCACATCGCCGTCGATGATCTCCGGCGCCGGTACGATCTGAGACAGGTTGGCGCGGAGGCCGGTGCTGAAATCATCGAATACGCGGACACGTCTGCCCTGTTGCACCAGCGACTCGACCAGATGGGAGCCGATGAATCCTGCTCCGCCCGTCACCAAACATAACTCGCTCATGTATCCTCACCCACCTCTTCGCTGCCAATCGTCTCGAGGATCGACAAAGCAAACATACGCCCTGGGCAACGAAAAAGCGAGTCGGCGTTCATCCACTTATTGGGATTTGTCGCCGTTTGCCGACGCGGGGGGCGGTTCCGACGCCTGGATTATTTTGCTCGCGTTGGCGTGGGAACTAGATTCCTTGGCGGCTTGGGATTTCGCGGAGGCATCCTCCATGTCCGCTAAAGGTCCGTATTGCCAGTAGGCGGGCTTGGTGACATTGACCACCGCGTATTTGGAGTCGTTGGCCTGCTTATCGAACAGTGGCACAACGAAATGCTGTTCATCGAATCCGGTGCCTTTGTGCAAGCTGCCGCGCTGGAAGGGACCGGCGCCGCACACCCAGCTATTGCGTTCGCTGCTGATGGCTTGCAGCGTGCCCGATTGCCAGACCGGATCGCCGGTGACGCGATTGTAGGCAAAGACAGCGATCTTGGCGACGGCCCGGCGATTGCTCTTCTTGGCGAGGGCGATCTCCGGAATCATGGCCCCCGGAATGCCCGGCATGACAGCCGGTATCGACATCTGCGGCACGCCGACGAGCATCTCGTTGCGATCCGTGCCTACGCTGCCGGACCGCGCTTCGACGACGTAGGTCGCTTTCTTGCGATCTTCCTGCAAGAGACATCCGCAAGCCAACAATTGTTGCCTTAAGGAACTTATCAGATACCCTTTGTCCGTAACACCGTCGAGGTACTGCGGATCGAGGTAAACGCGCTTCCCGGAAAGAAGGCTGAAATCGAGGCGGGAAACCGTGTTGTCGATGGAATGCGAGATCAGCAATTGCTCGGTGGCTGTGCGGGTCGTGTCCGTGACACGGGTAGTGCCGCATCCCGCAGTCAAAACAACCAGCAGAAGGACCACGCCAACGCCGCGGCCTTCTGACGCTCGCTTGAGATGCCGTTTCCTCATATTCTGCTCCCCGCCTGGTTCCACTCGTTCTTTGGAAGAAGGCGCGGCAGGCCATCGGAAATCATGAAGGAGGGGAGTGTAGCGATTCGATGCTGCGCGTCAAGATGAGGCTCCGCAGAAACGGAACCTGGTCACTACTCTGAATAGGCCGCCGGGTTGGACCGTCTAGGACAGCTAAGCGAACGAACCAAGGCGGCTGGTTGCCGTGTGAGGAAAGAAAATGGGTGCTCGGTGGGTGTTCGGTGTTACGCTGGTGTTTTTAGTTGGATGCGGGTCCCCTTCTGCAAGGCTTGAGGAGGCCAAGGAGTACGTTCAGCAGGCACTCGAAGTCTGGAAGAAGGGTGGCAAGCCGGATGAACTGAACTCCCTCACTCCGCCGATCGACTTTCACGAGGCGATGTGGAACGCCGGAGAGAAGCTCGTCAGCTTCGAGGTGGGCGCCGTTCGCTACATCGACAAGGCTAAGGTAGTCCGTTGCGAAACCCGCCTCACCGTCCGCAACCGCAAGGGCAAGGAACGGACCGAAGCCGTGGTCTATGATGTGACGCTGGGATCACCCGTGAAGATCGTCAACAACCCCATGCCTTGAGGTTAGCATTCTCTCATTCGGCGGCACGCTCGATACTCACTTCCTCGCCAGCCGACTGGAAGATCACGCCCTCGACGGGAAGGGTGAAACTGGCCTCGATCCGAGCACGCGTCGCCTTCGAGGGAACAAGAATCGGTGCCTCGACCGAGGCGAGAAAGCGCCCGTCCCCTCAGCAATCGCGGACAAACGCTACTTCTAGAGGATCACCCAATTGAAGCTCGCCGTCGAGAAACGTCACCCTTGCGCGCATGACGGCCTGTTCCGGGGTTACGTCCTTATCGTCGAGATAGCGGGCCTCGCCCCCGGGCCGATGTACCTTTATCAACATGCCAAGAGCCACCTTGGCTTCTGGGGGCCAGGGAGCCTGCGGCGCAAACGCGATCTCTGGCCGGATGACATCTCCCGGCTGCAGAACGGGGACATCGGGTCGAGAGCAGCCCGATCCCAGCAGCACGACCAGGAGGACCGGGATAAACCATCGGCGCATAAACGCATCCCTTGGATGGGAGTGAACCGTCTGGCCCCATCCTTTTGCAAGAGTGGGACCAGACGCCTGGTCCGAATCATTCCGGCTCGATTACCTCGCCGTAATCGGGCGTCTCGATCGACACCCAGGTTTGGTCCGAAGCACTTGAGCTGAAGAAGCGAACACTGCCGTCTCCCATGCACACATTGATGCCCGAGATGGTGAAACTCTGCGACTTCTGGGGGTGAACACTGGTAATCGGGGGCGCCCATTCCGGATGCCGCATACAGTGGCAGTTCCAGGGCTGGTCGAACGGCCACGACCCGGGGACCGCGCCGCCTCGGTTGACGAAGCCGTTACGCGGGTGATACGGGCTGTTATAGAGTGAGCTGGGAACCATGCCGTTCGCCCACTGCGCCGCGCCGGGATACTGGTTGGCGCCTAGCGGTGGATTGAAGTCGTTGGGGATGGAGCGGGGGTCGACGCCGTAGCCCCACAGTATCGCGCACGCGCCGAAGGCGCCACCTGTCATCGTGGAGTACTTCTCACCGAAGATGAAGGTGTTGGACAGGCCGTCGGTGATTTTGGCGAATTTGGCCGAGGTGTCGCCGAAGACCTGCCAGTTGGCGGAGTAACTGCTCACGCCCCAGGTGGTGTTGGACGTGCTGGCCCAGTTGGGATAGAGGTTGGGGAAGTTCGTCGAGCCTTGCTGCCCGGACAGGGGTAGCTGATAGGTGCCGTTGGGGGGGTAACTGCGGTCCAGCGGGGCCTGCAGCACCTTGAGCGGCAGCGAACGCGAGGCGTCCACCCCAAGAGCGTGGATATTGTTCTCCTCCACATATGGGAGCAAGTGGTAAAAGATGGACCCGCCCGCCAGGTCCGAGGAGTTCGGATAGATGGTGCCAAACATGGGTGGCAGACGGTCATAAGCGCTGTAGAAGTTGTGAACCGCCAGGCCGACTTGCTTCAGGTTGTTCTGCGACTGCATACGTGCGGCGGCCTCGCGCACCTTTTGCACAGCGGGGAGAAGCAGGCCGATCAAGATCGCAATGATCGCGATCACAACCAGCAGTTCAATCAGCGTAAAGGCGCGACGCCTTCTGAGACGACGATTCATGAGATCTCCTTTGGTAAAATGAGAGTGAGTGCGTTGGATGGCCTGCGGCGGCTCCGCACGAGGCGCGGAGCCGCCCGCAGCACACGGAACAGGGTCAGTGCGGGGGGTGGAAGACTGCGGTTCACGCCGTCTGGTAGAGGATTACATTCAGGAGAAGCCCTGCCCGTGAGCCACCGGCTCGAAAGCGCGCAGGGAGAGACGAGTTAAGGCAGGGAAGGATCGGATTGGACCTTCGTTGTCGTTCATTCGCTAACTCCGATCATGACCTTCTTAGGAATAGACAATGTAGTGCCCCTCGTCAATCAATATTTTCCGGTACTTTACAGCCCGCTGGCTAAAACCGATTCCATTCATATCCGCTCGATCCGCAGAGGATTCTCGCGCAGAAAAATCTCCAGCTCCGGCTTTGCGAATACGCCCGTCGTCGTGCCGATGGCGCGCACGCAACTCGCTCCGACGGCGCTGCCGATGCGCAAACATCCTTCCTCATCCAGCCCGCGCAACATGCCGTCGATGTAGCCGGCGGCGAAAGCGTCGCCGCCGCCGGTGCCGTCCACGAATGGCACGCGATAGCTCTCCGCCCGCAAGCGCACGCCGTCGCCGATCAACACCGAACCGCGATCGCCCATCGTGATAATGACCGTTCGCGCTCCCAACTCGTGGAATCGCTCCGCCTGACGCAATGCGTCTTTTTCGCCGAGGATTAGCTCCGCCTCGTAATCGTTCGGCAGAAACACATCCACATGCGGTAATAGTTTTTCCAATCGCGGCAGATAAGCGGCTGGCCCCGGCGTCACCACGTCAAGGACCGTCTTCGCTCCGCCTTGGCGCGCCGCGGCGAACACCGGGATCAATTCCTCTGCTTCCAGACCGCCCATCAGCAGATAGCCGCCCACGTACAAAATGCGGCATTTCGCCACGCGCTCCAGCGGAATGTCGGCGGCGCAGAAAGCGGCGTTGGCGCCGAAGGTGTGGATGAAGCGGCGATCCTGACCGGCCACGTTGACGATGATCGTTTGGGCGGTGCCCACATCCGGGCTGACAAGTAAAGAAGTGACATCGACCTGGCACTCCCGGAGCATATCGGCGACGACGCGGCCAAACACATCCTCGCCGACACGCCCAACCACGGCCGCCGTTATGCCCAGCTTGACCAGATCGACGGCGACGTTCGCGGCGCAGCCGCCGATGGTCAGAAGCAACTGATCGGCCACCACCAACTCGCCCGGAGCCGGAAGGTGCGAAATCGGCGAGCTTACGTGATCGGCAACAATGACGCCGGCACACAATACGTCGGTCGAAACAGTCATGACGCGCTCCAACGAGGACACGATAAATAAGGGAACCGCGATGCAGGATAACACAAACCATGTGTCAGGCAACGCACATCCGCGCCGCGGCCGAAGAGCCGCGACCGTAAGGGAGCGGAGGCGAGACCGCTCCCTTACGGTCGCGGCTCTTCGGCCGCGGCGCGGATCTTGCAAATGCAGACCAATCTTATCGCTTATTTATTTCGTCGAACAACTTGCCTTCCTCTTTTGACTCAACCGTCTCTGCTGGTTATGATGATTAGAAGGAAGGGAGAAGGAGCGGCAGGTTGCTGGGCCTTTTTGTGTTCCCGAGGGCGCATCCACACGAGAAGGATTGAATAGAAAAAAAACCAGGAGTGGACGCGGAACATGTTGCAGGGCTTGGTTGGGACGGCGACGCGATGGCTCAACGATCTGCAACGTTCGTGGCATCGCCCTCGCCCCTTGCCGCCGCCGGCAGGTAAATCGGCCTCCACTCCCATTAGCTATGGCCCGCTCGAACGTGTGTTGCTGACCGATGGCGTTGGCCGGACGCTGTTCGAGGAGTTCGCCAATCATCGCTCGGAGGCGCGCGGCGAAGAGGAAACGGGCTGGCTCTTGCTCGGTTTGCGGGAGGCGCGCGAAGCGGTAGTGTTGGCGACGTTGCCGGCCGGTGCGATGCGCGATGCCAGTGTCGCGCACGTCCGCTTCAACAGCAACGCCCAGGCGGTTGCCAGCCGCATCGTCCGCCAGACGGATCGTCGTCTGAATATCATAGGCGTGGTGCATACCCATCCGGGATCGCTGCGCCATCCTAGTGACGGCGACTTGCGAGGTGATGGGCAATGGGTGGCGAACCTGCGTGGCCACGAAGGCGTCTTTGGCATTGGCACGGCCGATGGGATTCCGACGCCGGGCGACTTGTTCGCTTATCAGCCGCGGCCGCATGTGCAATGCCTTCGTGGACTGCGCTTCTCCTGGTACGCTCTTCGCCAGGGTGACAGCGCTTATCGCCCCTTGCCCGTGGAGCTGACGATTGGACCGGATCTGGCACGATCGTTGCACGATATATGGTCTACGTTGGAGTTCCACGCCGAGCGCATCGAGCGACTTTGTCGCCAACAGTCGGCGATGCGGTTCGAGGTGATGACCGATGAATGGGGCACGGGGTTGCTCCTCACCCTGCCCCTGGCCGAACCCGGCGATGCCGTGCAGGTGCTGATTCGGCCCAAAGAGGTGCGGTACTATGTGCTTCGGAGCGGGGAACTGCTGGAGGTCCAACATCACGACGAGTGGGTGGACCGCGGCGTTTACCAGCTGCTCGCGTTCTTGGCGGCGCGAGCCTGAATGCGTGCAATGCCAGCCGCGGGGCTGGCTCATCTCGTGGTTTCCTCCGGCCGACAAGCCGGGGGCAGATTAAAACTGGGAAGGAGAACTGTCCATGGACTTCCGTCCCCTCAACGACACCGAACGACGGCAGCTCATCAATGCCCTGCGCGGCAATGCCGAGAGCGATCGTGCCATCCTCATGGACCGCCGCGACACCAGCTTCCTCGGCACCGCCGATGAAGTCACAGACGAAGAGGTGATCTCGGCCATCAAATCGGTCCCGTGTCACTATTAACCTGGTTTTCGGTTTTCGGTTTTCGGTTTTCGGTATAAGACCCGGGAGCCGAAAACCGAAAACGGAAAACCGAAAACTGAAAACCGTATGAGTCTTCTCGACAGCGAGGCCGGCAAGCGGCGCTTGCTCAGCGTCGAGATTCCGGTCATTGAACGCTACAACGAAGGGCGTGATCCTGCCTTCCAGATCCGTCTGAGCCGGCTGGGCGGCACCCTTGTGTTGCGCTATTGCCTCAAGCCGGGGCACAATATCTATCAACTTGAAACACGCCTGGTTTCCAGTTATCCGACCGTGCCGCCGGAAACGCGGGTGCTGACCGCCCTCAAGCATTGTCCGCACCTGCTGGAAGGCCAAACGTTGTGCCTGTGGCGTCAAGGCAGCACGCGGGCAGGCAGCCGCTGGGATCCGGCGCGGTTCACCTGCATTTTCGCCGTGCAGGCGGCATGGCGATGGCTGGCTTGCTACGAAGTCTGGCACGAAACAGGAGAATGGCCGCTGCCGGAGGCGAAGTGACTCCTCCGAGCCTGCACTGTAAGCGAAGGCAGCCTTCGCTTACAGTGCAGGCTCGGATATAGACAGTGATGCGAGGACGCAGTTATGGCTCATCTCCTCCAGGTTGGAGCGGGAAGCGGTGGAATGCCGGTTCTGGACATGCTCTGCCGGGACCCAAAGATTGGCCGCGTCACGCTCATCGAGCCGGACGTTTACAAGCCCCACAACGTCGAGCGCCATCTGTTTCCGCTCTCGGCCGTGGGCGAGCCGAAGGCCGAGTTGGCCCGCTGCTGGCTGCTCGAACGCCGGCCGGATCTCGTGGTGGATCTCTTGCCTTGCGATTTGTGCGATCCGGCGCATCAAGACGCCATCGACGTGGCGGCGGCCGGCTGCGACATCGGCGTCTGCGCCGCCGACAATGAGCCGGCCAAGTATCACTGGGACGCGCTGATGCGCCGCCACGCCAAGGCGTGGACGCTCGGCGAAGTGCTCAGCGGCGGCATCGGCGGATTCGTCCACTGGTTTGTGCCGGGCGGTCCCTGTTACGGCTGCGTGGCCAGCCACCTTAAGCGCTCCGTAAAGGTGGAAAATGAGCCGTCGCCTGATTATTCCCAACCGGGAGGGCCGGTCCGCGAGACGACCAT
>Ga0209062_1004367_pt1 | contig 14854 bp, 11 predicted proteins | sample Coa_R2_2_FD_187158 | JGI IMG/M metagenome (GOLD analysis project Ga0209062, IMG submission 187158) | Surface soil microbial communities from Centralia Pennsylvania, which are recovering from an underground coalmine fire - Coalmine... | ecosystem: Environmental > Terrestrial > Soil > Unclassified... | reverse complement strand
CGTTCTTCTGTCGTATGCCGATAAATTAGCGGCGCTGGCCGATGACGCCGAAAGAGCTGTAGGCGCTGCCGAAGGCAAAGTCGCCGGTGACCTGCCTATTGGCGTCTCTACAACGATAGCGCAATACGTTCTGCCGTGGTTGCTCGGCGCATTTCTCGCCGAGCATGTGAAAGTGCATTTCTCCCTGCACGTCGGCAACACCAGTCAGGTTGTGAGGACGGTGCTTGACGGCAAGACCGCTGTCGGGCTGATTGAAGGGCCCGCCGGCAACCGGGCAGTGCGAACCGAGCCATTCATGGAAGACGAACTGGTGCTGATCGCAGCGCCGCATTTCGAGTTCGACCAGCTCTCGCCTCAGCAGCTTGTTTCGGCAACGCTACTCATACGTGAACGGGGCTCAGGATCCCGCCATGTGATAGAGGCGGCCTTGGCAAAAGCCGGTGTCCGGATGAAGTCATTCCGCAGCGTGATCGACCTTGGATCCACGGAAGCGATCAAGTCCGGAGTAGAAGCCGGACTTGGCGTTGGGTTCGTGCCGCGCCGTGCCATTGCAAAAGAACTGGAGCTGCGCACATTAAAGGTGCTTGCCGTCCCCGGTGTCCGGATCGTCCGCCAATTCTCTCTTGTCTCACCCACCGGGCCGGAGCCAAAAGGAGCCGCCGGAGCGTTTCGCCGATTTGCCCTCGAACGCGCCCGCTTGCTCACGCATACGCCGAAGAAGCGCATGCGCAGAGTTGTCCCCGTCCGATAATTCCAACTAATCAGCAATTGGAATTACTGCTTGGACGTCCGTCGCGCTCGCACTTAAGACTTGTGCTGTGAGCAAGAACATCTTTTTTATTGCAATCATCATCGCCGCCAGCGGACTGGTCTCTCCTCCTTTGGCATTGTTTGGCGGCCTGATTTATGGCTTCACCCTTCAGCACCCGTTTCATGTAGAAAGCAAACGGCTTTCGAAATTCTTGCTGCAGGCGTCGGTGGTCGCGCTCGGCTTCAGCATGAACCTCCATGAAGTGGTACACGCCGGCAAATCCGGATTTCTCTACACAGCGGCGAGCATCACCCTCGCGATGGCGATCGGGCTCGGACTCGGGTACCTGATTCGCGTGGGTAAGAAGCCGGCATTCCTCATCAGCGCCGGTACCGCGATTTGCGGGGGAAGTGCAATCGCGGCCGTCGGCCCGATTGCTGCTGCCAATGAAGAAGATATGGCAGTCTCGCTGGGCGCGGTATTCATTCTGAACTCAGTGGCGCTGTTTCTTTTTCCCATGGTCGGCTATGCACTGCACCTGAGCCAGGCGCAGTTTGGTTTGTGGTCCGCCCTGGCAATTCACGACACCAGTTCGGTGGTCGGCGCGACATCGCGGTATGGTCCGACGGCGCTCGCAGTGGGTACGACAATCAAGCTCGCGCGCGCACTATGGATAGTGCCATTGTCGGCGATAACGGCGGTGATGCTGAAGAGCAAGTCGAAGATCCAGTGGCCGTGGTTCATCGCGCTGTTCTGCCTGGCAGCACTGGCGAACACCTTGCTCCCAGTTCTGAATCCGGAATTCAACGCCCTCGGCCGACTGGGAAAGATCGGCCTGACGGTTACGCTGTTCCTCATCGGCACTGGGCTGAATAAAGAAACGCTGAAGCGGGTAGGTGTACGCCCCCTGCTCCAGGGATTGATGTTGTGGATTATCGTCGGCGCGAGCACGCTGGCGCTGATCGTATTGAATTGGATTCACGTGTGACCCAGGGTTTGACCACGCGCACCGCGAACCGGGATACTGAACTCCATGTCTCGCGGCAGAAAACTGGCGCTCGTGCTGGTGGGAATTGTATTGGGCATCCAACTCATTCGTCCCGCAAAAACCAATCCTCCAGTTGATCCGCAGCGCGAGCTGACCGCAAATACCCAAATGCCGCAGCAGGTGAGTGACTCTCTGCATCGTGCCTGCAACGACTGCCACTCCTATCGAACTGTCTGGCCCTGGTACAGCAATGTTGCTCCCATTTCCTGGGTCGTTACTGACGACGTGAACGAAGGGCGTCGCCACCTGAACCTCTCTGATTGGTCGCAATACGATCCGAAGCGCGCTGACAAGAAGCTGAACCAGATCTGCGAAGAAGTAAAGGGCAACTGGATGCCGTTGGTGTCCTATAAACTTATGCATCCGGCCTCTCGGTTGACGGAGCACCAGCGCGCGGAGATTTGCCTGTGGGTGGGCGCAGAGAGACAAAAACTCACCCAATCCGAAACTGCGAGCCACTAAGTGTCGAGAGGCGGTTTCGTGGTGCGGCTGTGATTTGATGGGCACCCATGCGGTTTGAAGGTGGACGGTTTCCGCCGCGCCGATCCGAGCCTCAACAATTCCAGGCCTTCAGCCCCGGAGGCTCTCTCGTTTTTCCCCGCAACCTATTTCCAAACCACTCGTAGACACTTTCCAACCGCTTGCATACGCGATTCTAGTATGATTTCCCGCTACTAAGCTCTTACGAGAACTTCCATGAGACTTCGCTGTGCGGTACTCTGCGCAGTATTCGCTCTCTTCACTCTCGTTTTATCGGCGCAAACACAACCGACAAGTACGAAAGCACAACAACAGCCGGAAGCAAAGCCTCCGGTACATCCCCTACCACCTGGGGCCGAGGAGAAGAATCCGGCAGAAGAGCCGGCCGGCGTCGATCTCGTTTGGGGATTCAAGATCCCGACCCGCGATGGCGTTCATCTGAATGGCACGGTCTACAAGCCGCATGATCAGAAAACTCCCCTTCCGGTTATCTTTACTCTGACCCCCTACGTTTCCGACAGCTATCACAGTCGTGCCTACTACTTCGCACAACATGGATACGTTTTCGTGCTGGTCGATGTGCGTGGGCGCGGCAATTCCGAGGGCACCTTCGATCCGTTCGTGCAGGAACCGCACGACGGTTATGACATTGTCGAGTTCCTTGCAAAACAGCCATGGGCGGACGGCAAGGTCTCCATGTGGGGCGGCTCCTACGCCGGCTACGACCAATGGGCGACGCTGAAAGAAGCGCCTCCGCACCTGGCAACCATCGTACCGGTAGCCTCGGCCCATGCCGGCGTGGATTTTCCATTCTTTCGAGGTGTGTGGATCAGCTACGACATGCAGTGGCTGACCTTTACGAGCGGCAAAACACCAAACGCAAATCTGTTCGGCGAGAGCAGCTTCTGGATACAAAAATTCCGCGAGATGTACTTGGGGATGCGTCCGTTCAATACGCTAGACAAAATTGTTGGAAACAATACGACCGTGTTCCAGAAGTGGCTGCAACATCCAACCTACGACACCTACTGGCAGCCGCTGGCGCCCACAACGCAGCAGTACGGGCAGATCAATGTCCCGATCCTCACCATCACTGGCGATTATGACGGCGATCAACCGGGCGCGCTGTCGTACTACACCGAACACATGAAATTCGGAACTCCCGACGCAAAATCGAAACACTACCTGATTATCGGTCCCTGGGATCACCCGGGCACGCGCACGCCCAAGAAAGACGTCGGCGGCCTGACCTTCGGTGATGCCAGCCTGCTCGATATGAATGATCTGCACCGCCGGTGGTATGACTGGACGTTGAAGAATGGCCCGAAGCCCGAGTTTCTGAAGAAACGCGTGGCCTATTATGTCGTGGGTCCCGGCGCCGAAAATTGGAAGTATGCGGACGATCTCGATTCCATAGCCACCGAGCATCGCAAGTTCTATCTCACTTCTCAGGACAGCATCGCAAATGACGTCGTGCACTCAGGCACTCTGAGTGAGAAGCTGCAGTCTTCATCCCCGGACAAGTATGTGTATGACCCGCGCGACCTCCGGCCTGCCGAACTCGAGAAAGTCGATATTGACAAGCCGCTTACTGATCAGCGCTACGCCTTGAATTTGTTCGGCAACGGCCTCGTCTATCACACTGAGGCTTTTTCAGAGTCAATTGAAATTAGCGGTTGGGTGAAGCTCAGTGCGTGGATGTCGATGGACGTGCCCGACACAGATTTCGAGGTTACGCTGTATGAAATCCTTCCCGACGGCAGCAGCGTGCAACTCACTCAGGACACGCTGCGAGCCCGCTATCGCGAATCGCTGAAGGAAGCGAAACTGGTCACGCCGGGAGAAATCGTGCGCTACGATTTCACCGGTTTCACCTGGTTTTCGCGGCGCGTGTCGAAGGGAAGCCGCCTGCGCCTGGTATTGCAATGCCCCAATTCCATCTATTTCGAAAAGAATTACAACTCTGGCGGCGTAGTAGAACAGGAGTCCGGCAAGGACGCACGCATCGCGCACGTCACCTTGTATCACGATGCCGAGCATCCCAGCGTACTGGAAATACCGGTCGTTAAGTAGAAAGCGCTTTCCGCGGAGCACAATACAACACCTAACCTTCCTTTTCGGCATCCGCGTTCGCCTGCTCTACATCTCTAATCTGAAGGATCTCTAATCTGAAGGCGCCGTGCTGGGGTAAATCGTGGAACAACAGATCCTGCTGTCACGCATTCACTTCGCCTTTACCATCATGTTCCACTACATCTTCCCGCAATTGACTATGGGCCTGGCGTTGCTGATCGTCATTCTTATGACAGTCGCTGTCCTGAAGAACGACGATCTCTACCATCAAAGTGCGCGCTTCTGGGCACGGATCTTCGCCATCAACTTCGTCATGGGGGTGGTAACCGGAATCCCCATGGAATTCCAATTTGGGACCAACTGGGCTACTTTTTCGCGCCAGACCGGAGGGATTCTCGGCCATCCGGTCAGCATGGAAGGTGTGTTTTCCTTCTTCATGGAATCTGCATTTCTCGGGTTATTCCTCTTCGGAGAAAAGCGCCTCAGCAAATGGGGACACTGGGCAACCGCAGTCGCGGTGTTCGTCGGTTCGTGGCTCTCAGGATTTTTTATCACCATGGCTGATGCCTGGATGCAGCATCCGGTGGCGTACACGCGCCTGCCGGACGGAAGTTTTTCGCCCACCAGCTTCTGGGGCGTGCTGCTGAATCCCTGGGGTCTGCTTCAGTACATGCACGTAATGAATGGTGCAGTGATTACCGGATCGTTCGTCATAGCAGGCTTGGGCGCGTTTTATCTCCTGAATGGGAACCATCAGGAGCATGCGCGACTATTCGTGCGGATCGGCGTGATCGTTGGCGTAATTGCCAGTCTTTTCCAGGTGTTTCCGTCTGGTGACGAACATGGACGCTATCTGGCGCATCATCAGCCCACGACCGCTGCTGCCATGGAAGGCCTCTTCGAAACGAAGAAGGGTGCGGAGATGGTGTTCATTGGCCAGCCGAATCCCGAGAACCGCACAATCCAAAACCCGGTGGCCTTCAAAGGATTACTAAGTTTCCTGATTTACGGCACCTTTTCCGCCGAGGTGAAAGGTCTCGACGCATATCCGCAAAGCGATTGGCCTGACAATGTCCCGCTCGTCTTTTTCTGTTACCACATCATGGTTGGGCTGGGAACGATCTTCGTAGGCGTAATGATCGCATGCACCTTCCTGCTGTGGCGTCAGAAGCTCTTTGAATATCGCCTGGCACTCTGGGCTTTGCTGCTTTGCGTACCCTTTCCCTACATCGCAAATATCGCCGGCTGGGTGACGGCCGAAACCGGGCGGCAGCCCTGGATCGTCTACGGCTTGATGCGAACTCGTGACGGCTTCTCCCGCATGGTGTCCACCGGCGATACCTGGTTCACTCTGCTCGGATTTATGGGCCTATACGGAATGTTGTCAATCCTGTTCCTCTTCCTTTTGCAGGAGACCATCAAGGAAGGACCCCAATCCTCCGGTGAGCTTGCAATCGGCGCTTCAACAAGTTATCCGGAGCACGACGCCTGATGCCAACCGTCTGGTTCATTCTGGTCGCCTTCATGATTACAGCTTATGTTGTGCTCGACGGCTTCGACATCGGCGCCGGTATGCTTCATTTGTTCGTTGCCGGCACGGACGAAGAAAGACGTACCGTCTTTAATGCGATCGGTCCCGTATGGGACGGCAACGAAGTGTGGATCGTCGCCTGTGGCGGCACGCTATTCCTCGCATTTCCTCTGCTCTACGCGTCCAGCTTCAGTGGTTTCTATCTGCCTCTTACGATTCTGCTCTGGCTGCTAGTCGGACGGGGCATCAGTATCGAATTTCGTACCCATTTGAAATCGCTGGTCTGGACGACCTTCTTTGATGGTACCTTCTCGTTTTCAAGCCTCCTGCTGGCGATCTTTTATGGAGCGGCATTCGGTAATGTAATTCGTGGCGTACCCCTGAATGCAGATCACTACTTCTTCGCGCCTCTTTGGACTACCTTCCGGGTTGGCCCGAACCCGGGCATCCTGGATTGGTACACAATTTTAGCTGCCCTGCTAGCGGTCTTCGCGCTCGCGCTGCATGGCGCACTTTACCTCAACTTGAAAACCGAGGGCGCAATCCAAACTCGGGCGCGCTGGGCAGCGTTCGGTTGCTGGCTCTTCGTGCTCCTCTTGACTGTCATCCAGAGCGTTGCCAGCATTCTCATCCGGCCAGAACTGGAGAAGAATTACCTTCTTCATCCGCCCTGGTTCGTAATTCCTTTCGTTGTCGCGGCGACACTCATGCTTGTCCCGTACTTCCTCTCCAAATCGAGAGATGCGGCGGCATTCTACGCCTCGGCAGCGTACCTGGTCGCAATGATCATGGGCGGAGCTGTGGCGATCTATCCACAGGTACTGCCCTCAAGTGGAAATCCGCAGTACAGCCTCACGATCTATGACGCCGCGGCAAGCCCCACATCGCTCCGCCTTGGACTTTGTTGGTGGTTGCCCGGAATCGCGTTGGCCATCGGCTACTTTCTCTTGATCTACCGAATGTTTCGCGGCAAAACCGTGGCGCATGGAAGGTACGGCCGCTGACCTTTAAACGGGAACTCGCTTGCACTTGGAGCAAACATATCTACTCTTCCTGAAACGCGCTCCCATTTCTTGACTCATTTCCGGCGCGCAGCCTAGCATGAGGACCGGGGAGAGGCTGCATCGTGATCGGCCAGGTTCTGGGCCATTGCCGCGTGGTCGCGAAGATCGGCGAAGGAGGCATGGGCGTCGTCTATCGCGCTTATGACGAAATCCTCCATCGTGATGTCGCCCTGAAGGTCCTGAAGAAGACGGAGGCCCTGGAACGCTCAACGGGCCAGGATTTGCTGCAGGAAGCGCGAGCCTCTTCGTCGCTGGCTCATCCCAACATCTGCACAATCTACGAAATCGGTGAGACCGAGGGCGAGCTCTACATCGTCATGGAGCTGGTCGAGGGCAAGTCTCTGCGAGCCATGACCGGGGAGACAGGGCTTCCGCCGGAGTCGGTGCTGCGCTACGGCGTTCAGATCGCAAGCGCCCTGGCGCGGGCGCACGATCGCGGCATCGTTCATCGGGATCTCAAGGCCGCGAACATCGTCATCACCGCCGAAGGTCTGGTCAAAGTCCTCGATTTCGGGCTGGCGAAGAAAGTCGGCAGCGCGATCTTCGACGCTCCCACTCGTTCGCTTGCGACCTTGGGTGAAGCGTCGAGCGTCAGCGGAACTCTGCCGTACATCGCGCCGGAAATTCTTAGCGGAGAGCCCGCCGACTACCGTAGCGATCTATGGGCATTGGGAGTGGTGCTCTACGAAGCCGCTTCTGGACGGCTGCCTTTTGGGGGACGCACCAGCTTCGAAGTCAGCTCCGCAATTTTGCGTGAGATACCCGCAGCACTCGGGCATCCGGTACCTCCGGGATTGTGGGCGGTGATCCAGCGCTGCCTCGCGAAAGAGCCCATGCAGCGCTATCAGCTCGCGAGCGAGGTACTCGCCGCATTGGAGGCGGTCCAATCGTCGGCGACAGTCTTCCTCGATGTGCCCGGGGACCGAAGCAGTCCCCCGATCGTAAGCATGCACAGCGTGCGGCATGCGAACGTGAAGAAAGGGGACGTGCTGCTCTTGGTGGGCACGACTAAGGGCGCGTTTATCCTGCGCTCCAGCACCCAGCGCAGCCGGTGGGATGTCGGTGGACCCTACTTCCACGGTCATAGCGTGTACGCGATGGCGTATGACGACCGTTCAGGTCAGCACCGTATTTGGGCTTCGACGCAGAATCCGTGGGGTACGCTTTTGCGCTCGAGCGACGATTTCGGTAAGAGTTGGACGAATCCGCAACAGGCCCCAGTCCGATTTCCTCTCGATACCGGCATGTCGCTGAAGAACATCTGGCAGATCACGCCGGGGCGTGCCGATGAACCCGACGTGCTCTATTGCGGCGTGGAACCTGCGGCGCTGTTCGAAACGCGCGATGGAGGACAGAGCTGGTCGCTCATACGGGGATTGTTTGATCATCCGCATCGCCCGCGATGGATGCCGGGGAACGGAGGCCTGTCACTGCACACGATCCTGCTCGATCCTGCGAACAAGCAGCGGATGTATATCGCGATTTCGTCAGGTGGTGTGTATCGCACCGAAGATGGCGGGAGCACATGGACGGCACAGAACCGCGGTGTCCGAGCCATGTTCATGCCGAATAAGTATCCCGAGTTCGGACAATGCGTGCACAAGATTGCGCTGCATCCGGCGCGTCCGGAGCGCCTTTTCCTGCAGAATCATTGGGGCGTGTATCGATCCGACAATTGCGCCGAGTCATGGACAGATATCGCCAACGGAATTCCGTCTGATTTCGGATTTCCCGTGCTTGTGCATCCGCGAAATCCCGATTGCGTCTACATCGTTCCAGTAGAATCCGACGAGTTCCGGTGTGCTTGCGACGGGCGATTGCGAGTTTACCGAACGCGAAATGCGGGCGCTTCCTGGGAACCACTTTCGCGTGGGTTGCCACAAAAGGGAGCTTACGAAACGGTGGTACGCGACGCCCTCGCAGCAGATCCATTAGAACCCTTGGGCATTTACGTCGGCACGCGCAGCGGACAGCTTTTTGCTTCGCGCGACGAAGGAAAAACGTGGCACAAGATTCTCGATGGACTTCCATCGGCGGTTTGCGTGCGCGCCGCCGTCGTCGAAGGCGCATCCGGTGAAACCGTGCGGAAGTTAGCTGAGCGGCCATCGCGAACGGCGCCTTCGCCAAAGAAATCTCGAAACTCACGTAAGACGCGCCAAAGCAAGAAGGGCTGACGATGGCGATTACGTTTCACATCCCCGGCGCGCTGCGAGAGTTCACTGGCGGCCGCGGTCGTGTGGAAATCAACGACTCGCCTGCGACAGTCGGAGATGCTCTGCTCGCGTTGTGGATTCTCTATCCGGGCATTCGGGATCGTGTTGCGACAGAACAGGGGCTTGTTCGCGAGCATATCAACATTTTCGTTGGCGAGGAAAATATCCGGTATACCGGAGGCCTCGCCACCCCTGTGCCCAGTGGCGCTGAGATCTCGATTGTGCCGGCGGTCAGCGGCGGATAAAAAGGCCAGTCAAAAAAGTTACGGATTCTCACAGATCAGAACAATCCGTGAAAATCCGTGTGAATCCGTGACCAGGTTCTATTGAATCAGCGTTGGCTCGCCGTTGCCGTTCTCTTCTTCTGCCGGGATGACAACCGCCGCAGCCACTCGATCCCCTTCTTCCAGATGCAGCAGGCGTACGCCCTGGGTTGAGCGGCCCGCGGCGCGGATCTGCTCCGTCTCCGTGCGAATGATTTTGCCGTACTGGCTGATGATCATCACCTCGCTGTCCTCGGTGACCAGCATGATCGACACTACCTTGCCGTTGCGCTCCGTGGTCTTGACGTTAATCACGCCCTTGCCGCCGCGCGACTGCAAGCGGTATTCATCGACATCCGTGCGCTTGCCATACGCGTTCTCAGTGACACTGAGGATGCGGTCCGCGACGCTCTCGCCGTCGGCTTTGGGCTTTTGCTTCGGCGTTACTGCCATGCCAACGATGTAGTCGCCCTTATCAAGGTCCATGCCGCGGACGCCATAAGCCGGGCGTCCCATGGAGCGGACGTCGTCTTCGTCAAAGCGAATGGCCATGCCTTCGTGCGACGCGAGGAAGACGATCTGGTTGCCGTCGGTAACCTGCGCGCCCACGAGTTCGTCATCCTTGTCGATGCCGATGGCAATGATGCCGCGCGACATCACGTTGCAGAAGTCCTTCAACGGCGTTTTCTTCACCGTGCCGTTTCGGGTGACGAAGAAAACGTACTTATTCTCTTCTTCGAGATCGCGAACTGGAAGGATGGCTCGCACCGTTTCGCCCGCTTGCAGCGCAACGAGATTACCCACGTGCTTGCCCTTTCCGGCAGCGCCCACGTCGGGGATTTCATACACTTTCAGCCAGTAGACGCGTCCGGTGTTGGTGAAGATGAGCAGGTATGCGTGGGTCGAGGCAATGTACATGTACTCGACGAAATCCTCTTCGCGCGTGCTCATGCCCTTGCGCCCCGTGCCACCGCGACGTTGTGAGCGGTACGTCGTAATCGGCGTGCGCTTCAGGTAACCAGCGTGGCTGACCGTGACCGCAACCTGCTCGTCGACGATCAGATCTTCGAGCTGAATTTCGGTGGTCTCGTCCACGATTTGCGTGCGGCGCTCGTCTCCGTATTGCTTCTTGATCTCCTCGAGCTCCTTCACGATCACGTTGCGCAGCTTCTTCTCGGATCCCAGGATCGATTCGTACTCGGCGATCTCGCCCTTGATGGCTTCCAACTCCTTCACGATTTCGTCGATGGAGAGACGCGTCAAGCGGTGCAATTGCAGTTCGAGGATCGCATCGGCCTGCTTGATCGTGAACGGCTTCTCGGGATCGAGCTTGGGCGCCCGGCCGGTGGTGTTGATATCGATCTTCTTGCCGGCGAAGTAGGCAACCAGGTTGTCGCGGGCATTGGCGCGATCCGCGCTGCCGCGGATGATCGCGATCACGTTATCGATGTGATCGAGCGCAACCTTGTAGCCTTCCAAGATGTGCTCGCGGTCTTTCGCTTTCGCTAACAGGAAGGCGGTGCGACGACGCACCACGTCGATTCGATGATCGATGAAGTAGCGGATCGCCTGCACCAGGCCCATCTCTTTCGGCTGGCCGTTAGCGACGGCCAGGAAGATCATGCTGAAGCTCTCCTGCATCTGCGTGTGCTTGTAGAGCTGATTGAGCACGATCTGCGGCTCGGCGCCGCGCTTCAGCTCAATGACGATGCGCATGCCGTCCCGATCCGATTCATCGCGAATGTCACTGATATCGTCCATCGTCTTGTTCGTAGTCAGTTCGGCGATGCGCTCGATCAGGCGCGACTTATTCACCTGGTACGGAATCTCAGTGACGATGATGGCCTGGCGTCCACCGCTGATGTTCTCGATCGCCGCCTTGGCGCGCATCATGAAGCGGCCGCGCCCGGTCTTATAGGCCTCGACAATCCCACCCTTGCCGTGAATAAAGCCGCCAGTGGGGAAATCGGGACCTTGCACGAACTGCATCACTTCGGCGAGACCAGCCTTGGGATTGTTCACCAGCGTGATGGTGGCATCGACGATCTCGGTCAGGTTGTGTGGCGGGATGTTCGTCGCCATGCCGACGGCGATACCGTTGGCGCCATTCACGATCAGGTTCGGATAGCGCGTCGGCAGCACGACGGGCTCGGCGGTGGTGTTGTCGAAGTTCTCGACGAAGTCGACCGTGTCCTTCTCGATGTCGGCCATCATCTCTTCGGCGATGGCCATCAGGCGGCACTCGGTGTATCGGTAAGCCGCAGGCGGATCGCCATCGACTGAGCCGAAGTTCCCCTGTCCGTCGATAAGCGGGTAACGCATGCTCCATGGCTGCGCCAGGCGCACAAGGGCGTCGTACACGGCGCTGTCACCATGCGGGTGATACTTCTTCAAACACTCGCCGACCACACCGGCGCACTTCATGTGCTTGCGGTTGTGGAGCACGCCCATGTCCTGCATGGCGTAGAGAATTCGGCGATGCACGGGCTTGAGCCCGTCGCGAATCTCGGGCAGCGCGCGGCCGATGATGACCGACATCGAATAGTCGAGATACGAACGCCGCATCTCCTCTTCAATGTTGATCGGCTGAATGTTCGCCGCGCCCGGACCTTGTCCGTCGCCGCCGAGGGGAAGTTGTGGATTATTGTTCTGCTCGTCTGCCATGAAAAAACTCTCGGCTTTCAGCAATCAGCTGTCAGCCATTACTCAATTCCGCTCTGCATTTCGGCGCACAATTCGGGTAAACCGCATGGCTTTCGCAAGACCCGGCTAGATTGTCGTAAATAGTTGCATTTACAGGAATTTATGCACCGGAAGAGCAACTTCAATTATACCATTCAGCAGGGCAAAACCGGCGCGGAGAGCAGGTTGAAACACGTGATTCTGAGCGCTTGTAAGACAAGCAAAAGCAGCAAGTTACACGGGCGGCAGCATCTGAATAGAGCGCCCCGGGCCGCAGTCGCTTCCGCAGTATTGTCAACTGCAAGTCCTGACCACAGCGCCTAAACCTTGTCGCTCATGTGCAGCGCGCGACCACTGAGGGGGAAGGTGAACAGAGCGAGTGCGCCCAAAGCGAGAATCGCCGCGATGGCGAAAGATGAATCTTCTTCGTCGACATCAATGCGCCCTGAGCGGCAATAATCGCCGAGCTGCCGCAGATCGACCAACCGATTGCAAGAAGCGAAGTTTGTTTCGGCCTCAGGTTGAACCATCGCCCGAGCAAGGTCATGAATGTGAGTGACACCAGAAGTTCCACGGCAACCACGTCTCCTCCTGAGAAAACTCGCTGGGCTAACTCAGTGGTCCGTTGTTGGCCGGTTGCGTGCCGCGCGACCATCCGTCACCAAGGAGAGGGCCATTCTCTGTAATTTCCGTCACGAACGGCATTGCGACTCGCCCCACGATCAGAAGCGTCGGCGCGGGCAGCTGTTCGGCGTTCGCTAATTTTGAGACCACAGTTCGGCGTACCTGTTGATTCTCGCGACTGGCATTTGAGACAAGCGCGCAAGGCATCTCGCCAGGTAATCCCCGATCGCGCAGCAGGTCGGCAACATGAGCATAGTCGGACTGTGGCATGTAGATGACGAGCGTGGTGGATCCGGTCAACGTGCCCCAGTCGACATCACTTTTGCCGACGCCGCGCTGAACGGTCGTGAACAGAACTTGCGAAGCCACGCGGCGGTCAGTCAGCGATATTCCAGCGGCTGCAGCCGCTCCGAGTGCAGCAGTAATACCCGGGATCACCTCAAATTCAATTCCCGATTTGATCAGCGCTTCGATCTCTTCACCGGCACGTCCGAATATCAGCGGATCGCCGCCTTTCAGTCGAACCACAACGTCGTGCGAACCAGTGAGGGAAATCAACAGCGAATTGATTTCATCCTGGGTGAGCAGTTTGTGCCCGCAGCGTTTGCCGACGTTAATCAGTTCGGCATGCGGCGAGATTATCGCCAGCACTTCGTTGCTCACGAGCGAATCGTGAAGGACGACATTCGCAATTTGCAAGATGCGCGCGGTTTTCAGCGTCAGCAACTCGGGATCACCGGGACCTGCGCCGACGAGGTAGACTTTGCCCATCAGGCACGCTCCCTTACCAGCGTTTTTTGCGATTCGACAAACTCCTGGAACGCTTCCGGGCTGACCAGTTCGTGCAATTGCTTCTTGCGCTGTTGCTCGTCTTGCGTCGATTCGCGAATCAGGTCACGCATTGCACCGAGGTATTCGAGCCAGGACTCATACTCTGGTCCGAACTGCTGCTCTAGTTCATGCCGCAAACGCTGCGCCAGCACCGGGCTGAGCCCATTTGTCGAAATGGCGATCTGCAAGGGGCCGCGGCGAACGACTGCGCCGTAATAGAAGTCGCAGTATTCTGGATCGTCGACCGCATTGCAAAGAATCGAGCGCTCGCCTGCAAGCTGAGACACGAAGCGATTCACGGAAGGAATGTTCGTCGCCGCAATCACCAGAAAGATGCCGTCGAGATCGCGCGGCTCAAACGCTCTCGCTACCCAGATCAACCTTTTTGCAGCAACCCAGTTTTCAACCGCTGCAGTGATATCGGGAGCCACCACCGCAACCGCAGCTCCCGCCTGGAGCAAGCTCTCGATCTTGCTTTCAGCGATCCTGCCACCGCCGACTACAAGACAACGCCTGCCTTTGAGCTTCAGGAAAATCGGTAGCAGCGGCATTAGCCCTCCACTCCCTGCGGAACCGGCCCAATCGGAAGGTCGCGTGGCACTGCAGGGTCAAGCGCGCCGGCAAGAATTGCGCGAAGGTCATCGTTGCTGTGTCGTGCGAAAAATTTCCTGAGGTTTTCTCCCGGATGCCGCACCATCTGAAAATGATTCAGCAGGCGTTCGATCGCATCCGGCACTTCCGTCGCCAGGCATCGATATCCCACAGGCCGCGCGATGGACGCGAACTTGCCCACTGCGCCGCCCACGCAGAAGTAATAAGCGTCCTGCATACGGCCGTCGACTTTGATCTTCTTGCCTTCAATGCCGAGATCGGCGATCCAGTGCTGCCCACAACTGTTTGGGCATCCGGTGATGTTCAATTTAATCTGCTGATCGAATCCCGGTAGCCTCTCCTCCAATTCATTGACCAGCCAGCGAGCAAACCCTTTGGTCTCGGTGATCGCAAGCTTGCAGAACTCCGAACCGGTGCACGCAATGGTGCCACGCTGAAACGTCGTACCGGTAACCGGTAGTCCCGCGAACTGCAGTTCGGCGGCAACGTGATTCACATGCTCGCTGGGGATGTTCACGATCAGCAGGTTCTGCATGACTGTGGTGCGAACGTGGCCATCGGCAAAATGCTCGGCGAGGCTCGCGGCCTTACGCAGTTGATCGGGAGTAATTCGGCCCCTCATAACCGATGCGCCTACATACGAGAGTCCATGCTGCTTTTGTGCATGAACGCCCACGTGATC
>Ga0209062_1004364_pt1 | contig 14861 bp, 12 predicted proteins | sample Coa_R2_2_FD_187158 | JGI IMG/M metagenome (GOLD analysis project Ga0209062, IMG submission 187158) | Surface soil microbial communities from Centralia Pennsylvania, which are recovering from an underground coalmine fire - Coalmine... | ecosystem: Environmental > Terrestrial > Soil > Unclassified... | reverse complement strand
TGGCGGAGCGCTGGGCCATGGGCAAGCGCATCCGCGACGTGGCGGAAGCTCCCGATGGCTCGCTCTGGCTGCTGGAAGACGCCAATCCCGGCGCGCTCATCCATGTGACGCCCAAGTCCTGATTGCGCCGCGCTGCGCCACAACAAGCACCGGGCCGCAGCGATCCGGCCCCTTTGCCGTTTGCTTCCCTCCGGGTCCGCGCTTTTAGGCGCCGCCTTACGCCTCTAGCGACCGCCGCACCGTCTCCGCGATCCGTTCCACGCTCGGCAACGCCAAATCTTCCAGCCGGTCCGACGCTGGTAGAGGAATATGCGGAGTCGTGATCCGCACCGGAGGGCCATCCAGCTTAAAAAAAGCCTCTTCTGCAATCAGCGACGCCAGTTCCGCGCCCCATCCGCACAATCGCGGGTTCTCTTCCACCGTGAACACCCGGCTGGTGCGGCCCACAGAATCGAGAATGGTCTTGGTGTCCAAGGGCACAAGCGAGCGCACATCGATTACTTCGCAGTCGATGCCGTGCTCGGCTTGCAATTTCTCCGCGGCCGCCAGCGCTCGCGGAACCATCAGCGCCAGGGCGAGAATCGTCGCGTTCTTCCCCGGCCGCGCAATGCGGGCCGTGCCCAGCGAATCTACAATCTCGCCGTCCGGAACCTCGCCTTTGCTTGCGTACAAGCCTTTGTGCTCCAGGAAAATCACCGGATCGGGATCGCGGACCGAAGCCGCCAGCAACCCCACCACGTCGGCCGGCGTGGAAGGCGCAACCACTTTCAACCCCGGAATCATCATGACCCAGTTCTCCACGCTTTGGCTGTGTTGCGCCCCGAAGCGCACGCTCGCTCCGTTGGCCGTTCGCACTACCAGCGGGCATTTTACTTGTCCCGCGGTCATATAACGGCTCTTCGGAAACTGGTTCGCCAGGTAATCGAAGCATACGGCGAAAAAGTCCGAGAACATGATCTCGGCGATGGGCTTTAAACCGGTCATCGCCGCGCCCATCGCCGCGCCCAAAATCGCCTGTTCGGAAATCGGCGTGTCCCGCACCCGCTGCGGCCCGAACTGCTCCAGCAATCCGACCGTCGTCTTAAATACTCCGCCGGCCGCGGCCACGTCTTCGCCCAAAAACACCACGTCTGGATCGCGGCTCATCTCTTGCGCGATGCCGCGCGCCACCGCCTCCCGGTACGTTAGTTCCGCCATGCCGAGCCTCCGTCTGCGTACACGTCCGTCAAAAGAAGATCGGCCGGCGGCGGAGGCGCCGCTTTGCATCTCTCGGTCGCCTCGTCCACCTTGCGTTTGGCCTCGCGCTCGATCTGGGCGAGATCTTCCTCGCTCATTCCCAACTCCAGCAGCCGGGCCCGATATACCTTGATCGGATCCCGCTCCTTCCACCGGTCCAGCTCCCCTGCCGGCCGGTACTTCGCCGGATCGGCGCGCGAATGCCCGCTATAGCGATACGTCCTGCATTCGATCAGCGAGGGTCCGCCGCCCGCGCGCGCCTTCCCGATCGCGGCTACGGCGGCTCGGTAAACTTCATCCGCATCCTGGCCGTCGATCACAGGACATTCCAGTCCGTACGCGCTCGCCCGTCCCGCCGCCGGAGCCTCCACAGCCGTTACCTCGCCAATCGGCGTATATTCCATGTACAGGTTGTTCTCGCACACGAACACCACCGGCAGCTTCCAGATCGCCGCTAGGTTCAGCCCTTCGTGAAACGCCCCGATGTTCGTGGTCCCGTCGCCGAAAAAGCAAACCGAAACGTCTTTGGCCCCCTTGTACTGCGCCCGCCACGCCGCCCCGCACGCAATGGGAATGTGCGCTCCCACGATCGCGTAAGAACCCATCACTCCGTGCTCCACCGAAGTCAAATGCATGGAGCCGCCCTTGCCGCGCAACAGGCCGTTGTCGCGCCCCATCAGCTCGCCCAGCACTTTCTCCACTGGCGTGCCGCGCGCCAGCGTATGCGCGTGGCCTCGATAGGTGCAAAACGTCAAATCGCCCGGCTCCATCGCTGCGGCGAATCCCGCCGCCACCGCTTCCTGCCCTAGCGAAAGATGGCTTGTTCCCTTCACCAGGTTTTGCAAGAACAAATCGTAAGCGCGCTGCTCCGCCTCCCGGATCTCTACTTGGAGACGGTACAGCCTTCGGCGCACCTCCTCGCGAATCTCTGTCTCTGATTCCGCGGATCGGCTCCGCGCGGCTCCTCCGGCATGGGTGGGTTGGCTGGCCATTCGGTTAACCTCGAAAGCAGCCTATTCTATCAGACCAGGCGTCCTATCCCCGGAAATAACCTCCATCCGGCAAAATCATTTAGCCTGATTTCAACATCTTCCCTTTGCGCCCTGCGCCTTTAAATGAATCAAGGCCCGCAGTCTGGAGCGGGTCTTGCCCCGTGCGGACTTGGGTCAGCCGCCGCCTTGGGTTCGTTTTTTCGCTCGCTTGATGCCCGGCTTGGCTTCGTTTTTTCGAATGAGATTCGATCGACGCGAACCATCCAATATGGTATGCTTGGACTGCCGTGGTCCTGCAATTTAAGTTGGATTCACAATCCGAAGAGCCTCTCTATCGCCAGCTCTACGCCCAGATTAAGGCCGCAATCCTGAGCCAGGACCTGCCCCGAGGCGAAAGGCTGCCTCCAACTCGTGAATTGGCTGGTTCGCTTGGACTGAATCGGACCACCGTCGCGGCGGCGTATGAGCTTCTGGAATCGGAAGGCCTGATTCTCGGCCAAGTCGGTCGAGGCAGTTTTGTCCAGGGCCCTCCCGAAAGGCCCAAGCCGCTCGACTGGCGCTCTTTGCTAGGCGAGCAAGACGAGGCCGCCCCCCTTCTTGCGCCCGGCTCCGCGCCCATCAGCTTTTCCGCCTCCACCCCGTCCGAAGCGCTATTCCCCCTCCAGGAGTTCCGCGCTAGCTGCCGCGAAGTGATCGAATCCGCCGCCGCCCCGCAGATTTTGCAATATGGCCCCTCCCTGGGCTACGGCCCTCTGCGCCGCTATCTCCTCGATCAGTCCCGCCGCCGGGGCGACGCCGGCCCGGACGATGACATCCTGATCACCAGCGGCTGCCAGCAGGCCTTCGATTTGATTCAGCGCGTGCTGGCCCCCCGCGGCGAGACGGTGCTGCTCGAGGACCCCGTGCTCCTCAGCGTCCGCAATGTTTTCCTGCGCGAGGGCGCTCGCGTGCTCGGCATTCCCGTCGGCGAGTCGGGGATCGATTTGGAAGCTCTGGCCCGGCTGGTCGAAAAGGAACGCCCGCGTCTGATGTTGCTGACTCCCAATTTCCAAAATCCCACCGGAACCACGCTGCCCGAAGCCGCCCGGCGCGAGGCGCTCTTGATCGCCCGCCGCGCCGGAGTGGTCACGGTCGAAAACGAGACTTATGGCGAGTTGCGCTACAGCGGCGCGCCGCTTCCCACCCTCAAAAGCCTCGATTCCTCCGGCGGCGTCATTCTTCTCAACAGTTTTTCCAAGATCGCCTTCCCCGGCCTGCGCGTCGGCTGGGTCATCGGCCCGCGCTATTTCATCGAGCGGCTGGCCGAAGCCAAGCAGGCGCGCGACCGCCACTCGGATCAGCTTTCCCAAGCCGTGTTGTTGCGCTTCGCCGAATCCGGCCGCCTCGCCGCGCACCAGAGGCGGATGCTGGAGCGCGGCGCCGAGCGTCTGTCCGCCTGCCTGGAAGCTTGCGCCGGCGAGCTGCCTCCCGGCAGCCGCTACACCCGGCCCGAAGGCGGAATGAACGTTTGGGTCACGCTCCCGGAGCCCCTCCTCGCCTCCGAAATGGCCGAGCGCGCCCTCCGCGAAGGCGTCAGCTTTCTCCCGGGTAGATTTTTCGCGGTCTCCCGGCCCCAGCCTCGTTCGCTGCGATTGAGCTTCGCCGGCCTCGAGCCGGATCAGATTCGCGCCGGAATCGCCGTTCTCGGCCGAATTTTCAAGCAAGAGTTGGAGCGCGCCGGCGAGCGCAGAGATGAACCCGCCGCCGCGCTGGTGTAATCGATGACGGAGACAAATTATGTTCCTAACCGAAGATTTTCGATTGAAGACGGGATTGGCGGAAATGCTCAAGGGCGGCGTCATCATGGACGTCACCAATGTGGAGCAGGCGCGGATCGCCGAGCGCGCCGGCGCCTGTTCCGTCATGGCTCTCGAGCGCGTTCCCGCCGATATCCGCAAAGAAGGCGGCGTGGCTCGCATGGCATCCATCCGCGTCATTCGCGACATTATGCAGGCCGTCTCCATCCCGGTCATGGCCAAAGCCAGAATCGGCCACTTCATGGAGGCGCGCGTGCTCGAAGCCCTGGGCGTTGACTACATCGACGAAAGCGAAGTGCTCACGCCCGCCGATGAGGAGCACCACATCGACAAGAAGGCTTTCAAAATTCCTTTCGTTTGCGGCGCCCGGAATTTGGGCGAAGCCCTGCGGCGCATCGCCGAAGGCGCCGCCATGATCCGCACCAAGGGCGAGGCCGGCTCGGGAAACATCGTCGAAGCCGTCCGTCATATCCGAACCATCGTCAAGGAGATGAAGCGGCTCACCGTCCTCGGCAAGGAAGAACGCGTCCATGAGGCCAAGAATCTTGGCGCGCCCCTCGAGCTGGTGGAATGGGTCGCCGAACACGGCAAGCTGCCCGTTCCGAACTTCTCCGCCGGCGGAATCGCCACCCCCGCCGATGCCGCCCTCGTCATGCAGTTGGGCGCCGAAGCCGTCTTCGTCGGCAGCGGAATCTTCAAAAGCGAAGACCCCGAGCGCCGCGCCCGCGCCATCGTAAAGGCGGCCACGTTCTACAACGACCCCGCCAAGCTTCTGGAGGCCAGCGAAGAGCTCGGCGAAGCCATGCGCGGCCTAGACGTCGCCAAGCTTCCCGAAGGCGAGTTGTTGCAAACCCGAGGCTGGTGATGAAAACCGTAGGCGTACTGGCTCTGCAAGGCGATTTCGAGGCCCATCGCAAAGCCATCCAGCGCGCCGGCGCCAACGCCGTCGAAGTGCGCGCCGCCGAACAAATGGCCGCCTGCGACGGCTTGGTGCTTCCAGGCGGCGAGAGCACCACCATGCTCAAGCTGCTGGAGGAGGAAAACCTCTTGGAGCCGCTGCGCGCCTTCGGCGCCCAAAAGCCCATCTACGGAACCTGCGCCGGCGCCATCCTATTGGCCAGCGAGGTCTCTCATCCCGCCCAGCCCTGCTTGAGCCTGATGGATATCGCCGTGGAGCGCAATGCTTACGGCCGCCAGATCGATAGCCGCGTCGCTCGGCTGGAAACCGCTGACGGCGCCGAGCTGGAGGCTGTCTTCATCCGCGCTCCCATCATCCGCCGCGTCGGCGCCTCCGCCCGCGTTCTGGCCAGCTATCGGGGCGATCCCGTCTGGGTCGAGCAGGGCCGGCATATGGCCACCACCTTCCATCCCGAGCTGACCGCGGACCCCCGCATTCACCAGACTTTCCTAAAAAAGCTGTGACAGCTTTAAAGGGATCCGGCATAAACTGAGTGGTGAGCCGGGCGGGAATCGAACCCGCGACCACCGCATTAAAAGTGCGATGCTCTACCAACTGAGCTACCGGCCCGTTCCCGAATCTCGAAAAATCGCGCGTCCATCCCCGAGATGCGAGATCGAACTTATTGTATCGCGCCGCCGGCTTAATCCACCCGGCTAGCTGATAATCCCCTTGCGAACGGCGTAAAGAATCAGCTCCGGCACGCTGTGAAGATTCAGCTTCTGTAAAATATGGGTCCGGTGCGTCTCCACCGTATATAAGCTGAGATTCAGCAGATTGGCGACTTCTTTGTTGCTTTTGCCTTCGGCTACAAGTTGGAGAACTTCCCGCTCCCGATTGGTCAGCAGCTCGTAGCTATCCTCGGCGCCCAGTTCCTGGAGCTGGCGAACATAATCTTCCTTCAAGATGCGGCGGACGGCGGGGCTGAAAAAGCTCTTCCCCCCGCGGATGGCGTGGATTGCTTCCAGCAGATCGGCCTCGGCGGAGTCCTTCAGCAAATAAGCGCGCGCGCCCGCCTTCAGCGATCGAATGACGTAGCTTTCGTCGCTATGCATGCTTAAAATGGCGACCGCCGTTTCCGGACTCTGGCTTACGATCTGGCGGGCGGCTTCCACGCCGTTCATGTGAGGCATGGCGATATCCATGATCACCACGTCGGGACGTTCCTGCGCCGCCAAAGCCACGGCTTCCTTGCCGTCGGCCGCCTCGGCCACCACCGTAAGGTTCGGCTGTCGTTCCAGCAGCAGCCGCAGGCCGCTGCGCATCACGGTGTGGTCGTCGGCGAGAAGAATGCGGATCTGAGGATTCATGAACGGCTCATTTGTTAACTGGCCAGAGGAAGCTCCACCGCGATCCGGGTGCCGGAGCCCGGCTGGGAACGGATCTGGAAAACTCCGCCCAGGTGATTGACGCGCTCCTCCATTCCCACCAGTCCCAGCCCCCGGACCCGGCGCGCGTCGAATCCGCGGCCATCGTCTTCGACCGTCAACACGATCTTCGACGGTTCTTGCTCCACCACAACTTTTACTGTGCGCGCCTGGGAATGCCGCGCGCAATTGTGAAGCGCTTCCTGCACCACGCGGTAAATGCAGGTTTTGAGCGTATCGGGAAGGTCGCCCACCGATTCCTCGGCGGCCACTTGAACCCGCAAGCCCGTCCGCTTGGAGACCTCCCGAGCTTGCCATTCCAGAGCCGGCGCTAAGCCGAAATCGTCCAACATGGAGGGACGCAGCAGCAGCGTCATGTTTCGAATTACGTTAACGCTGGCTTCGGCGAGTTTGCGGATGGAGTCCACGTGCCGGCGCACTTCCGCCGATTCTGCGGGCACGCGCGCCGCGGCATTGCCCGCTTCCATCAGAAGAGCCGAAAGGGACTGGCCGACCTCGTCGTGCAGCTCGCGCGAAATCGCCCGCCTCTCCTCTTCCTGAGCCGATACCAGGCGGGCCGAAAGTTCTTTCAGTTCTCCGCGCGCGCGCTCATTCTCTTCGTAGCGGCGGGTCAGCTCGTTTTCTAGCTCGAGCACGCGCTGGATCGTGAACACGGCCAGCCCGATTCCGGCGGCGATGGTCAGTCCGATTAACCCCATCATCCAAAGGCGTAGGCGATCGTAGGTCCGGTTAAGCTGCGCGTCGCCTGCCGCCATTTGACGGGCGTTCATCTGGTCGATGCGGTCCACCAGATCCAGCGCCCGGCTTCTGCGCCGCACCACTTCGCGGTTCAAATATTCGCCGCCTAATGCGCGCCGGTCTTTTTCCGCGATGGTGGTAAGAAAATCGAGCACCCGCCAGTAGTCCTCCACCTGGGAGCGGAGATCCCGCATTTGCGGGCCGTCGGCGGGATCGAGAACCATGGCGCATTCGCTCATGCCCTGATCGGTGGCGGATCTGGCCTGCCTCCAGAGCTTGAGCTGAAACCCCGCTTGTTCGGAGTCCGGCGCGAGCAAATAAGCGCGCATGACGATGGCCGACTGGTAAATGCCGGTGCGGACCAGGTCGAGAGCGGTGGAGCGGCGCAGATAAAGCCTTCTCTCCTGCGTGTCGCTGGAGCGCACTTGCCGCAGAACCAGCAACGCGCTGACGCCGGCCACCAGCATCAGCAGCAGCAAACCGCCGAATCCCGCCAATAAAAAGTGGCGGCTTGCGAAACGGGGACGGACGGGCATTGACGGCCGAAGGGCGGATGCATGCATGTGAACTGCCTCGCCCAGCTTATGTACCAGTCTACCGCTTAGGACCAGGTAAGAAATACTGTCCCGGCAGGATTTTCCGTGCGCCTCGGAGTAGGTTTTACTTAAAAAGGAGCCTATGAGAAAGATAATTCTTCCGCTGAGCGCGATGGGTTTTGTTCTCGCCTCGGCAGCTTGCTCAAAGAAAGTGGCCGCCACCACTCCCCCTCCGGCAGCCCCCGCGCCCGCCCCGGTGGCTTCAACGCCTCCCGCAAAGCCTGCGCCCGTAAAGCAGACCCCCGCGCCCGCCCCGAGGCAGGTGGCCACTCGGACGCCGCCGCCCGCTAAGACGATCACTCCGCAAGAGCGCGCGACTCTGAATGAAAGCTTGGCTCGGCTGGTGGACGCGCTCTTCGATTTCGACAAAAGCACCATTCGCCCCGACGCCAGCACCGCCCTGCAAGGCGATGTGAAGGTGATCAAGGATATTCTTTCCAACTACCCCAACCAGAAGTTGGTAATTGAAGGGCACGCCGACGAGCGCGGCTCGCAGGAATACAATATGGCGCTAGGCGACCGGCGCGCGCACGCGGTCGAGGAATTCCTTATTTCAATGGGAATTCCCAGCAATCAGTTGACGATGATCAGCTACGGCAAAGAACGCCCGGTTTGCACCGAGGAGACCGAGGATTGTTGGCAGCGCAACCGGCGCGCGCACGTCACCGCCGCGCAATAACGGGTTTTCCCTCCTAGACAGAGCACCAACCAGAGCAAGGCCTCCGTCAAAGATGGGCTTCGACGGAGGCCTTTTTTTCCCTCCCCGGAGTGCGCCATTGCGCCTCGCAGGATTCCGTTTCCTTTCCACTTTCCGCGCCTCTGGCCCCGGAGGCGCACGCTATGCTGGAAAGCAAGCCCGCATGTCCGCGACTCCACAAAATTTCCCCCGTGCGGATCACCCGCATGTAAATCCATGGATCGTCGCGATCTCGGTCATGTGCTGCACCTTCATGGAGGTGTTGGACACGACTGTGGTCAATGTATCGCTGCCGCACATCGCCGGGAACCTGTCCGCCACCATCGACGAAGCCACCTGGGTGCTGACTTCTTATCTGGTCGCCAACGCCGTGATTCTTCCCATTACCGGCTGGTTGTCGAATCATTTCGGCCGCAAGCGGCTGCTCATGTTTTCGGTCGTCGGCTTCACGGCATCGTCTTTCTTATGCGGCGCGGCTCCGACGCTACCTTTGCTGATCCTGTTCCGGCTGCTTCAGGGAGCTTGCGGCGGCTCGCTTGCTCCCCTTTCGCAGGCCGTGCTGCTGGAAGCGTTTCCGGCGGAAGCGCGCGGCAAGGCGATGGGTTTCTGGGGTTTGGGCATCGTCGTGGCCCCGGTGCTGGGACCGGTTTTAGGCGGGTGGCTCACCGATAGCTATAGCTGGCGATGGGTCTTTTACATCAACTTGCCCGTGGGCATCCTGTCGATATTCATGGTGCAGATGTTCGTGTTCGACCCGCCTTACATTCGCCGCAGCGGGGCGGCAGTGGATTGGTGGGGCATCGGGATGCTCGCGGTTTGGATCGGCGCCTTGCAAATCGCTTTCGATAAAGGCCAGGAACTGGACTGGTTCAGCTCCCGCACCATTGTGGCGCTGGTTGCCATCGCTATCGTATTTCTGATTGCGTTTCTGGTTCGCGAGCTGATGGCCGAGCATCCGGTCATGAACCTGAACGTCTTCCGGCTTCGAAGCTATTCGGCCGGCGTGTTTCTGATGACCACGCTCGGATTCGTGCTGTATGGCAGCATCGTCCTGTTGCCGATCTGGTTGCAGACCCTGTTGGGATATCCTGCGACCACAACGGGATTCACCATGGCGCCGCGCGGGCTGGGATCGATGATCGGCATGCCGCTGGTCGGCATTTTCGTCTCGCGTTTCGATCCTCGAAAAGTCCTGGCGGGCGGACTGCTTTTGGGAGCTGCATCGACGTGGCGGCTGGCTCAATTGAACCTGGACGCAGGCTTCTGGGATCTGTTCTGGCCTCAGGCCATTCAAGGCTTCGGACTGGGAATGGTGTTCGTTCCACTGACCACGATCGCCATGAATCCGGTGCCGCGGGAGCAAATGGGCAACGCAACCAGCATTTATAACCTGATGCGAAATCTGGGGGGCAGCGTGGGAATCGCAATCATCGCGATGCTGAATACTCGCTATCAGCAGAAGTACACCGCCATCCTGGGATCGGACGTCACCGCCACCAATCCCGAGGCGGCGCAGCGCCTGTCGGCGATGCGATCCCTGTTTTTGGGAATGGGTTCGGGGCAGCCGTTGGCCGACCAGCGAGCTTACGCGTCGATCTTCGGCGTAGTGCAGCGTCAGGCCGCCATGCGCGCTTTCGTGGATCTGTTCCAGCTGCTCACCCTCGTGTTTCTATTGATGATCCCGCTCACGCTGATCATGCGGAAGCCGAAAGGCGGAGCTTCGCGGCCGGGAGCGGCGGGACACTAAGGCTGCAAGTGAAGCGGACTACCCGCATTCTGGAGCCCAAATCGGCCGCGGGTGCTATGATCGTGCGTTCAGGCAGCACCATGAGCGAACCCGCCTCTGTGAATCCCCCTGCTAAACACCGCCCCTTTGTGCCCGACAGCGTCAGCATGAAGGAGTTCACGCCGCGAGCCCTGTTGCTGGGCCTGTTCATGACGGTGATTCTGGGCGCCGCCAACGCTTACCTGGGACTACGCGCCGGTATGACCATCGCGGCGACCTATCCGGCGGCCGTGATCGGCATGGCGGTGTTGCGGTTTTTTAACGGCTCGGTGCTGGAGGAGAATATTACGCGCACCGCCGGGTCGATTGGCGAATCGGTAGCCGCCGGGGCGATTTTCACGATACCGGCGTTCGTCATCGCGGGCTCCTGGACCTCTTTCGATCCCGCCCACGCCTATTGGAAATCGACGGCGCTCATGCTGGTGGGCAGCGTGCTCGGCGTCTTGTTCGTCTCTTTAGTGCGCCGGGCGCTGGTGGAAGATCCAACGTTGCCATTCCCCGAATCGGTGGCCGCCTCGGAGATTCACAAGGCGGGCCGGCGCGGCGCCGAGGCGGCTCGCTATCTTTTCTGGAATATCGGCCTGGGCGCGCTGGTCCAGATCCTCGGCGCGATGCAGTTGTTCGCCGTCGACAAAAGCTTTTTTGTGCGCATCGGCGATGCAGGGAAAAGCTTCGTGCGCCTTGGCCCGGCGGGGAGCGGCAATCTCGTCCGGGCGGGAGCGGTTTCCACCTTCGATGCGCCGACGGTCAGTCCCGCCTACATGGGCGTGGGGTATGTGATCGGCCCAACCTTGGCGGCATTGCAGTTTTCCGGCGGCCTGCTGGCGTGGGGAGTTCTTGTGCCGCTGTTTATGTTCTTTCTCGGGCCCAGATTGCAGGACTTCCTTCCGGGGGGAACCGGCGCCGCCGGATGGGCCGATCAGGCCGCCGCGGTCTGGCGTTACATCGTGCGGCCCATCGCAGTGGGCGGCATGCTAGTGGGCGCGGCATACACCTTATTCCGCATGGGAAGCAATTTGACCTCGAGTTTGGGCCGGGCGCTCCATGAAGTGCGCCACGGCGCTCCGCCTCTGGAATCGATGGCGCGCACGGAGCGCTACATGGGATCGAAGACGGTGCTCTCGCTGATCTTTCTCACGTTTCTGCTGATGATCGCGCTCTACGTGTATATTTCGGGAAACGTGGAGGCCGGCGCGGTGGCGGCAATCGTGATGCTGCTGGTGGGCTTCTTCTTCGCGACGGTTTCGGGGAATCTGGTGGGCATGATCGGCTCGTCCAACAATCCGATTTCCGGCCTTACGCTGTCGACCCTCCTCATCGCCGCGTTGCTGATGGTGGCTCTGGGGTTTTCCGGGCCGGGCGGCGTGGCCGTGGTATTAGGAGTGGCTGCCGTTGTTTGCGTCTCCTCCGCCGTGGCGGGCGAACTTTTGCAGGATTTCAAAGCGGGCTACATCCTGGGTGGCACGCCCCGTACGATTCAGATCGCGGAACTGATCGCCGTTGTTGTGGCCAGCCTGGTGATGTACATTCCGCTTTACATCCTTCAAGGCGGTCTTGGCGGTTTCGGCGGCAAGGCTTTGCCTGCGCCGCAGGCCGGCCTCATGGCCGCGCTGGCGCAAGGCATCGTCGGCGGGGAAATGCCGTGGCCGCTGGTGGTGACGGGCGCTCTGCTGGGAGTTTCGCTGATCCTACTGAAGGTGCGCAGCCCCATGCTGGTGGCGGTGGGAATGTACCTTCCGTTCTCCACCAGTTTCGCGATTTTCGCGGGCGGCGTTCTGCGCGGCGCGCAGGACCTCATCAGCCGCCGCGCCCGCCACAACGAAGCGCAGCGCACGCGCGTTGAAAGCGTAGGCATCCTGATCGCGAGCGGACTCATCGCCGGCGAGGCGCTCACGGGCCTGATTGTCGCAACCTTCCGGTTTTTCGACAAGCCGATCTATCAATTTTTTTCGGAGCCTTCCTATCTTGCCGGCGCCTTGGTGCTGGCGGCGCTGGGCGCAATGATGATCTTTCTGCCGCTTGCGAGAGCAGGCAAGCCCGACGACCCTCCTCCGCCCGCCGCGATCGTGTAGCGCGCCTGAATCAGATTGCGATTTTCCTTTGCCTGGCTAGGGCCTTAGCGATTCTCCGAACGCTTCGAACAATCGAAGTTGTTGCGGGAATGCCGCGAGCAAGTCCTCGGGGTGCCATTGTACGGCGATCGCGAAGCGAAGATCCGGACGCTCCACGGCCTCGATTACGCCATCCGCCGAGGTCGCGGAAACCACAAGCTGGGCGCCTACGTTGGCCACTGCCTGATGATGCCGGGAATTCACGCTCTGTCCGCCGCCGCCAAGGATTTCCGCCAAGCGCGAGCCTGCGCGGATCTCTACTGCGTGCGTCCCGTTGTTCGCAAGCTTATGCCCGTCCATGTGCTGGAGCAGGGAGCCTCCCGCGTGAGTAATGTTGAACAACTGCATGCCGCGACAGATGGCCAGCACCGGAAAGTCGCGCGAAAGAGCCTCTCTCAGCAGCCGCTGCTCCAGGTCGTCTCGCTCGCGGTCGGGCGGGTCGGCGCGCGGGTCAAGCGGCTGGCCATACAAAGACGGATCGATATCGGAGCCGCCCGTGAGAAGCAGGCCCATTCCTTGCAGCGAAGCGATGGGCTTGGCGGGGGAGACAGGCGTGGGTTGAATCCCCGCTTGGCGCAATGCTTCAAGGTAAGGCGCGAGCTTCGCTTCATTTCGATAAGTGAGGATCGCCGCTTTCATAGTTTCATCGCGCACAACGCATTCGCTGTGCGCTCTTTCCGGATCGCGCACAACGCATTCGCTGTGCGCTCTTTCCGGATCGCGCACAACGCATTCGCTGTGCGCTCTTTCCGGATCGCGCACAACGCATTCGCTGTGCGCTCATGCGAGCAACTCCCGCGGGTCGTCGATCCAATACGACGGCTCAAACTTCGCCATTTCTTCTGGATCCCCATATCCGTAGCGGACGCCGCAGGTGGCCACGCCCGCGCGGCGCCCGGCTTCCATGTCGGCGGCCGAATCGCCGACGAAAAGACAATCTTTGGCGCGTATTCCCAGGGCTTCCAGCGACCGGAAGATTACGTCGGGCTCGGGCTTGGCGGGGAATCCATCGGTTCCCTGGACGTGATTGAAGTGGCGCAGCAGACCGAATTGATCGAGCACGATGCGGGTACTTGCCGTGCTTTTGATCGTGGCGGTGGATTTCAAACCGCCGAGCTGCTCCAGCATCTCCGCGACTCCGGGAATCACGGAGGTCTGCGCGTGTTGGCGCTCGGGATAAATGCGCCGGTAGTGCGCGATCATCGGCTCGATCTGCTCGTGCGGAACCCCGAGATCGTGGAACATGTCGAGCAGATGGCGGCCAATGTAGCGCCGCAGTCGCGCATCGGTTACATCGGTGCGCCCGCGCGCGGCGAGGACTTCCTGGATCGCGCCGCAGATATCGCGCGCGGAATCCATCAGCGTGCCGTCAAGGTCAAAGATGTAGAGCGCGAAGCCAGGGATCCTCGACTTCATTGCGCACAATGCGCGGGCTGAGCGCTCATTGCGGCCCGCTCACGCCGGCTGTGGACCGCCTTCCGGCAGAATGCCCGGCATGCGGCGGCCAGGCTCTGGTTTGATCACGTGCTGCGAGCCCTCCACGGGAGGCGCGGGCGGAGGGGTTCGGTGGAACGGTGGAAGCGGTTCGACTCCCTCGATCAACTGCCGAACTTCGCTCCCATCCAGGACTTCGCGCTCCAGCAGGGCGAGGGCGATCCGTTCCAGAGCGTCGGATCTTTCCTGAATGATCCCCTTAGCCTTGTTGTAGGCGGTTTCGACCAGTTTTTTCACCTGCTCGTCGATGCGAATGGCCGTAGCCTCGCTGTAGTCGCGGTGTTGCGCGATCTCACGGCCAAGGAAAATCTGCTCTTCGCGCTTACCGAAGCTCAACGGTCCCAATTCGCTCATGCCCCACTCACAGACCATCTTGCGGGCCATGTCCGTGGCGCGTTCAATATCGTTACCGGCGCCAGTGGTCACGTGATGCATGAAAAGCTCTTCGGCGATGCGTCCGCCCATCAAAATGGCAAGCTGAGCTTCCAGATACTCTTTGTGGTAGCTGTGCTTATCGTCCATGGGAAGCTGCATCGTAACGCCCAACGCCATTCCACGCGGAATGATGGTGACTTTGTGCACGGGATCGGCGAACGGCGTAAGCGCGGCCACTAGAGCGTGGCCCGCCTCGTGATAGGCGGTATTTTTCTTTTCTTCTTCGCTGATGATGAGGCTCTTGCGCTCCACGCCCATCATCACCTTATCTTTCGCCAGCTCGAAATCGAACTGAGTCACCACCTTGCGATTCTGGCGCGCTGCGACCAAAGCCGCTTCATTGACCAGATTCGCCAGATCGGCTCCCGCGAATCCCGGCGTACCGCGAGCGAGAACGGAGAGATCGACGTCGTCGGCCAGAGGAGTTTTCTTCGTGTGCACGCGCAGAATCGCCTCGCGGCCCTTTACATCGGGCCGGCCGACCACCACGCGCCGGTCGAATCTTCCCGGACGCAGAAGCGCGGGATCGAGAACGTCGGGCCGGTTTGTGGCCGCGACCAAAATCACGCCTTCGTTTGACTCGAATCCGTCCATTTCCACGAGCAACTGATTGAGGGTTTGCTCGCGCTCGTCA
>Ga0209062_1004363_pt1 | contig 14866 bp, 11 predicted proteins | sample Coa_R2_2_FD_187158 | JGI IMG/M metagenome (GOLD analysis project Ga0209062, IMG submission 187158) | Surface soil microbial communities from Centralia Pennsylvania, which are recovering from an underground coalmine fire - Coalmine... | ecosystem: Environmental > Terrestrial > Soil > Unclassified... | reverse complement strand
TGGACTGGCAGCAGTTGGTGTCGTTGTTGATAGTTGCCTCCGCCGCAGTACTCTTGCTTGGGCGCGCGTTTCGGCGTCCGGCGTTGAGTTTTCAACGAGTCACTCACTGCGGGTGCGCTGCCGTTCCTCAAAGCACCTCGCGTAATTCCATTATTTTTCGAGCTCGGAAGGGGCAACGCCCCGAAGTGCTCGTCAAAATGAGATGACATCGCTTGCGCGGGCTTGGGTGCTGGGATAAGATTCTGTCGCTGAATAGGCCATGTGCAAAGTCAGTTCATCCGTTCATTTCGTGACCCGCTCTGTCGGGACTGTGCGTGAAGGTTCTGCCCGGCCCCACTGGGTTCCCAACACGGATGTGTACACCACCGACAGTGGCTTAGTGGTGAAAGTGGAATTAGCGGGTATGCGCAGCGAACACCTGGAGATCACAGTTGAGGGGAATCGTCTGCGCATCAGTGGAAACCGGCCCGACGGCTGCCGGGCCGCCAAATGCAATTTTTTGGTAATGGAGATCAACTACGGGCCATTTGAAAGCGTTTTGGAAGTGCCTCCAGGTTACGACCTGAGCCTCGCCAAAGCGTCCTATCTAAATGGTTTTTTACGTATCGACGTGCCCCTGGTGGTGCGCACGTCGAAAAGCGCCAAGGTGCCCATCGCCGAAGGAAAATCATCTCTCCTCTGAACTTTTTCGGGCGGCCGGCATCTAACTTGCAGAATGTCGCGATATGAGCTCGCCCGATACCGAGTTTATTAGCATCTTGGGGGCCGCCGGAAGCCCGGAAGCGCCTCCGCGCGTCTCTTCCAGTTCCCTTCCCGACGCCCTCCCTATCCTAGGCCTGTCGGATATCGTGATTTTCCCTGGAATGGTTGCTCCGTTGCTGGTTGAAACCGCCCAAAGCACGAAGCTCATTGACGATGTCGTTGGCGGAGATCGCTTGCTCGGAGTGGTGCTGCAACGCGATGCCGACGCCGAAAACCCGCTCCCGCACCAGATGCATGAAGTAGGTTGCGCCGCGCGGGTTCTCAAAATGTTGAAGTTTCCCGACAACACAGTCCGGGTGCTTGTCGAGGGGTTGTGGCGGATCCGAGTCAAGACTTACAACACCAGCGATCCGTACCTGATTGCCAAGTTCGAGCTCATCAAGGATGTCACTGAAGATTCGGTGGAACTCACGGCGATGATGCGCAACGCGCAGAGCCAGTTCCAGGAAATCATCAAATTATCCCCTGCGCTTTCGGAGCAAATCAAGATTGCAGCGCTAAACACCGAGGATCCCGGCCATTTCGCGGACCTGGTTGCGGTGAATCTGAACCTCGAACTTTCTGAACGGCAGCGTCTGCTTGAAACCGCCTCGGTAAAAGAGCGCCTCACCAGGCTGTTGCCTATGCTCAACCGGGAGCATGAAGTGCTCACGCTCAGTTCAAAGATTCAAACCGAAGTTGCGACCTCCATATCCAAGACCCAGCGCGATTTCTTTTTGCGCGAGCAAATGCGCGCCATCCAGCGCGAACTGGGCGAGTCGGATCCCAACGCTACGGAAATGCGGGCTTTGCGCGAGAAAATCGAGCAAACGCCAATGCCCGCCGAAGCGAAACAGGTCGCCAGCCAGGAACTGGATCGGCTGCAGCAGATGCCGCCCGCGGCGGCGGAGTATGCGGTAACACGCCATTACCTGGACTGGATTCTCGGTTTGCCCTGGACGAAGGAAACCGAGGACAAACTGGATTTGGCCGAAGCCGAACGGATCCTGAACGAACAGCACTTTGGTTTGCGCAAGGTCAAGGATCGCTTGCTGGAGTTCCTGGCGGTAATCAAACGCCGCAAACAAATCAAAGGCCCGATCCTTTGTCTTGTGGGTCCCCCGGGCGTAGGAAAGACATCGCTCGGCCGCAGTGTCGCCGATGCACTTGGCCGCAAGTTTGCCCGCATCGCTCTTGGCGGCATGCGCGACGAGGCGGAAATCCGCGGACACCGCCGAACTTACGTGGGAGCTTTGCCGGGGCGGATTATTCAAACGCTCAGAAGGGTTGAAAGCCGCAACCCGGTTATCCTGCTGGATGAGTTGGACAAAGTCGGCGCCGATTTCAGAGGCGATCCCGCGTCGGCCTTGCTGGAGGTGCTCGACCCGGCTCAAAACAACACTTTCACAGATCATTACCTGGATTTGCCTTTCGACTTGTCCCGGGTTTTGTTCATTACGACCGCAAACTGGCTGGATCCAATCCACCCGGCTCTGCGCGACCGGCTCGAAGTCATTGAACTGCCCAGCTACACGGAGTCGGAGAAACTTGAAATCGCCAAGCGTTACCTGGTGCCGCGACAACTCGAAGAACATGGGCTGGCGAAGCAGGAAGTCAGAATTCCGGATGCGACGCTGCGCCGGCTGATTCATGACTACACGCGGGAAGCGGGAGTGCGCCAACTGGAACGAGAGATTGCGGCTCTGACGCGGAAAGCCACGCGGCGGATCGTGGGAAATGGTCATTTCCCCAAGCCGCTGGTTCTCAAGCCGGAGGTTCTCAATGACTATCTCGGAGCGGCGCGGTTCATCAATGAAACCGCTGAAACCATCAAAGAATACGGGATCGCCACCGGGCTGGGTTGGACCCCGGTGGGCGGCGAAGTGCTGTTCGTGGAGGCCACGAGGATGCCCGGAAAAGGCGCGCTATTGTTGACGGGTTCATTGGGTGAAGTGATGAAAGAAAGCGCGCAGACCGCGATGAGTTACCTGCGCAGCCAGGCCAAGATGCTGAACATCGATTTGGACGATTACGCCCAGTACGACATTCACATTCACGTGCCGGCCGGCGCCACGCCCAAAGACGGCCCCAGCGCCGGAGTTGCGCTGGTTGTAGCCCTGGCTTCTTTGCTGACGCGACGCCGGGTGCGTTCCGACTTTGCCATGACCGGCGAAATTTCATTGCGCGGCAGGGTGATGCGCGTCGGGGGTATCAAGGAGAAAGTCCTCGCGGCCGCGAGGTTTGGCATCAAACAGGTTATTTTGCCCGACCAGAATGCCCCTGACTGGAGTGATGTCCCCGAAGAGGTGCGCCAGAAACTCAAGGTGCACTTTGTTCATCATATCTCGGAGCTGCTGCCCCTGGCGTTGCATGCGAAGTAAGATCGAGTGGGGGTTGGGCGGGTGGTGGGTTGCGGCGTTGTTGCTCCTGCCGGTGCTATGCGGCGCGCAGCCGAAATCCGATCTCGCTCCCCCGCGCCCCCTGGATCCGGCCGAAGGCGAACGCCAGGCCCGCTCGCTATTGGCCAGGTTGCTCGAACAAAAGCCCGAGCAAGCCGCCACCAACACTGGCGTGCTCAAAATCCGCAACGCTGAGGGAGCCCAACACGAAGTGTCCGCCCGGTTCGATATCGTTCCGCGCGCCGCCAATTGGCTCAATGTCTACGAAGCGCTGACAGGGACTAATCTCGTCAAATTGACCATTGTCCATTCCGATGGAAAACCCAATCAGTACTTGCCGGACGACTCCTCCGTCCCGCTGTCGGCTCAACAAATCATGGCGCCTTTTGCCGGATCGGATTTCTGGATTGCGGACCTCGGCTTGGAGTTCCTGCACTGGCCGAACCAGAGGATTCTTAAGACACAAATGCGCAAAGGCCTCTCCTGCGATGTCCTTCAAAGCGTCAACCCGCAGCCAACCGACGGCGGCTATTACCGGGTAGTCAGCTGGATCGCCATCAATCGCCCCGAAGACATCGTCATCGTCCACGCAGAAGCCTACGACGCACATGATAAACTGTTGAAGGAATTCGATCCGAAAAAAGTCGAAAAAGTTAACGGCGTTTGGCAATTGGAAGAGATGGAAATCCGAAACCGACAGACGGGCAGCAGAACGCGGATTGAATTCAATTTGTAGCCTGGGAGATCAGGCCAGGCTCAATGGACGTGAGCTCTGTATACCTTGAGTTCTTCCGCAGTGGCAGCGGCGGGCCACACAAAATCGCGCCGGTCCCAAACGCTTTTCTCATTGACCCTGCCGGTGGCAAGCGACGGATCCCCGCCATCATCCCTCCCGTCATCGCCAACCGAATATAGAATAAATCCGGCCTCAGCTTGCAGTCGGTAGCGGATTGGGTTGCCATCCATATAGTCGATGGGCACCGATTTAACATAATCCGGAACAAGGGATTGGAGACTGTCAGGAAACCGGCCCTCGCGGAGAAAGAACCGCTGGATGGCCAGCGCGCAAATGTCAATGCTCCTCTCGGTCTCGGCGCGCATGGCTTTCTCAATAACACGCGACATCTTTAGGGGACTTGATGAACTGGGGAATCTGAGCCTGTTATAAAAATTGCGGTTTTCCTGAGCCGATTCCAAAGCCTCTACTTCGCGGCGGGCGGGAGCATAGGAGCGAGCGGCGTTGGCTGACCGGAGGGCTTTGGCAAGCCGCAAAGCCGCGTTTAAATAGTAACACTCGTGCTGATCGAGCCACGCAAACCGCCAAATCCGGCAGTAGATTTGCCTCTTCACAAAAAGCGCGATCTGTTCGCCGTATGGAAAATGCCTGACGCATTTCTCCCAAACCGGCCAATCGGCCTGATCTATTGGAAAATATGTTTCCATGCCAAAAAGCATCATGAAAGCGTCATCGTTTGAAGCGCGAAACATGGCAAATCCCGGATCAACGTCCCTAAACTCAGCTTCGAGGCTACGCAGCATTTCGACGCTGAAACTTTGCATCTCCCATGCGTTTTGAAGCCGGGCCAGATCGTTATCGTGCCAAGCGGGGCTTTGAAGGGCCTCCCAAGTTGCGCCGCGCGCTATCGATGCCAGGAGTGTTCGCACCAATTCACTGATAACCATGTTTTGGGCGGCAACCAGGTGCGGCAGCCGAATCTCTGCTTCGTAGAAGGGAGCAGCGGCGGCGGTATTGCGTTTGCTAAGTTCCAGTTCGGCCGCCGCGGCAAGCCAACGCGCGAGGGGCTTCAGTGACTTTAATAAGGGAATCTCCAATTTCGGCCCTTGCCTGAAGTCGATGTCGCTTTCAATTACCGGCTGTCCCAGCCCTGCCATGATTTGGCCCAGGGCACCTCGGTTTTTTTCGACATCCTGTGCCACTTGATCCCAGGCGTTGGACAGGGTTTGGGATTCCCACGTTTCCTCCAGGTAACCGGCGACGGCATGCCCACTTGGCAGCAGAACCATCGGAGGGTGAATGTCGTTGGGCAGCAAGCGTCCGGCTGTCAGGTTCCGGATCCCGTCAGACACCAGCTGGATTCCGTTGGTGGGATCCCGGGACGCTGCATGAAACCCGCGGGGTGCGAGGTTTACGCCGCTAGCAACCAGGTTCGCCTTGTAGCGGCTCAAGGAGACGCGCCCGCGAATATGCTCAACCACCAAAAAAAGTGAGAACGAAGCAACCAGCCCTGTAACTATGAAAGCTGATTTGCGCAAGCCCCTGTTCACTGGAATTAATTTATTATTTCAGTCCTATGACTGACAAGGAAGTTGCAAGATTTCAAGACAACTACATGCCGGAAACTGAAGGAGGCCGCAACTCCCCCGTTTCAATGGCCGACCGTTCGCGATCCTGGGAAAGACTGCCTGCGCGCCGAACGTCGGCGGGGCGATGAACAGTGCGTCCAACGGGCTTGAAACGCTCAACGCCTCGGCATGGAAGTAACCCATGGTTGTTTCCAAATGGCTGTGCCCCATTGATTTCTGAATGGCTCGCGGATTGGTGCCACGTTGAAGGCAATGAGTAGCGTAGCCATGGCGCAGCTCATGCGGAAGCACCGAAATGCCGAGCTTACGCCGGGCGTGCTGAACATTCACTTCATGCATCCGGAAACGAACGAGATTCCCGGAGCGCGGATCCCGGCAAACATGGTGCGCAGGAAACAACCAGGCCCAGCCCCAGTTAAACTGGAATTCCGGGTATTTCTTGGCTAATCGATTGGGCATCATTACCGGCATACCATCGTGCTTATCGTGTTCCCAAACCGCTTTGGCCACTTCCATTTGTTGGCTTAACTCGCTGACCAGGGATGCCGGCAGGACGACAACTCTGTCGTTGCCACCTTTGGCGCCTCGTACGCAGAGAGTGAGCCGTTCCGGGTCGATGTCTTTGATGCGCAGGTTTAGAGGCTCGGTAACGCGCATACCACAGCCGTAAAGCATCCGGCAAATGAGGTTGGTGGGATAGCCGCCTTCGTTCCGGATGATCTGCAGAAGCGCCTGAGTTTCTGCAATGGTTGGGGCATGGCGCTCGTGAACCGGTGTTTTGGCCCGCAGAGCATCTATTCTGCCCAAGGGCTTTTGTAAGATCTCCTTGTAAAAATAGAGCACGGCGTTAAAGGCTTGGTTTTGGCTGCTGGCCGAAATGCCGCCTCTGGCCAATTGTGTGAGGAACGCTTCGACCTTCTTGTCGCTAGGCAAAGCTGGATCCATCGCGGAGAGAGCCTTGAGATAACGGCGGAGCCAGAACACATAAGCATCCTCGGTCGAGAGGGCCTTGTGCTGGCGACGAAGAGCTTGGCGCAGCCCTTCAATTGCCTGGGTCGCGTTCATCTGGAAAGCAGTTTAGCGGGGTCACGTGGACAAATACTGTCCAAGTGAATTTTTCTCCAAGCAGGTGTCGACGACCCCGCTGCCAGAAAAGGGCCGCAGCGGCACTCGGCCGTCAAAAGACAAGCATTTTCGTGCTTGAAAGTGAAGGTCCACGGGCCGAGAATCTGTACTGGAAAGTAGAGCTGCACATGAACAGCTTATGTAAAAAAATGAGGGGAGGCTCGAGCCGGTTCGTTGATCAGAGCGAATCCGAATTCGATCCTTGATAATCAATAGGATGCAAATGAAGCACAACGAGATCAGCGACTGGCCGTCGTTGAAACACAGTTACGCTGGATGAGCCTGCCCATCTTTCCAACGCCGGGGATTCGCTGGCATCATCGGGTGCTGGGTGTGCTTTGGGGATTCGTTGGTGTGATCTTTATCGGTTCTTTGCTTCAGCACGACTCCTGGGCGGATTTTGGCCAATGGATCGCCCTGGTTTTGTCGTTTGCATTTGTTGCGACGAGCATCGGATTTTTTCATGGTCGCACGTGGGGGCGGCGAATCATGGGGGTACTGATGGTACTTGCTGCACTGTTCTTTCTCGACGCTATGGCACCGGCGAGCATCGCTGGGAACTACGAAATGGTCTGGTTGATGAGAATTGGTCTAGCTGCGGTAGCCTACACCTGGGGGTTCTTGGCAGTTCCGCAAGCCTATAGCCTAGATGATTTGCAATGATCAAAGGACGGCGTAACAATTTCGTGCAGGCAACTCCGGTTTGCGCCATTCTGTTGGCCCTGGGCCAGGTGCCCGGAGTGCCTGACGACAATCGTTATGCCTCGTAAGATTTTGCTCCGGTTTTTCATGTTTGGGTTCGCCGCCGTAATGCTGATAATGTTTTGCGTCACGCGGGCGCTTCCAGGACGGGCACGGCCTGCCGCTAGCTCGGTGTCGCTAATCATCGAGCCAGGATACACAAACTTCTACGGTGATCCTAAGCGATTTGCTTACGTCGTCGTCACCAATCTCAGTAACTCAGATTTTAGGCTTTATGGATGGGCCTCTTTCTTTGGAACGCGCCCAACGCGCAACCTTGGTAAGCGAATGTTTGGTGAGAATTTTATGTTACTGACTCGCCATTCCTTCTATCGATTTCCCGTTTTGGCACCCACGAACGGGATTGAGTGGAGCGGGATGGTAACTTTATCAGAGGATAGCAGATACTACAGAACGGCAGATAAAATTATGACAGGGTTTCAGAATTCGCGTTTTTGGTTGATCAAAGGGTTCGCAGAAATTGTTGCTCCCAAAGTACCGACGGAGGACTTGTTTACTGAAACCAAGTTTGACTAATGGATGCATAACGAGGCGCGGCGCCGAATGAGCGGCAACAACGTCATGTTGAAATTCGAGCATCAGAGCACGCCGCTCCTCGGTGCGCTTTGTCGTTCGCCCTCTTGACATCATCGTGCGGCGTAGCTACTTTGTAGAGCCATGAAGACTGCAGTTCAGCGTTGGGGTAATAGTCTGGCGTTGCGTATTCCCCGCGCTTACGCCTCGGAAGTCCGTATTTCCGAAGGCTCCAAGGTGGAACTCACCATGAAGTCCGGGTCGCTTGTTGTCCGACCAATCTCGCGCAAGCGTCACTCCTTGGCGGAGCTGCTTAGACGCGTCACTCCAGCCAATCGGCATGACTCCATACCGACGGGCACGCCCGTCGGTCAGGAGGCTTGGTGAGGGCCAGCTACGTTCCCCGGCGGGGTGATTTGGTTTGGCTCAGCTTCGACCCCCAAGCAGGCCACGAGCAGGCGGGGCATCGTCCAGCATTTGTATTGTCTTCCGAATCGTATAATCGGAAGACGAGCCTTCTTTTGGCGTGTCCGATCACCTCGAAGGTAAAAGGCTATCCTTTCGAGGCGGCGTTGCCACCTGGTTTGCCGGTTGGCGGGGTCGTTTTGGCCGATCAGATAAAGAGCCTTGACTGGAAGGTGCGGAAGGCGGAGTTCATCGTACGGACTCCTCCATCGGTCATCGAGGACGTCCTTTCGCTCATCCTGCCATTACTCGGGCAAGAAGGTTGAGGTATGAGGGCAAACCAGCGGGCTGCACTGGACACGGGAGGCCTGTTATGTTCGTGTTCCAAGGGCCACTGGCGCCGTGCCAGTGGGTCTGAAACGTTCGGCGCAGTCGCACGCCATCGACAGATCGCTGCGCCGGGGCCAGCCTGCAAAATCAGCAGCGGCCAGTTTCGCCCGGTTTAAAGCCGGAAGCAGCATCACCGGCAAAATCGCGACAATCGCGATAAGGACCAGAAGTTCAATTAAGGTGAACGCAGTTGTTGCCTTTGCTCCGCATTTTCCGCAACGCGATTTAGATCGACTACCTGCGAGCTGGAGACTGAGCTAGAGCAGAGCTAGAGCCGGGCAAGTCTTCGCAGGCGAAGGAAGGGCTCTTTGGCTGCCCGAGATTCCGCTAAATCCACTTCAAACTCGGCCACCCAGTCGTTGTGCTCTTCGGGGTCGACCAGCATCTGCTGGACTTTCCAGGATTTTTTGTCTTCGGCGGGCGCCACGTAGGTGTGGCGCACGTTGCGGGCATTAGGATCCAGGCAAATATGGTCGTGTTCAGCGTAATATTCGTCCAGAAACTTGTGAAGGCGCTCGGGGGTCCATGGCTGGCCGTCGGGGTCCAGTGGAGAGTTGAGGTGTGCCAGCGCCTGTTCGAAATCCTCGTTTACCAGGCCGCGGATGAAGCTGAAGATGCGGGTGCGGACTGCCGCTGTGAAAGCTTTTGTGTCGCGGGTAACGTCCTGCGCGGCTTCTTCCGCGCCAGGCGGGCGCAACTCGGCTCTTTCGATAGCGGATCGCTCCGAGGCAATCTTCGATGCGTAGCTGGGATCCTTCATTTTTTGCCACTGATCCAACAGGCTCGAGTCGACCTGACGGAGCATCAGCCCCAGATAGAGCTCCATTTCCCGAACCTGATCCGTTTTGGCGCTGTCCGGAACCGTCTGGGCCAGAACTTTGTAAACGCTGTTCAAGTGCCGCAACAGCAGCCCTTCGGAGCGCTGGAGTTCGTAATCGCGGACGTAGTCTGAGAACGAGCGGAAATTCTCGAACATCTCGCGGGCGATGGATTTGGGGCGGATGTTTTCCTGTCCAACCCATGGATGCATGTCCGCGAAGGCGTTGAAGGTGGAATAGATGAACTCACGGTTCGGCTTGGGGTACTCGAGCTTGTCGAGCTCCTCCATCCTCTTGTCATACTCAATTCCCGCCATTTTCATTTCCGCGATTTTTGCCGTTTTAACCTTGTCGAGTTGTTTGCGCAGGATGAGATCGGGATCTTCGAGAATGGATTCGACGAGTGTGAGCAGCACCAGTGCATAATCCGGCGCTTGCGGATCGAGAACCGGGATCGTGTCCAGCAGGTACAACGAGAGCGCCTGGTCCATCGAGAAATCGTCTTGCAGGTCCACATTGACCCGCAAGTAAGCCCCGTCTTCTGTGCGGGGAATAAATTCGATAATTTTCCGGTCGACCAGGGACCGGAAGAGCTGCCACGCGCGCCGGGTGTGCTCTTTTTTGGCTTTGGGGGTATCATGGCAATCGCGGATGAGCCTTTGCATGGCCCGGCAGCCGTCGGTTTTGCGGCTCAAAACATTCAAGAGCATCCCGTGCGAAACCTGGAACCGAGAGGTCAGCCGCTCCGGTTGGGCGTGCATCAGCCGCACGAAGGTCTGTTTGTCCCAATTCACGAAGTTCTTTTCCGGCGGTTTGCGTTTGGGCGCTTTCTTTCCGTCGCGCGCCGCTTTTTCTTCGAGCTTGATATTTTCGACGACGTGCTCGGGCGCCTGGGCGACAACCCAGCCCCGGTCATCGAACCCTTTGCGGCCGGCCCGGCCGGCAATTTGATGAAAGTCCCGCGCGCTGAGAATCGCGGTCTTTTGCCCATCGAACTTGCAAAGGCGCGTGAAAAGGACCGTGCGGATCGGCATGTTGATCCCGGCGCCAAGTGTGTCGGTGCCGCAGATGAGTTTCAGCAGGCCTTTCTGGGTGAGTTGCTCGACCAGCACACGGTATTTGGGCAAAAGCCCGGCGTGGTGAAGACCGATTCCGTGCTTGAGCCAACGGCGGATATCCGGGCCGTACGGGCTCGAGAACTTGAATCCCTCCAACTCCCTGGCAATGGCGTTCTTCTCTTCCCGGGTGCAGACGTTGATGCTGGTGAAATCCTGCGCGCTTTGAGCAGCTTCCAATTGCGTGAAGTGCACCACATAGACCGGGCTTTTGCTCTCGCTGACCAACCGTTCCAAGGTTTGCGCGAGGGTAATCTCTGAATACGCATACTCCAGCGGAACGGGCCGGTCCTGGGAAGTAATTGTCACCGTTTGCCGGCCATTGCGCTTCGTGAGTTCTTCCTCGAAAAAGGCGGTGTCGCCGAGCGTAGCCGACATCAGCAGAAATCTTGCCCGCGGAAGCGTCAAAAGCGGGACCTGCCAGGCGACGCCGCGTTCGCGGTCGGCATAATAATGGAACTCGTCCATGATGACTTCGGTGAATTCGGCTTGGGCCCCCTCCCGCAGGGCAATGTTGGCAAGGATTTCGGCGGTGCAACAGAGGATCGGGGCGCCCCGGTTGACCGTGGCGTCGCCCGTGCTCAACCCGACGTTATCGGGCCCGAACTCACGGCACAGCGCCATCCATTTTTCATTCACCAACGCCTTGATCGGGCAGGTGTAAACGGAGCGTTTGCCCTGGGCCAAAGCTTTGAATTGGAGCGCCGCGGCGACGAGAGATTTCCCGGAACCGGTGGGCGTGTTGAGAATGACGTTTCTTTCTTCAAACAACTCGAGGATAGCGGCTTCCTGGGCCGGGTACAATTGAAGGCCGCTATTCTGGACGTACTGGAGGAAACGATCGAGGAGGATGTCATTGCTGAAGTCCTCGCCGCGTGGAATCAGATCATAAAAAGTGGTCGGCACCGGCCTGAGTATAGACCCAGGGCATCGGTTGTCGAAGTCCGATGCGCAACGACCTCGCTAACGTGGGTGCATTCGGACAGTCCGCACGGAGCGCCAACTTGTAGGGGGATTATGACGTTCTGAGCAATAGAACCCATGCCTTCCTTGGCATTTAAGCCGAGTGAAACTCGGCGCTCCGGGGATGCTCACTGTGTTATTTGCGCGCCGACGTACGCGCGGCCAGCCAGGACCAGTCAACGTCGTGGGTTGAAATGGACCGAGCAGAAGCAAATCCGGTGAGCACAGTCGTAGGCTCCACCCAGCGGTGAGGCTCACAATGCCCATCACCAAAAGCCAGGGCACAACTTGAATTGTGCAGCGTGCTCGGGTAATCGATCCAAACGGGTGATCCGGCAGAGGTTGCAAGCACCGCGTCGTTGATGCTCAGCGGGTTCTCTTCAGTCAGCACCCACAGGGTCGAAGGCCGGGGAGCGACCATTTGAGAGGTTTTGCCGTAGGTACGCCACGGTCCGTTCGCGGCGCTGTTGGCGCCGTACGACCCGGTCAGCCAAGGGCCGTTGACCGGGAGATTTGGGACCCCGGAGTGTCCGACGCCGCTACTGTAACTCGGGTCAATTGTTCCGACCGCGTTGTTCATCGAAATACTTCGCGATGCCGGCACCTCTTTGCCTTTCAGCGGCGACGTGGGATAAAGCGCCCCGCCGGTGTACTGGCCCGTTCGTGGGTCGGCCGTGCAACGGAACACGTCCGCGTTAAAATTGAGATAAGGCGCCACCAATGTTCTTTTGGGATCACGCAGGATATCGGGATTGAATTCATCGACCCCGCCTATGCCCGCCTGGCCCGCGCACCACACGTAGCCGGGTAGCGTCGTGCCGTCATCGGGGTTCGGAGGGAACAACTCGTGAAAGTCGTAAGTGTAAAGGAGCGTGGCCTCCATCATCAGTTTTAAATTATGGCGGCAGCGAAGCGCGCGTGAGTCAGCCCTGGTCCCTCCCAGCGCCGGCCCGATGACCGAGACCAGGAGAGCCAGTACTGCGATGACGGCAAGCAACTCGAACAGGGTAAAGCCGCGCGTTTGCCGTGGGCATTGCGGGTTGGGAATGGATTTGCGCGAGGGCATCTGAGTGTTTGGTTGAATCATAAAATCCTCCATTAATAGGCGAGCACCCGGTAAAACCTCTGGCCTGGCTGGGAATTCACTTCTTTTATGTAGGCTCGATCGCCGACCACCGAAAACGCCTGGCCAAGGTCCTGCCAGGCCGGATCGTTGAGAGCATTTTTGAACTGAACGCGATAGGTTTTTCCGGGGAGTACAGGCCAGTTCAACCAACCGCCAACTCCTCCAGTAACGGCAAAGGCGGGAATCGAATTACTGCTGAACAACGTTGTGGAAAAAATGTCCGCGTTGTTATTGAAATCTTTGAGTATCAGGTCCGATGCCGCGCTCACCAGCGTCAGCGTGCGTCCATCTTTACTGAATGCGGGCGCCAGGGATCGGTCATCAGCGCTGCTGGTTTGGTAATGGTTGGCGGTGACCAGTGTGGTCGTCCCAGCCAAACGATCATAAAGGAAGATATCAGGCACGCCGTTGGTGTCGTTGGGTACCAGGTTGTCCGCCGCGCTTCGGTACGCGACAAACCGGCCATCGAAGGTGAGGTCGGGCGAGTCCGAGTTGTAATCGCCGGCTCCGGAACCGTCATAGGCCTGGCTCACCAGGAGGTTGGTGCGGGCTGCGAAATCGTAAAGGTGCACCTGGGAAACGCCCGAGCGTACGGAATGGCTGGCGTAAACGAGCCACCGGCCGTCGGCACTAAAGCGAAGCGACGCACCGTCAATGATATCACTGCTGACAGCCGCCCAATTCGTGCCGCTGGTCCAGTCTCCCACCCACAGCACCGGGCTCGGGCCGTTGGTCGTATAGGCGAGCCGTGTTCCATCGGCGCTGATGGCCACGAAACTCCAACCGTTGCCGGCCATTGTGTAGACATTGGATCGTGCCTGGCTGCTCCAAATCGACAGTTGGTTCACCGAGGGAGAAGGGACCGCCAGCTTGATATACGCGATGAAAGAACCGCTGGGCGTCATGGCCGCGGCAGCCACCCCGTTGCTGGTGAGCGCGTAGGTGGTCTGACTCGACATATCGCGTACAAACAGATTCTCAGTCCCTTTACGCAGGCCAGGCGCGAGATCGCCGGCCTTGCTGCGGAACAAAACAAATTGCCCATTCGAGCTCACAGTGGCCGAGTAGGAATCGGAATTTCCAGGGCCGGTGCCGGCCTGGTTCACGCTCACCAAGGCTGGCACGCCCTGGTGTAACGACATCAGGAACACGTCCTGCACGCCATTCGTATCGCCCGCCACTAAATCGTCCGCGGAGCTGGTAAAGGCAACAAACCGGCCGTCCGCGCTTATGGCGGGGTCGGTCGACAAACCATCGGCTGCCAAACCGTTGGTATTGAAGCTGACCAATAAGTTGGTTCCCGCCACTGAATCGTGCAGATAGACATTCCGAAAGCCGTTGGTGACGCCACGCACCACGTCGTCGGCCTCACTCCAGAACGCGACCAGCCCAGAGTCGAAGGATTGTGACGCGGAACTCGAGGAACTGGCGCCATTCGGAGTAAACGAGGGCAAGCCGGCATCGTGGCTGGATATTAGCTGAGTAGTCCCATTGGTGAGAATCCGAACAAAGACATCATACGAACGGTTCCGATCGGCGGTAACAATGCTCGCGTCCTGTGATTCAAAGGCGAAAACCGAAGCGTCCGCGCTTAGCACCGGAACGGCCCCCGGGTCAATCAGCGACCCGAAGCCATTGGTGTTAACGTCGACGAGAGTCGTCAGCCCTCCGTGGACGTTCCGCAGGTACAGGTGGTAGTCGCCGGATGAAAAATTGTTTACCAGGCCTGCGGAGCTGACAAAACCAACCCAGCGCGCGTCAGGGGTTAGGACCGGACAGTCGGAGATATCGCCGTCGGTCACTGAATTGGTTAAATTACCGCTCACGAGAATGCTCGACTCACTTTGAGCATCCCACAAGCGGATGGCCGTCGTGGGGTCGGGGTTACCGGGAACATCAGCGACGTAAGCAATGAAACGTCCGTCCGGGGTCATGGCTAAATCACGGATCGCTGAGGGATCGGTGCCCATAGGAACCGCGGCATTGGTATCGACGAACTCCGTCTGACCGGCCTGGGCATCGAACCGAAGAATGACCGCGGGGAAATCCTGCGAGGACCTCAATGCTTGATAGGCGATGTAACGTCCGTCGTCGCTGATGGCGGCATTAAAGGCGAGCGCGTTGGTAACCGCCGGCAGCGATTGCAAGGGCCCAAGGGCTCCCGCGCTGACGCAGGTAGTGAGC
>Ga0209062_1004361_pt1 | contig 14869 bp, 13 predicted proteins | sample Coa_R2_2_FD_187158 | JGI IMG/M metagenome (GOLD analysis project Ga0209062, IMG submission 187158) | Surface soil microbial communities from Centralia Pennsylvania, which are recovering from an underground coalmine fire - Coalmine... | ecosystem: Environmental > Terrestrial > Soil > Unclassified... | reverse complement strand
CTTTTCGCGCTTGAGGAGGAGCCGCAGAGCGTCACGGATGTCCGCTTGGTCGTCCGCGATGAGAACGCGGTATGGATGAGAGGTGGTGGTCTTCATTCGGTTCCGTGAATTGGGTTTATTGTACCGGCCTTTCGGTAAAACGCCCAATGCCGGGCACCGTTTCAAGAGGTCTTGGGTTTTTTAGAACTGCCGGATTACGTTTTCCGGGGACGGAGACGTAATTGAGAGCGGAAACTTGCCCGGACGCATGCAGTTCTGATGCTGCTACGACGCCTAGCTCAGTCCGGCTAATCGGGCAACCCCTGTAGGTTCGATTGCCTCTAGTACTTGAGCCGCGTATATTCGCGTATATTACGGATTTTATGTGTAAGACCCAGCTCCATGCTTTTGCTTGCCGTTTGATGCTTTCGGGCATCGCAACGCTCACAGCCGCTCTAGCCACGTGCCTTTGGTGGCCCACAGCAAGCGAGGCGCAGACGCCAGAAATCATTCCGCTTTCCCAAGTCCACGCGGGCATGCACGGGTACGCCTATACGATTTTTGCTGGCGACCAGGTGGAGAAATTCGACCTGGATGTGATCGGCGTGCTCGACAACTTCATGGGGCCAAAGCAGTCCATCATTCTCGTGCAGCTAAAGGGCGCAAAGGTTGAGCACACGGGCGTGGTTGCGGGCATGAGCGGCAGCCCAGTGTATTTGGATGGGAAGCTGGCCGGCGCGCTTTCTCTGAAGCTGGGGCAATTCACCAAAGAACCGATTGGCGGGGTGACGCCGATCGAGGACATTTTGAATCCGCCTCTTGGCGCGGGAACCGGCGCCGTTGCGGTGACCGCGAAGAATTCGCCGGTGATGGCGAATGGCCTGGCGTTGCAACAGATTGAATCGCCACTGATTTTTTCGGGGTTCCAGCCTTCGTCGCTGCAGCCCTTTGCTTCGCAGATGCAGAATTTCGGATTCGTGGCGGCGATGGGCGGCACGGCCCCGGCGCAACCCGGCGACGCCAAGCTGGTGGCCGGAGACATGGCCGGAATGGTGCTGGTGCAGGGAGACGCCTCCATCAGCGCGGCGTGTACGGTGACGGCGGTAACGGCGGACAAAGTGTACCTGTGCGGGCACCCGTTCCTGAGCCTCGGGAAGCTGGAGATTCCGATGGCGCGCGCTCGGGTGGTAACAACGCTGGCTTCGGACCTGGCTTCGACGAAGATTGTGAACGTGGGCGGGCCCATTGGAACGATTACGGGCGATCACCTGACGGCAGTCACTGGGAGTCTGGGCAAGCCTCCGGCGATGGTGCCGCTGGATTTGACGCTGGACGCGAGCGGAGGCGAGAAAAAGCTGCACTTCGAGATCGTTGATAACCCAAAGCTGACTCCGTTGCTGGTGGCGCTGACGACATTCAACGGGCTCTCGCAGAACAACCTATACAGTGAAGGGACGACGCTGCGGCTCTCGGGCGAGATCCGGCTGCAGGGTCATCCGCCCGTCGAGATTGAGAATACGTTTGCGCCAAGCGATTCAATGTCGCCGGACGCCCTGCCGATTGCCCTGACGATGCAGAACGTTTTCGGCCGCCTCTTCAACAATTCCTTCGAGACGCCACAAGTGGACCACATCTCTCTCAAGGTGAAGAGCGAGCCTGGGCATCAGTCGTTTGTGATTGATTCGGCGTGGCTGGAGAAAGGCGAAGCGTCGCCGGGCGAAACCTTGAAGGTACGCGTGCTGCTGCATCCCTATCGCGGAGCTTCGCGAGTGGAAGAAACCACCATTCGCGTGCCGGATCAGATTGTACGGGGCAGCAATTTGCGCGTCATGGTGAGCGACGCGGATTTGCTGAATCGTGCATCGCGGGGATTCGCGGCTGGAAGCGGCGGCGCGACCGGATTGGATCAACTGATTGCGCTGCTGAACCGCGAGCGGCGAAATGACCGCTTGTACGTCGGCTTGTTTGTGCCGTCGCCCACGATGCTTTGGGACGATAAAGAATTGCCGAACGTGCCGCTTTCGGAAGTGAACGTGGTGGATGGAAGGCCGGCTCCGGGGAGCGTGCAGCTTTTGCGCGAATCGCTGGCCAGCGAGTCCTCGATATCCCTGGGCGGGCCGGTTACAGGCGTGGTCTCTCTGAATCTACAAATCCGGTGAAAAGGTAAATGGAAAACCTGAGGTTTCGGTCGCGTCAAACCTTTGCGCGCATTCGCGCACGCCGCATGGGCGCGGGAGAATGGCTGGCGGGAGTGGCGGCCTTCGCGGTCGTTGCTTTCGCGCTGGGCATGGGAGCCCCTGGAGCACGGGCGGACCACACGCGGAGATGGCGGCAATCGACGTACGAGGATTTCCTGAAGGGAACCGCACACGGGATTTCCGTGCGTAGCGACGGGAAACTCGAGCTTTCGCCGAAATTCAAGCTGCTGGCGGATGCGGATACTTCGTATCTATGGGAATTGAAACTGGACGCAAAAGGCGTCCTCTATGCGGCGGGAGGATCGCCAGCGAAAGTCTGGCGATTCGACGCGAACGGGAAGCCGGCCTTAGTGTTTGCGTCGAGCGATCTGGGCGCGCAAGCGATCGCGTTCGATGCCAATGGCAATCTGTACGTGGGGACGTCGCCGGACGGGAAGGTTTACAAGGTGACGCCTGCGGGCGAGAAATCCGTGTTCTTCGATCCCAAAGCGAAATACATCTGGGATTTGGCGTCCTCGCCGGACGGAACGATTTATGTGGCCACGGGCGACAAGGGGCAGATCTTCGCGGTGGCTCCGGACGGAAAGAGCGAAGTCTTCTATTCCAGCGACGAAGCGCACATCCGGGTGCTGGCATTCGACGCGAAACATAATTTGATTGCGGGGACGGAGCCGAGCGGACGCGTGCTGCGGATTGCGCGCGAGAATGGCGGCACTTCGCGCCATGAAGTAGCAGCCGAGACGAAAGGATTCGTGCTGTATGAGACCGCCAAGCGCGAGGTGACGGCGCTGGCCGTCGGGCCGGACGGGACAATCTATGTCTCAGCAATCGGCGACAAGCAGCGCGCGGCATCCACGCCCGCGCCAACGACGGTCCTGGTAACCCCGCAGTCCACGGCCACGGTGACACCGAATGTGACGGTTGCGCCGCAGGGCGGAACGCCGTTTCAGCCGTTTCCACCGGCGCTTTCGAGCAGCATTTACCGGATTGGAGCGGATGGCGCGCCGGAAGAGCTATGGTCCTCACGCGATCAGGTCGTCTACGCCCTGGGAATCGCGCCGGACGGGCGGTTGCTGGCGGGCACTGGCAATAATGGCGAGTTGCTGGCGATCGGCGGGCACGGAGTCTTCGCGCAACTGGCCAAATCGGGATCGTCGCAGATCACGGGAATTGCGGCGGACGGCAATGGGAAAACGTTCTTGTGCACCGCAAATCCGGGAAAAGTGTTTGCAGTAGGCCCGGAGTACGAAGCCGAGGGAACATTCGAGTCGCGTTCGTTTGATGCGCAGCTCTTCTCGCAATGGGGAAGGCTCGAGTGGTGGTCCTCGCCCGTTATGGGCGATAAGAACCACGGGGGAAACGCGAGCAAGCCGCGCACGGAATTTTATGCGCGTTCGGGAAACACCGAGGATCCGGGGAAGGAATGGTCAAAGTGGTACGGTCCGTACTCAACTTCAGGCGCGGCCATCGAGGCTCCTCCAGCGCGATTTGTGCAATGGAAGGCGGTGATACACGACGGCGTGCCCGGAGACGGAGTGGACTGGGTGAGCCTTGCCTATCTGCCGCACAACGTGGCGCCGGTGATTGACGGGATTGCGGTGCAAGAGCCTGGAGTGCGAGTGCAGGCCGCAGCGGGTGTTTCCGGGCAGCCGCAAACGGTGACGCTGCGAATGCCACCGGGCGGCAATACGGGCGGGCTGGTGATCAGCAGCTCTTCGGCGCCGAAATTCGAGCAGCCGCCGCAAGGATTGCGGGAGAAGGGCTGGCAATCCGTGGTCTGGACGGCACACGACGAGAATGACGACGATTTGCGCTTCTCGGTTTATTTCCGCGGCGAGAACGAAACGCAATGGAAGCTGCTGAAGGACAAGCTTGAGCAGCGCTACTACTCGATCGACACAACGACGCTGCCAGACGGGGCCTACTACCTGAAGATTGTCGTGACGGACGCGCTCTCGAATGCGCCGGGCGAAGCGCTCAGCGCGGAACGGGAATCGGAGCGATTTGAAGTGGACAATACGCCGCCGGTAATCGAAGGCTTGCAGGCGCGCCCCGGGCAAAACGGCGAGACCGACGTGAAGTTCGCGGCGCGGGACGCGGCGACAAGCGTGGAGCGCGCGCAATACAGCGTGGATGGCGGCGATTGGATTCTACTGGCACCGCTGAACAAGATTAGCGATGCGCCGGAAGAGCGCTATCAGTTCAAGGTGGCCGGGCTAAGCCCGGGGGAGCACACCATTTCGGTGCGCGCGTATGATCTCTTCGAGAATGTTGGAAGCGCCAAGGCAACCGTAGCCGTTGCGGGAAGCAAGCCGTAGACAGCGATACCGCCCAGTGTCGCCAGTCAAATCGAAAGCGTTCGAGGTCAGCTCATCCAGCGTTCGGACGTCTTGGCCGTGTGAAAATTCTCGATTTCCACACCGAAGCCGATGCGGCCGTCTCCGTAAGGCTCATTGCGGACGTGGACGACGCGCGCGGTGCAGCGGCGTTCCTCGATAGCGTTTCCCGTAACCTCCGTGGGCATGCGGAGAGTGGCTTCAATCGGCGTGCCGACCTGAAGCGGCGCGGACGAAGCGAAGAAGAAGCCGCCGCGGGAGACATTGAGAGCCTCGGTAAAGTGCTCGGTGCGGTCGGCAGCGAGCCCTAAAGCGCGGAAACGAAGGGGTGTTCGGATGGCATAGCGAGTGATTTGGCGGCGTTCCGTGGCTGCTTTCATGCTGAGTTCCTCCAAGCGCGCTGGTGTCACGCGGCTTTCGCGAACGTGGAGGGGACTACAAGCGTAGCAAAGCAAGGCATTCGGTCAAGTACTAAACCTTTCTCCTATCGTTTGGCAAACCACCCGTTCGCGGTTTCGCCTGGCCTTCTCTGCCGGAAAAGCCGGCGTTCTCGCGGCCGTGTCGCCGGGTTCGGTTCACTCGACGAAGCCAGTGAAGCGCCGCGGGCGTGCTAAGATTTTCTCCGTGAAGAAGACCATACCGCCAGCCAAATCGCTCAGCGGCGGAATTGTGCCGCCGGGCGACAAATCCATTTCGCACCGGTACGCCATGCTCGCAGCACTTGCGGAAGGCGCCAGCGAGTTGCGCCACTTTGCGGCAGCGGCGGATTGCCACAGCACGCTCGCATGCATAAAAGCCCTTGGCGCGGAAGTAAAGGTCGAGAAAGACGTGGTTCGCGTCACCGGACACGGCGCGCGCGGCCTGCGCGAAAGAAAGACGTGGTTCGCGTCACAGGACACGGCGCGCGCGGCCTGCGCGAAAGCCAGAAGCCGCTCGACGCCGGCAATTCCGGCACGACCATGCGGCTGCTCGCCGGCATCCTGGCCGGACAGAGCTTCCCATCCAAGGTTATCGGCGACGATTCGCTGCAGAGGCGGCCGATGAAGCGAATCGTGAATCCGCTGCGCGAAATGGGCGCCGACATTCGCGCGCGCGACGATAATTTCGCGCCGCTGGAAATCCGAGGCGGCAACCTGCGCCCGATTGATTACACGATGCCGGTGGCGAGCGCGCAGGTGAAATCGGCGGTGCTGCTTGCGGGGCTGTTTGCCGGCGGCGTGACAAGCGTCACCGAACCGGCGCGCACGCGCGATCACACGGAGCTGGTTCTCGAGGAGTTTGGCGCGAAAATCGAGCGCGATGGATTGACCACGCGTGTTCACGGCCTAGGCTCGAACGGCGGCGGCCACCTGGCCGCCAAGTCGCTGGACGTCCCGGGCGACCTTTCTTCCGCTGTTTTTTTTATCGCGGCGGCATCACTGTTTCCGGAATCGAGCCTGCTGATTCACAGTGTCGGGCTGAATCCCACGCGGACTGCCATTCTGGATGTGTTTCTCGAGATGGGTGCTTCGCTGCATACACCGCAGTTGCGCAGCGCTCATGGCGAACTGGTTGGCGACATCGCCGTGAAGGGCGCCTCGCTGAAAGGCGGCGTAATCGCCGGCGAACGGATTCCGCTGGTGATCGATGAGTTGCCGATGCTTGCTGCGCTCGGTCCCTACACGGAGGAAGGTATCGAGATTCGCGACGCCGGCGAACTGCGCGTCAAGGAAAGCGACCGAATCGCGGCGCTCGCCGAAAACCTGAAGCGGATGGGCGCGAAGGTGGAAGAGCGGCCGGATGGGTTGAAGGTGGCCGGCCGCAGCGCGGGAAGACTTCGCGGCGCGGAAATTGAAACCTATGGAGACCATCGCATCGCGATGGCGTTCGCGATTGCGGCGCTGGGGGCGGAAGGGAAGACCACCATCCGCGACGCGGAGTGCGCCCGCGTTTCGTACCCTGCGTTTTTCGAGGATTTGGAGCGTGTCGCCGAGAGGAAGTAGGAGTAAAGCGGAAAGCCGCCCGGAAATCGTGCAGTAAGAATCGCCCGGGCGGGCAGCCGCTCTGAGACCGATTTAGTCCCTTGTTGCGCCTCCGCCTGATCGTTCCCCTTATGGGCAGAAACAATCCTGGGTGGTGGCTCGTACTTGCAGGCAAGGGGGTGCTTCGATGCGAACCCTTTGGCAGGACTTGAAGTTCGGAGCGCGGTTGCTGGCGAAGGCGCCTGGCTTTACCGCGATCGCCGTCCTCACGCTGGCGCTGGGTATTGGCGCAAATACCGCTGTGTTCACCGTTGTTTACGGAGTGCTCTTGCGCCCTTTGCCGTTCCCCGAGCCGGACCGCTTGGTGCAGCTCGCCGAGAGCTATAAAACGGAAACCAGCGAGATGAGCCTTGACATGCGCGGCTGGGAGCGCTTGCGGCAGTACACGCAAGTGGTGGAGCGCTATGGCGCGTACACCATGGCAGGTTTCAATCTGGCCGCGGGCACGGAGGCTGAACACGTACGGGGCATGCCGGTTTCTTCAGGATATTTTCAAACGCTGGGCGTCCATCCTTCGCTTGGGCGAGACTTTTTGCCCGAGGAGGACCGGGGCGATGGGCAGCGCGTGGCCATCCTTGCCCACAATTTGTGGGTGCGGCGCTTCGGCGGCGATCCGGACGAAGTAGGACAAAAGATTTTGCTGAATGGCGAGGCATACACCGTCATCGGCATAATGCCGCCGGGTTTCGATGCCTTCGCATCGAGTTTCGATGCTGGCGCGGCACCGGAGTTGTGGGTTCCACTCGCGCTTGTGGCGAAAACGGCTGGCAGCGGAGCGAACATCGATGTGATCGCGCGGCTGAAATCCGGAGCGGGCGCAGCGGAATTGCAAGCGCAAATGGCGGTCGTCACGCAGGATTTTCGCAAGATGTTTGGAGGAGATCAGGCTGCCCCGGAATGGCACATGCTGTTCGTGCCGTACCGGCGCATGGTAGGCGCGGACGCGCGGCCGTACTTGCTGGTGCTGCTGGGCGCGATCGGGTTCGTGCTGCTGATTGCGTGCGCGAACGTGGCGAACCTGCTGCTGGCGCGCGGCGGCTCGCGCGGACGGGAAATGGCGGTGCGAATTTCGATGGGCGCCTCGCCGTGGAGACTGCTGCGCCAGTTGCTGGCAGAAGCCATGCTGATTGCGCTGGCGGGCGGCGCCCTGGGGGTTGCGTTCGCGAGCGTGGGGCTCAGCTCACTGCTGGCGCTGGCACCGGTGAATTTGCCGCGCGCCGGCGATGTGCATTTGAACGGAGCGGTTCTGGCGTTCACCCTGCTGGTTGCCCTGGTGACGGGCGTGCTCTTCGGCTTGGCTCCCGCCGCCTATGCCATGCGCACGAACCTCAATGACACATTGAAGGAGGGCGCTGGGCGCGCAAGCGCCGGTGCCGGCCGCGCCAGACTGCGGCAAGGGCTGGTGGTCGGAGAGTTGGCGATATCGCTGGTGCTCCTTACCGGCGCTGGTCTGATGATCGCGACGTTTGCGAAATTGCTGAACACGAACCCGGGCTTCAATCCGCACCACGTACTCTCGATGCAATTCTGGCTGACCGGTTCGAAGTATCGCACGACACCCGAAATCGCGAATTTCTATCGCGCGCTAGAGCAGCGGATTGGCGGACTTCCCGGAGTGGAGAATGCCGCAGTCGTCGCGGCCGGTTTGCCGCTCGAACGCGGCGGAAACAACGCCGTGAGAATTGCCGGCGAAGAGGAATCCGAACTTCACAGCGCGGACTATCGCGAAATCACGCCGGGATATTTCGCCGCCTTGGGCGTGCCCTTGAAGCAAGGGCGGCTTTTCACCAGCGCCGATTCCGAGAAATCGGCGCCCGTTGTGATTGTGAATGAGACGTTTGTACGCAAGTATCTATCGGGCAGGGAAGCACTCGGAGAGCACGTGCAGGTGAGCGGCGTTTGGTCCGAAGTAGTCGGTGTTGTCGGCGACGTGAAGAGTTATGTGGACCAGCCTCCGGAACCGGCGACATTCATTCCCGCGGCGCAAGCGAGCTTCGAAACGTCAAAACTCTTCGAGGGTTGGTTTCCGCGCAGCATCCTGGTCCGTACGAGCGGCGATCCGCTGCGGCTGGGCCAGTCGGTTCGCGAAGCCGTAAAGGCAGTGGACGCCAGCGTTCCAACCGGCGCAATCCGTTCCATGGACCAGGTGCTTTCGCGTTCGCTGGCCTTACGAAGCTTTTTGATGGCGTTGCTGAGCCTTTTTGGCGCGCTGGCGCTGGTATTGGCCAGCGTGGGCGTTTACGGCGTCATGGCGTATGCGGTCTCGCAGCGCACGCGCGAAATTGGCGTGCGGATGGCGCTGGGCGCCCGTCCGCGCGATGTGCTGCGGTTGGTTCTGGCCGAGGGGTTGCGCCTGGTGCTTGCCGGAGTGGCGCTGGGCTTGATCGCGGCGTTTTTTCTCACGCGCCTACTCCAGGGGATGATTTACGGCGTAAGCCTGCATGACCCGCTCGTGGCCGTGGCCGTGAATGTCATCATGATAGCGGTCGCGATTCTGGCTTGCTGCGTGCCGGCGCGAAGAGCCATGCGCGTTGATCCGATCCAGTCGCTGCGATACGAGTAGCTTCCCCTAAGGCGGCTTCAGACCAAAACTCCCTTTCGGCCGCGGGAAACAATTCCTTTCCTCGACCGTCTACTCATGATAGGTAGGACGTCTAGGAGAGACGGATACCTAACGCAGCAACGCGGAAGCTCGTGGAAGGAGGCGACGAATGGCGTCCATCGAGAAGGCCGGTCTACTGCAAGGGACGCTGGACCTCCTGATTCTAAAAATTGTAGCCCTCGGGCCGGTGCGACGGGTGCCTCATTGCTTCCGGCACTGCGCGCCCGCGCGCCTGGAACCAATGGACGTGCTGCGAGAGGAATAGCCAAAGGCGGCGTTATCTCTCTTATCCCAGCCGCAAACGTGGACGACACTCAGGCAACAGCAAAGCTCTGCCAACGCGGCGCGGGATTCATCTTTCCAAGCGGTTGCCGTTCCGCTAACTGGTCTTCGAGAGCGTAATGGATTTGTAGGTAGTCCGGAGAGTGATGCGCGGCCCGCGGCCCGAGCCAACTTTCCCCTCGAGATGCGAATTGCCGTTCGTGGATGAGGATTTAAGCGTCGGCGCATCGAATTCGGATTCGATGTCTCCCTCGCGGCAGTCGGCGGTGATCTCGAAATTGGAATTCCCGGGAATGCTCAGGGAAATACCGCCCGAGGAATTTGTGATTTCGATATCGTCCTTGGGCGGGGAAGAAAAGCGGACCGAAATATTGCCGTCGCGATTGTCGATTCTTACCCTTCCCCCGGGATTCTCGATGGAAACGTCGTAGCGGTTTGTGCGCAGCGCGAGGTCCCCGGGAGCGTCCGCGATTTCCAGGTTGCCGGAACCGGCGTCTAGGTGGCCGCTGAGCTGGGTCAGCGTGAGATCCGTGCGATTGGAAATGAACCGCACGCCTTTCGCTATTTTGTCCGCGCGGATCGACCCGAAGAATTCGCCATTAAGCGTGAGCCTGCCCGAGGCATTCGAGACGTCCACGTCCCCTCCATGCCCGCTGATGCTGACGTCGCCTTTCGTGTCGGAAACCCGAATGTCGCCCTTGCGGTTCTCGATGCTGACGGCGCCATTCGTATCGCGGACCTCGATGTCACCGCGTCCCGCGGAGTTGACGGTTACCGGCGTGGACATTCCGGAGACGACGATATCTCCGCGGTCGCTGCGAATCGTCACGGTGGACTGCCGTGGCACGCTGACTTCCATATCCACCGAGATCCGGCCATTGTTCATATCGAAGCCGGAGGGATGGACTTCGTAGCCATCGCCGCTTTGGACGACCTCAACGCTGATGGGTTTGGCGATCCGGTCGGCTTCGTCATCGCTCCAGGTTCTAACCGTGGTTTTGCCGGTGACATGAACCTCCGGCGTATCTCCCGCGCGAACCGTGATATCGCCCCGGCCGTTGCGGATGACGATGTGCGCGTCCGCGGGAACAGGCGCCGGGCTAACATCCAGGTCGTAGTCGTGACTATCCCCGGCGAAGTCGTCGTTAATTACACCCGATAGGTTTTGCTTGGCGTAATCGACTCCGATAACGACTCCGAGCAGCGCGAGCAAGCCAAGCATCAGAAAGACTTCTCCCGCGGTGGTCCGCGAGGGTGGCCCTCCCTCCCGCTGGCCGGCCGTGCGCTCGTAGAGCTTCACGACGCCCCAGATGATGAGGATCAACGGCGACCAGCGCAGGACCGTGCTGCCGATTTCATAGCCGCGATAATTGTGAAGAAGCAGCAACACACCGACGGCGATAAGCACGATTCCAACGAAAATGTTGCTACTGCGGGGACGGAGCGAAGCCATCAGCCACCCTGCCCGGAGGAAGAGCTTGGCGGCGCCGGCGGGTGCGAGCCGGGGGGCGGCGGTACGTAAGGCGGCGCGCCCGGCGGCAGGGGCGCGTACACATGGCCCGTCATGGGAGCGAGCGCGGAAGCTAGCAGAATCGCGCCCATGACAATCAGGATCACCGGATACGTGTTGTTCATGTGGAACGCGCTGCCCCGCCCTGTTTCTTGTAAGAGCAGCAGCAATCCTATCGTAATGATGACGGCGGGACCCATCAGTCCCCGAAGCGTGCAACGCGGGCAGGAGCAACGAAATCGAGTTCCCATTGCGCAAACCTCCTAAGGACGTCCGCCCAGCCGGTTGCGAAACATGAATACGCCGATAATGATCAGGAGCACCGGCCAGAACTGGCCGACCCGGTACCAGGGGAACCAGTCGAAGTTATTCAGAAGCAGAATCACTCCTACGGCGATCAGGATGATCGGGCCAAGCGGCCGGTCCTTACTCCAGTTTTCCAGCGGGTCGGGCGTGGCCATGGAACCCGAGGCGTGCTCTCGCGCAACGCGCATCGAGTCAAACGCGGTGTAGAAGATGAAGCCGGCAAGCAAGATACCGAGGCCAGCCTCGAAGCCCGCGTCCCCGCCGCTGCTGAGGCCGGCGATAAGCGCCGCAAAAATTACAATCTGCAGCAGCGCCTTCCGGTATTGACCGTTGTAAACTGCTCCAAGGCCGGGGAAGAGAAAACCGAGAATAAATGCCAGGCCGGGATGACTCCTGCGCGGGCCGGTCATTGCTGGTGGCGCGAAGGCGGCTGGCGCCGCCGCCGATGTGTCGGCAGGCGGAGCATACGGAGATTGCGCCGGAATTCCCATTACGCTTGCCAGGCAATCCTCGCAATAGAGCACGTCCCGAACAGGCCGGACGCAGACCCTGCACATGGCCTTCCCGCAGTTACGGCAGTAGCCGGCGGCTTCGGCGTCCGAATGCACGGCGCACTTCATCGGATGTTCCTCCCACGGAAAGGAGCAACAAACCCGGGCAGCTCCTCGGCAAGCATCTCAAAATTGTGGTAAACGCCATTTGCTCGATTCTGCTGTCGTGTGCCGGGCTTGGTGCCGTCGGTGCTTCCCGGTTCTTTCTTCGGCGCGGAAGCCGGCAGCACGTCCTGTGATTCTCCGGGCGCGGCTTTGTTGTCGCGGATTTGTGCTTGAACCTCATTCACCACGCGCAAATCGCTGACAAATTTCACACCGCGGGCGTACGCGTAATGCGCCTGCCGGTCCGCATTCCGATAGATGCTCACGGGGCTCAGGTCCGCGAGCTTCGGCTTGCGCAGGGAAAAGCCAAACGCGGAGGCGATCACGAGAAAAGTCGCCGCAACCGACGCAATTCCGTAAACCACTGGCTGCGGCTTGAGATTCCGCAGCCAGCCCGCCAGCGCGCGCCAGCCGCTGAGCGTCTCCCGCGGCCCGAGTGTCTTGTCAAGGATCGCATAAACCAGTCGCGGCGCTTCTTCGGCCTGCGGCATCGCGTGCAATTCCCCGACAAGCTGAGAGACTTGAGCAAACAGCGGCGCGCATTGCGCGCAAACGCGCACGTGCGCCTCGAAGGCGGCGCGTTCTTCGGCACTGAGCTGCCCATCCAGGCAATCGCTCAGCCGCGCTTCGATTTGTTCGCAAGTCCAGTTCATCGGAGTCATGAGGGCCGCACCCCCATTTGTTGCAAAACGCGCGCAAGCTCGATCCGGCCGCGGTTAATTCTCGATTTTACGGTCCCTTCGGGCACCGCCAAAACCCTTTGTATCTCGATGTACTCTAATTGCTGCAAATCCCGCAAAATCACCGCTTCCCGCAATTCCGGAGAGAGCTTTGTAAGCGCCGCCTGCACCTGCTGGCTCAACTCGCCGAGGAGCGCCTGCTCATCCGGGCGGCGCGCCGAGGATTCTTTGTTCTCCACCACCGGCATGGCGTCATCGAGCGAATCCGTCGCCCGGTCCCGCTTCGTTCTCCGGTAATGATCGATCAACAGGTTCCGCGTCACGCTTGTCATCCAGGTCGCAAAACCGCCGTGCGCCGAACGATAGCTCCCGAGCGTTCGGTACACGCGAAGGAAAACTTCCTGCGACAGGTCTTCGGCTTCCGTGCGGTTGCCGGTAAACCGGTAGCAGATGTTAAAGATGCGACGCGTGTGGCGGCGCACAAGTTCCTCCCAGGCCGACCCATCGCCCTGGAGGCATTGCTGGACCAGTTGGGCATCCTGCTCCAACGCTTCAAAGCCTCAAAGCTGCTTGACGAACGCGATTTTCGCCAAGCCGCCCAGGTTCCATGTCGCCGCGCAAGCGGCGCATGCTGGATGCATCCTGGATGGCTGCATCCCGGCCTGCCATACAATGGAACGAAAAGTGCCTGCGAAAAGTTCCCCTTGTATTTGTCGACTGTGTCAGCACCAAGCCAGCGGCATCTTACCGGGAAAACTCCAGAAAACAAACGGGAAACAGCCGCTTCGGGCCCCTTTGGCCTTTGAGCGGAAGGTGCCGGCGGAGGGACCGAAAACCGCCCAACGCGGTTCGGTCGTGTACATAGGCATCGCCGTTTTCCATGGCGAGTGCGGCCACGTGCATATCCCTAAGCCGGCTGCCTCCTTGCGAGCCGCGGGAATATCGGCTCCGAAGCAATGCGTTTCCCGGCGCAAGAGTCTGGAACTATCTGGTCGAGTGAACTCCTCCGGCGCCATGGTGAACCCCCGCGCCAGGCACACAAACCGCGTGGACAAAAAGCTGCCTGCAAACCTTTGCCAGAGCCACGCCGAGCGACTTGACGCACGTGCACGCTGCCAGTAGGCTGGCGTGCGCATGGAGAAACCTTCGAGGAAGCTCCTTCTCATCTCACTGGGTGTTGCCGTCCTTGGTTTCCTCCTCTATCGTTCCCGTGACCTGCTGCATGCGGGCGATTTCTTTCGCAGCGCCGCTGACGCCGTCCGCCGCACCAACCCCCTCCTGCTATGCCTCTCCCTGGTTGCCATTTACACTTGCTACGGCATTCGTGCGTTGCGCTGGCAAGTCTTGCAGCGCAACCTTGGCCGTTCCCGGTTTTGGCAAATCTACGGGATGACGGTAGCGGGTTTTGCCTCCATATTTCTCTTTGGCCGCCCCGGCGAGCCCGTGCGCATTCTCCTGCTCGCTCGCAAAGAGGAGCATCCCGTTTCCGATCTTTTCGGCGTCTACGTCGTCGAACGCATTCTGGATTTCGCCAGTACGCTGGTGATCGCGGCGCTCGGCCTGTTCCTCATCAGTTCGCGTAGCAGCGCGGATAGCGGCATGGCCAAATTCGTGCCTGCATTTCAGACGGCGGGAGGTCTGCTCGGAGCGGCCGTTTTTGCGGCGATTGCCCTCCTGGTTTTCGTGCGCTGGCGCGGTGCCGGCATACTCGAGCGGCGCCTTGCGCCGTGGCTCGCGGCCGGCAAGTGGAAGAAGCGCCTGGCTGGGACGCTGCTGGGGCTCGCTCGCGGCGTTCAGACCATCCGCACCGGGAGTGACCTGTTCTTGGCCACGCTGTACTCCGCGGCGCACTGGTTTCTCGTACTGTTGATTTATCTTTGGGTGCCGCATGCGTTTGGTGGCCGGCTCGCCGAGCTGAACCTTGGCGACGCCATGTTGCTCATGGCGTTCACCCTTGTCGGGTCCATTGTGCAACTGCCTGGAATCGGCGGCGGGTCACAGGTCGCCTCCGTTCTTGTGTTCACCAAGGTCTTTGGGGTAGAACCGGGGCTGGCTGCGGCGGCGGCCATCATGATCTGGCTGATTACCTTTGCCGCCGTAGCCATTGTCGGCACCCCGATCCTGATTCATCAGGGGCTTTCGCTCGGCCAGTTGAGGGAAATGGCCGAGCACGAGCGCGCCCGCGAGGCAAGCGCCGGAGATCTGGGTGTCAGCGGAGAGCTTGAGTGAAATGTCCTTTTTGCGCGCATATTGACGACAAGGTGATCGATTCCCGTGAGGGACGCACCGGCGACACCAT
>Ga0209062_1004360_pt1 | contig 14870 bp, 13 predicted proteins | sample Coa_R2_2_FD_187158 | JGI IMG/M metagenome (GOLD analysis project Ga0209062, IMG submission 187158) | Surface soil microbial communities from Centralia Pennsylvania, which are recovering from an underground coalmine fire - Coalmine... | ecosystem: Environmental > Terrestrial > Soil > Unclassified... | reverse complement strand
CGCTTTCGTGAGCGCGCATCTGTCTCGGTTCTGAGGCGAGTAAATGCATTATGCTCAGGAAAGATGAATGAACCGGCCACAATTCGAGAAATCCTGAATAACGCAAAGATCATCGCCGTCGTTGGTCTCACCAATAAAGAGGGCCGCGCCAGCCTCGGTGTTTCCAGATTTATGCAGAGTCGCGGATATCGCATTATTCCGGTCAATCCGCTCATTGAAAGCTCGCTGGGCGAGAAGGCTTATCCCACACTCGATGCCGCGCTCGAAGCGGCAGGGAAGATCGATCTCGTCAACGTCTTCCGCCTGCCGAAGTACATTCCCGATATCGTGAAGGACACAATCCGCCTGAAAATTCCTTATCTCTGGATACAGGAAGGCATCATTCACGAAGAAGCAGCCGCGCAGGCCGAAGCCGCAGGCATCAAGCTCGTGATGGACCGCTGCATTCTGAAAGACCGCATGGCCGCCGGCTGGAGTTAGCTGACTTCAGGCGGTCTTCAGCGCATCCAGAAACAGCTCACGATCCACATTGCCGCCGGTGAATACCACTCCCGCGCGGCGACCCTTCAGACTGTCCCGCTCTTTCAACACTCCAGCCAGTCCTGCCGCTGCCGCGCCTTCAGCCACGTTGTGCGTGTCTTCGTAATACGCGCGCATGGCACCCGCAATTTGTTCCTCGCTGACTTCTACGATGTGATCGACATTCGCCAGTATCAGTTCCAGCGCTTCCGGAACAGGAACGCGGCACGAGAGTCCATCGGCCAACCGTGAATTTGCGGTCTGGGAAATCGGCTGTCTTTCCCGGAAGGAAATGGCGTAGGCAGGCGCATTTGCCGCCACCACCCCTACGATTTTCGTCTTTAACCCAAGCGCATTGCGGACTGAAATCATGCCGCAGATGGACGAGCCGAGGCCGATCGGAACATATGCGACATCCAGCGCAGGCGCTGTCTTCAGAAATTCAAGCGCATAGGTAGACGTGCCATGCACCAGCAGCGGGTGAAACGAGGGAACCAGGTGCTGGCCGCGCGTCTTTGCCAGCTCCGTGGCATAGTCCAACGCCGCCTGAAAGTCCTCGCCATGCTCTATCAGTTCTGCGCCCAGGGCCTGCATGGCCCGGTTCTTCTCCCGGCTGTTCCCATGCGGAACAACAATGGTTGACTTCAGCCCATTGCGCGCGGCAGCCAGCGCTACTCCCTGCCCGTGGTTTCCGCGCGTAGCGGCGATCACGCCACCGGTGGAAGGCTGGCTGCGTTTCAGCCAGTCCATATAGACCATAGCGCCGCGCAGCTTGAAAGCGCCAACAGGGGAGTGGTTCTCATGTTTCACCCACACCTCGCAGCCAGCGCGCGCATTCAACAGCGGCCAGGTGTATTGCGGAGTAAGGGGCATTACCGTGCGCACAATACGCATTGCGCTCTCAATTTCATCAAGACCGGGAGTTTGCATGCAATGTGGATGCGCCGTTCTGTTTTCCAGCTGATTTATTTCGTAAGAATGAGGGCAGCGCTACATTCCGCCCAGTTTTTCCAGATCGATGGACTCGTAATCCTTGCGTTCAATGCCTTCGCGAATCTCTTTCGGTGTTTTGCCGAGCTTGGTCATCTTGTAGGCATACGCGCCCTCTTTGGCGCAGGTGGAGCAGACCGCTCCATGCGTGCCTTCAAAACAGCTGTGCAGACTGGTATGTCCCAGCGCTTTGTCGCAGCGGCAGTAGCAGGGAAGCTGATAGAGCACCTTCGGAACCTGCGCCGCTTCTTCATACACAGCTTTTTGCCAGGGATAGCGGAAGTATTCGCCCTGAAGCTGGTCTCCGGTCAGAGTCGGCGGCAGTTTTTCGGCTTTGCCCGGCGGCGCCGGATGGTAGGCGGGAATGTCATCAGCAGGATTCGACCACTGGGCATAGCTGGCCACCGTGGCCAGGCCCAGTGCAATTCCAAGAAAAACTCGGTTCATGCGGCGCTCCTGCACAATAGATTAGCGCAAGCACAGAAAGCGCGATAGATAGCGTAAAATCAGCGTCAAATCGTAGGGTTAATACGATGAAAATCTCAGAAAAAAAGCAAAAAAAACGGCACGAACGTTGAATTGCCCGTGCCGGGAGGCCAGTGACGCAACTTATAAACTTCTCCTTGCCCTGAGAGCCCTCTTGCTCAATCATCGGCAAGTAACTGTACACTTCTATAGATGTTTCTTACTTCGGTTTAGTTTCACTGTTTCTTAAAAATCTATGAGAACGTGTACTAATTCTTCAATTTCACGTAGTGTACGCGACATCGATGACGAAAACAAGTCCCCATATCAACAAAAACACATATTTTTAGAAAAGTTGGGGTGGAAGCTGCATAAGCAGCATCGAACGTTCCGGAGAAACACAGCAAAATCAAGTGAGCGCCACACATGCACGAAACCAAAAAAATAGATGATTCTAAAGAAGTAAATCAGAAGAAGGGTAGCCGGTTTCAGACTGGCCTGCTGATGGTCGGCTCTGCCTTATTTGGAGGAATTGCCGTGGTTCTCTGGAACCGGCGTTCGCTGACAAAGATTCAAAATCAGCCAAATGGACAGGCCGATCGGCCTGAGATTGTGGATGAGGACGCAATTTATTGAAGCAGGAATTCAATTTTTAATAGAAATGGCGTTGATCGCTTCCGCCAGATTGAAATCGCGTTCGGTAAGCCCTCCGGCATCGTGTGAAACCAGGGCAAGCTTCACCTTGTTGTAGCGAATGTCGATATCAGGATGATGCCCGGCAGCTTCAGCCTTCTCTCCTACCGCATTGACAAAGCGCAGCGCCTGAACAAAATCCGGGAAACTGAACTCGCGAACGATTTCCGTCCCTTCCAGCTTCCATCCTGAAAGCTGCTTCAATTTCTCCTCGACGGCTGTCTTGCTGAGTAAAGGCATACAGACCTCCGATTCAGTCTCCGGCTTCTACTTCTGCTCCGCCATAGGCAAAAGGAGAAAAGCGGGCGTGCAGGCCAATCTCATTGCGCAGATCAATCCACAGCCTGTCCGGCATGCTAAGATACACATCGACTACGTGTGGATCAAACTGCGTTCCGGCGCACCGCTGGATTTCGCCCCGGGCCGCCGTAAAGCTGCTGGCTTTGCGATAAGGGCGGTCTGAGGTAATGGCGTCCAGCGTATCTGCTACAGCAAAGATTCTGGCCCCCAGTGGAATCTCTTCGCCTCTCAGGCCGCGCGGATAGCCGCTGCCGTCATAGTGCTCCTGGTGGCAATAGACGATCTCCGCCGCCTCGCGCAGATAAGGAATTTTGCACAAAATCTGGTATCCGCGCGCACAGTGGTCGCGCATAACATTGCGCTCATCGACGTCAAGCCTGCCCGGCTTGAGCAGAATCGCGTCAGGAATGGCCATTTTTCCAATGTCGTGCAAAAATGCGCCGCGTGCGATTGTCCGGATGTCGGTAGGAGAAAGACCCATGGCGCGTGACAGCGCCACCGTATAGCCGGTGACGCGCTTGGAATGGCCCTCAGTTTCCGCGTCCTTCAGGTCGAGCGCATCACCCAGCGCTTCGAGTGTAATGTCGTAAGAGCGCTCCAGGTCTGCGATGGCCTGCCGCAGCATATCGGTGCGCGCCGCCACCAGTTGCTCCAGGTTGGTCTGGTACATGGAGTTCTGCTGCGCCAGCTTGCGGTGCTCCAGCGCGCGCCGGACGGTTGCCAGCAGCTGTTCCTTTTCGAACGGTTTCAGCAGATAGTCGTATGCGCCACGGCGAAGGGCAGAAGTCGCTACGCCTACATCGTGAATGGCCGTGACCATCACCATCGGCGTTTCCGGCTGCAACTCCTGTACCCGGTCGAGCAGACTCATGCCGTCCAGACCCTCCATCATAATGTCAGAGAGCACAAGGTCATAAGGCGCATCATTCTGCAGCCGCTCCATTGCTTCCAGGCCATTGTTTGCAAGCACCGGAATGTAATGGGCTTTTTCCAGCATGGCTGCGATAACTGTCCTGACATAGGGCTCATCGTCGACAACCAGGATGCGTTCGGATGCCATGTATCCTTCTTATTCTTGCAACTTTTTATTGAAAGCGAGATCAGAAAGGCAGGATTCAGATCGCTTCAATCGTCCCAATTTTTGGGTGGTGGCGTTTCCATCGCAAAAACCTGAAAAATTCCCCACCCTTTATAAATGAGGCAGAGCCGGAAATGAAGCGTCTTTTTCTGCCGTTGCCCTTTATCTTGCCATTAAAAAATAGCATCTAAAACAGTAAAATAGGGTTCAGACTAGTGCTGAGATTGTAGAATCAGGTACCAAAACTGTCCCGTTCCCCATTCGGGCTGAAAGGCAGCTCTTGATCATCAACATTCGAGGATTGTTCGAAGAGAATAACGCAGGAATCGTCAATACTCAGGCCGAGGAACGTCCGGTCGAACAGGTGCAACGGGACATTTATGATACACATCGCCATCGCATCTTTTCACTCGCTTTTCACATGACAGGCGACGAATGCGAAGCAGAGCAATTGCTGGCCGACAGCTTTGTGCGCGCTTTTCAGGCAGATCCTAAACCCGACGGCAGCATCATTGACAGCGCTTTTATCGAAGGCCTTCGCGCTTATTTTCCGCTAACTCCTGTCCCTCCCGTATCGCCCGCTGCGTCCCCGGAAATCGCAGGCAAAAACGTCCGTCGCACCGATCTCGAAGAAGCTGTTCGGGAACTCCCGCCCATCGAGCGGCTGGCCTTTCTTCTGCGCGATGTCGAAGGTTATTCCCCCGAAGCCATCGCCCACCTGACCGGTCTGTCTTCGCCAGAGATTACCAGGACGCTCTTCTCAGCACGAATCCGGCTGCGGGGCATCCTGACGGAAATCAAAGCTGAGCGCGCCGCCTGAATTCTCAGCAAAACTTTTATTGTGACTCTGAACGTAGCGAAGAATCTCAAAGAGTTGATCGAGCCTATATTCCTGGATAGCTTTTCATCTTCGAGTCCTTCGTAGTGAAATCTCATTGATACTAAAAGAATGCGTCTCAGCGCCATCCTCCTTAACTGGCTCATCGCCTTCCTCTGGACATGGCGCTCCACCACCGCTTGTCGCAATCTCCCCAGGATCCCCGATCTTCTGAAAGAGAACAGCGCAATCGAACCAGCCGCCAGCCCACAAATTACCGTCATTGTCCCCGCGCGCAATGAAGAACAAGCCATCGAGCAAACCCTTCGCTCGTTGCTGACGCAGGATGGCATCTCTATCGAAATTCTTGCTGTGAACGACCGCTCAACCGACAGAACCGGTGAGATCATGGACCGCGTCGCGGCTGAAGCCCGCGCTGAGGGAAAAATCATCTCGACCATTCACATCGACGAGTTGCCTGCAGGGTGGATGGGCAAAACGCATGCCATGGCTCTGGCCGCGCGTCAGGCAACTGCTCCTTGGCTGCTCTTCACTGATGGAGACATCCTCTTTCGGAAGGATTGCCTGCGCCGCGCGTTCAGCTATGCCGAGAGAGAAGCCGATCATCTTGTTCTTTTTCCCACGCTCATTCTCAAAAGTGCAGGTGAGCGCATGATGATATCCGCTTTTCAGGTGCTGTCGTTCATCGCCACCAGCCCATGGAAAGTTGCCAATTCCAAAAGCCGGGAATCCATCGGCATCGGTGGATTCAATATGATCCGCAGTGATGTCTACCGTAGCATCGGAGGCTTTGAAGACTTTCCTCTCGAAGTCCTCGAAGACGTTAAGCTTGGCTACCAAGTCAAAAAGCACGGCTTTCGCCAGCGCTTTGTCTTTGGCAACGATCTCATATGCGTGCACTGGGCCGCTGGCCTCAAAGGCATCGTCCGCAATTTGACGAAAAACACCTTCGCAATCTTCCGCTTTCGCCCTTTGGTTCTGCTCGGCGTCGCTCTGGCCGTCGCGCTCTTCTGCCTCGTGCCCTTTGGTGGAATCTTTGGCCCCTGGACCACGCTGACCGCCGGTATCCTCGCTCTTGGCTCCGCCCTGGAACTCTATCGCTACTGTGAGCGCGGTATCAACGGCATTTCTCCGGGATATCTTTTCCTGCTCCCTGTAGCTGCCTGCATCATCGTCTATATGCTGCTTCGCTCCATGGTGGTCACGCTCGCGCAGGGCGGAGTCATATGGCGAGGCACTTTCTACCCGCTTTCCGAACTCCGCAAAAACGCCGGCCCGCTGCGCTGATTTCAAACCTCGCCACAACGGTCATACTGAGCAGATCGAAGGACCTGTTTTCGTATCGAGCAACGTATGAAACGGATGCCCACAATCCCGGCCCGGCTGTCGAAGGGTTTTGCAGAGATGTGGAAGAACCCAAGTCTAATGGCCGGACTTAAACACGCTCCGATGCCGCCCGGTTCTCAGCGCCGGATCATTGAAAGCAGTCCGGCCATCTTCCGCCGAAAAACCATGCAGCAGCGCCGGATTCGGCCGGAACTTCTCCGATCCGCCATGAAACTGCCGCTCATCACTCAAAACAATTTCCGCGCGCCCGCCAAAAGGCCGTATGATACCCCGAATCTGAATGTTTTGCTCCCGATACTGATTCAGGTCCCCGACAGATTTCCGATCATCCTTCGCGCTCAGGATCGTAAACCGGCACTCTTCATCCGGCGTTTCCGGGCTGCACACATCCAGAAACCGCGTCCCGTCGGCCAGTTCCACCACGTCGTAGACATGCGCCTGAACGCAGACGTCCTTGTTCGGATGCGCGACAGCATCCGCAGGCGTATAGCAGGTCTTACCGCCCGCAAAGAGCGCGGCAGGGCACATAACTATGAAGAAAACCGCGAGCATTCGGGACATACCGTGTCCAGATTGAACTAAATGACGGCAATCGAAAAGATTACGAAGGGCACTCTTAAGACATTTCTCGTGCAGGTGTAACTGCCGTCATTCTGAAGACCCTGACCCTGAACATCGTGAAGGGAAAGGGAGGAAGAATCTCAAGCCAGGCTTGCTCCAACATCGTCAGGCATTGGCTTCCTTCCTTTTGTGATTTTCCAAAGCAAGATCTTCCGCCACATTTTCATCTACTTTTTCAAGATCTGCGAGCAGCCCCTCATCCGTCAGGTCGATGGGTTTGGAATTTTCCCAGTCGCGATGTACGACCTCATGAATGCGGCCGGCGATACTCTCGTCGTGGACTTCAATGGCCAGTTCTCGGCGACTGTCGAAGCTGCCTGGCGCAAGGTTGATCGATCCGATAATTGCACGCGCGCGGTCGGCGAACAGCAGCTTTGCATGAAGTTTCAGGCCCTTGAGCTTGTGTATTTTGATGCCAACATCATCAAGGATGCGTACCCCTCCTATGCCTTCAACCAGTTTTTCCCTCTTCAGCGTGTGCGGAGGTCGCATCATCACTTTCACCTTCACACCACGCCGGCTCGCGCGCACCAGCCGCTCAATAATTACCGGGTCCTGATATCTTTCGTTCTGCACCCAAAGAGCATGTCGGGCTTCATCGATGAACTGCGCAATACGTTGCCTCCCATTGCCGGTACACCAGATGAGATGTGATTGGTCGCCGGGCTTGAATTCCTGTCGGTTCCAGTCAGCATCAAAGCATGCGCTTACCTCCTTCACCTCATCCTTGTGGCGTGTTTGCACTGCATAGTCGCGCGTTCTGGTGAAGTTTTTTGTTTGCCAATTGAGCGATTGGATGAACGCAGATTCATCATCGACCACCATGGACTTCTCATGGGTTACGTCGAATGCAGGATTGCTGTCGAGGACTGCAACGCCTGCATCGGTAAGAATTCTGTGCGTATCGTCATTCTCCTTCTCGCCGCTCCGTCGCGAAGGATTAAGCATGATGCGGACATTCACGCCTCGCTTATGCGCCGCAATCACAACATTGATGAGAACCGGATCCGAAAAGACGAACATCTTGATACGCAATGATTTTGTTGCCTGATGAATTGCCTCGATCAAAGGACGTGGTGAATCATCCGGCAGAACAATCAATGAACGGGACATCTGGAGGGCCTCCGATAGCATTGCCTTAGAGCGGCTGAGCGACACAGATTGCGCTTGCATTTGCATTTTCCCTGACGCCACCTTCCTTAAACTGCGCATGATATAACCCGGAAAAGATTCCTCCCAGCGCCAGCAACTCGTCATGTGTGCCGGACTCAGCGACGACTCCGCCGCTGATGACAAGAATGCGATCGGCATCCCGGATTGTGCTCAGCCTGTGCGCGATTGTGATCACCGTTTTATCTTTCATCAGCCTTTCGAGGGCATCCATCACAATTTGTTCTGATTCCGTATCGAGCGCGGCCGTCGGCTCATCGAGCAGCAGAATGGGACTGTTGCGGATCATAACGCGGGCAATTCCGATCCTCTGCCGCTGGCCCCCGGAAAGCGTAGCGCCGCGCTCGCCAACCATCGTTTTGTAGCCCTCTGGCATTTTTGTAATGAACTCATCCGCATTGGCCAGCTTTGCAGCAGAAATGATTTCCTCGGCTGTGCAATCAGGCCGCCCGAATGCGATGTTCTCCGCGACCGTGCCGCGAAAGAGCATCGTATCCTGCAGGACGTATCCGATTTGATCGCGCAACTCTTTAAGCTTGAGGTCGCGAACATCTTTCCCATCGATTCTGACGCTTCCTGAGAGTGCATCATAAAATCGCGGAATCAGGCTCAGGATCGTTGATTTGCCCGCACCAGTAGGGCCAACGATGCCGATGAACTGGCCGGGCTCGATTTTGAAAGACACATCGCTCAGAACCGGGACGTCCGATTCGTATCCGAAGGCGATGTTTTGGAACTCAATGGCGCCTGTAAGCGGACCTGGATCGATGGCGTCAGGTTTTTCAGGAATAATCGCGTCAGTATCCAGAATGGCGCGCACTCTTTCCACACCCACTGCCGCCTGCGCGATCTGATTGGTCATAGTCGCAAGATCTTTGATTGGTTTGAAGAAGCGGCTGAGATAGGCAAGGAAGACAGTAAGCGCTCCGACGGTCATCCTATCGTGGACGATCAGCCATGCGCCCCGCCACAGTACTACTGTCGTGCACGCAGCCACCGTAACCGTGACGATGGGCGACAGGAGAGACTTGATTCGTCGCGCCTTGAGAGCGGCGTCTACCGTGGCGTGACTCACATCGCTTAACTTTTTTTGCTGAAGCTCCTGCTGGCCGAAGGCCTTTATCACCTCCATGGATTCCAGCCCCTGCTGGAGGACAGCAACAATCTCACTCTGTTCGTTACGGACCTCGTGTGTCGCCTTCTTCACCGCTTTCTTGAATCGAGAAACGAAAAGCAACAGAAAGGGAGTGATGCCAAGCGCAATTAACGTGAAATCCCAGTTAAGCCAGAACATCAGTCCCAGCATGCTGAGAATGGTCATCAGATCAACAAGAATATCGAGACTGGAAGAGGAGGCGAATCCCTGAATTGTCTGGATATCGCTGGTGATCGTGCTCAGAAGCGCGCCAGTTTTATGGGTGTTGTAGTAGCCGAGAGACAGGCGTTGCAGATGATGATAGGTGCGCATCCGCAAGTCATGAGCGACCCATTGGCCTACGCTCTCCGTGTAGTAATTATCAATGTAGCTTGCGACAGCGCCGACAATGGCAATCAGCAATGCAGCCAGAGCCGCCAATGCTGCTACATGCATCCTGTGTCCGCCTTCAAGCAGCGGACGCACAAGGTCGTCCACCCAGGGCGTGAGTTTGTGATGGCCGACAACGTTGTCAATGATGATTTTGAGCGGCCACGGCGCAGCCAGGCTCATCGCCGTTTCGGCCAGCATCGCCAGCAGGATAATCAGCAGGGAACTGCGATACGGCCTTATCAACTCACGGATGAGTCGCCACACGTTCCCGCTCCATAAATGGGAAGTCAGATTGATTGCAGCAAGAGTAACAGAGGCTGACACAAGAAGTTCAGCAAATTATGAACTTACGGTCCATGAGAGCAACTCATTCAGACCCGCGATGGAGGTCGAGGTAGTCCCGCGGGCAAGGGAAGGTCCAATCGCAAGCGCCTGGCTATGCCCTTCGAACCATATAAGGAATGAAGACTGCTCTGATCCGGGCAGCCGCTGCTGATTAATCCAGTTGTAGTAGGCCCCAAAGTCTGCATCGATCAATGAACCGATCAGATCGAGCTCCGGATTTTCAGTCTTGTTTGAGAGCATCTCATTCATAGGCCGCTGGCGCTGGCGAGGACCAAATCGCGCCAATAAGGTGAGCGGTTGTGCGCGGCGCAAAGCTTCGCGTGCTGCCCATTGCACAAATGTGGTGGCGAAGATCTGTGTCCCGGAAGCTTCGGTGAGCAGCTTCAACTGAAAATAATTCAGAACAACATCTCCAGATTTGTTCATGCCAAGATCAGCGGGAGACATTTGCGCCAGGTGAGTACGCAGTTGTTCCGGTCCCATACCCGGATGCCTGATTTCTGCCTGCATATCGCGCAGCAGGGCATCGCGCACAGGCTCCAGCGCTTTATAAGAGACACAGGTCAGCAGCGGACTGTGTGCTGCTTCTACGCCACCTTCAATATACCAGTGGCCATACGGAACAGGATGGGCCTTTGCTCTCTCTGCGGCGGCGTTGAGTAAGAGACTTACTCCGTCATCCGGTTTTACGCGCTCAAAATAAGTGCCGTGCTCCCGTAGATTGCGGAAGAGCGGCTTGCTGTAAGATTCAACCCCCTGGCCGATGATGGCTATCCCGAGCCGGGGCATTGCAGGCGGTTCCGGTGGAACCGCTGTACGCAGGCGATCTCCATACTCCAGAGCGGCTTTGCGAAATGCATCGAGTTGATGCGTAGACCAGAGGTATGCGGATAACTGTTCGACGAACAGGACCGGCTCGCCGACCCAATTGAAGTTTTCGAGCTTCGACGAAATAGCGATTTGCGAAAAGGGCTGGAACCACGCCTGCATCTGCTCCGGAGAGAGAGATTTCAGGTTGGAAAGCTCTTTCGAAATGGCCAGCCGTTCTGCGGGAAATTTGTAGTCATAATCAATCAGCTCGCGGAGCAAATTTGGCAGAAAGCTGAGTGGCAGCTTTCGGAACGTTTCCAGATTGGAAACAGCCAGAGCCCTCGCCTCCGGAGGATATCCGGCAAACTGTTCGGCTTTGAGATTGGCTGGAAGCATACCGGCTACAACAAATCCTGAATCGGGCGGCCCTGTGCGACTGAGGGCGTGAAGCCCATGATGGCCCCGATTGTTGGCACCAGATCAGTGGATTGCATAGGATGGTCATACACCACGCCTTCGCGAACGCCCGCGCCCAGTACCATCATCCATGTGGTGCGCGAGGCTGCATCGCCGGTGCGATGGTGCTGGAATCCATTTCCGCCTGCGTCTTGGTCAGAGTCACGCCCGAAGTCGGGAAGAATAAATAACGTAGTATTGCCTGCGTATTCCGGCTCGCTTTGAATTGTTTTCCAAAGCTCCGCGCAAAGGCGATCCGTCCGCTGAATCCCTTCAATGTAGAGCGAGTAGGCGCCGGAGTGCGCCACGTCGATATCATGCATCGTGATCCACAGCAGACTAGGCGCCTGTTGCCGCATAAGCTGGCGCACAATGTACATCGATAGCTCATCTGGGCTCGACAATGTCTGTGCATGCGACTTGAAATCATCAACGGAGAGCTTCAGAATCGATTCCATCTGCTGCAGCTCAAACTCGCTGCCACCCAGCTGCGGGGCGTACAACGGCGTTTCATAGTTGTCGCGCAGCAAATGTTCGTAATCAGAAGTTGCTCCGGACATTGCTGCCGTCAGCAGATGCTTGGGGAGAATTACCCGCGCTCCGGTGCCCGGACCAAAGGAGCGATAATCGCTTTCGCCAATGCGGTTAAATCCATTGCTGGGCGCAACAACCCAGGCATCGGAAGCCGGTCGCCTCAGGTCCTTGCGGAAATATTCAAACACTGTTGGATGTTCAGGCGGGACTGCTGCGAAGTTGTTAAATGTCTCATAAACACCGGTAGCCAGGCTGGCGGTCGCAACATAGTGTCCCAGAATGCCCCGGTTCACTACCTGGGTAAAAAAGCTCGACTGCGGAGCCATTTCCTGCAGCAGATGTGGAATATTCTCCTGTCCTTCAGGCGCAAAAGTCTCCTGATCTCGTGCGCCTCCTCCAAAGGTGACGACAATTACCTTCCGCTTTTTCGCCGGAGTTCCGGCATAGACAAATGGGCTGGCACTCATCAGCGCAGATCCCAAAGCAAGTCCCGCGGCGCCACGCAGGAAATCACGCCGGCTGCAGCTCAGGTGCATGGCAACTTCTCTCCGAATGGTAAATTCACCCATCATGGCCGTGCCGCCGACGTTCCCTGTTCTGAATACACAAACTGCTGCACCGCTGCTCGTTCCTTGTCCATCTCAGCCAGATGCTGCGCGCGCAGCTTCTGGTAGACATCAAATTCTCCCTGCGCGCGGTCCTTCTGTCCAGTATGCACATAGGCCACGCCCAGCCGATAGTGCGTATCCGGAAGATTCGGATTCAGCTCCAGAGCGCGCGCATATTCCGGAATCGCTTTGTCATACTCACGCCGCTCTGCAAATACATTTCCCAGCAGCGCATGCGCTTCGGCCATCTTTGCGTCGAGCGCGATGGATTTCTTCAGCAATGACGCCACCTGCTCGGCATTTGCGCTCGCGCCTTCAACCTGTTTGCCTTTCCAGAGACTCGCCGCATAGTAATACTGTGCCATCGCATTGTTCGGCTGAATCTCCGCAAAACGCCGGAACCTTTCAATCACATCGTCTGCGCGATTCGGCGAGCTCTCATACGCCTTTGAAAGAAAGAAATAACATCGTGGATCAGCAGGATTCAGATCAGCAGCCTTCAGCAGAGCGCTAATAGCCTCGTCATATCTGCCCCGCGCATACAGCCCCATACCCAGCCCAATCTGCAGACGCGGCGAATCAGGATATCGCTGAACCCCTTGCTGGAAAACAGTGATGGCGGGATCATAGGTCCGGTGGAGAAGCATCTCGCTCCCCCAGTCAAACAGATTGCTCTCGCTAGGATCCATATGTGCGGCAGCTTCATACTCATTCGCTGCCTCCACAAATTTGTCCTGCTTTTCGTCAATCTGCGCCAGCAGGTTGTGGAGCTCGCCTGTATCCCTTGCCTTGAGCAGGCTCTCCACTATCGACCGCGCCGCATCCAGCTTGCCGGTCATAAAATACGCCAGCGCCAGATCGTAACCGTTGTTATAAGAGGGTCGAATCTGCTGCGCTTTTTCTAGCAGTGGAACAGCATCCGCAATGCGCTTCGATTGCACATACAGCTCGCCCAGGTTGTGACTGGCGTCATAATTCTGTGGATCGAGCACCAGAGCCTTGCGAAACTGCTCTTCCGCCGGTCCTGCTTTGCCTGCCTGATACAAAGCCGCCGCCAGGTTCGTTCTCGCTGCTGCCGAATCCGGCTTCAAATCGGCTGCAGCCTCAAGCTGCTCCACTGCTTTCGTGTTCTGCGACTGCGCAGCATAGACCAGCCCCAGAAGCTCATGGACCTCGAAGCTCTTTGGCACGTGTGGAAGCAAGGCTTCAAGCTGTGACGCAGCTTCGGGCAGATGTCCAGACTTGTACGCAGATACGGCAGACTGAAACTGGCGATCCAGCGTCTGGTCCTGACCTGACGACAATACCGTGTACAGCACGAGATATGCAGGAACCATCCAGCCGGACTTGAGCCCTTTGCCCACACCTGACCTTCAAAAAAAAAGACACTCCGGAAAGGTTCTCCGGAGTGTCTTCATCTTAGCCTAGTAATACAGCTTGAGAGCAAACTGTATCTGTCTCGGATCGTAAGGCGCAAAGCGGGTTGATCCGATTTCGCCGAACGTAGAGCTGTTGAAGTTGTTTGATCCTCCAACGGCGGTAACTCCGTTGCCGCCGAAATTCGGCGCATTGAAGTTTGGATGATTGAGAATGTTGAAGAATTCAGCCCTGAATTGTAGTGAGAACCTCTCAGTGATTGGAAAATTCTTAAATGTTGAAAAATCGAATTTCCTAAGTGGAGGGCCATAGGTTGTTGAAGGACCGCCGCCCAGTACGCCCGCGCCGGTCAATGGTATGCAGCCGCTGGGGTTGTCGGGAATCGGCACATATTTACCAGTAGCATCCTGTCCAAGCTGGCAAGGCTGCTGGAAGGCTTTTGGATTGCCAAACCAGCTCAGTTTGCCATTGGAATCAAGATGCAGTCCAAGCTTCTGGCTTTGTCCGGGCACTGGCACATCGTTGCAATTTGTTCCTGAGGTGGTTCCTGAAGGACAGCTCAGCGAAACCGGTTGTCCGCCTTGAATAGTGGCAATCCAGTTCACAGCCCACCCGCCAAGAACTGCGTTTGTAAATTTTCCGGAATCATGCAGGAATTGTTTGCCCTTGCCGAAAGGTAACTCGTAGCCGCCGCTGAAGTGAAACACGTTGCGGACATCAAAATCTGCAAGGCCCCAATCAAACCGTGGTCCCAACCCCGGGACCCACGGCGCGCGATATCCGTTTACGCTTCCGCCATTCAGCAGGTCGCCTGCGTCAGATAGTGTTTTGGAATATGTGTAAGTCAGTAAATACGTCAATCCATTTGCGAACTGCTGCTCCAGTTTTGTCTGAAGGCCATTGTAGATACTGCTTCCAACCGTTCGCTGATAGCTTCCTCCAGGATTGAAGTCCTGGAATGGCACGTAGGGGGTGATGCTGATATTGGCAGGCAAGAGCTGTGAAACTTCGTTATTGCCGATGCCCGCCTGCAATGCGCTGCCGTCTGTAAGTACATATGCTATCTGGGCCGACATGGTGTTCGTCAGTGCATATTGCACGCTCAGATTTGTTGCAAAAGTACGCGGCGTCACATAATCAAACTGCAGCCCCTGAAGCGACAGACCTTTGGCATTTACTGCTAATGGTGTA
>Ga0209062_1004359_pt1 | contig 14872 bp, 14 predicted proteins | sample Coa_R2_2_FD_187158 | JGI IMG/M metagenome (GOLD analysis project Ga0209062, IMG submission 187158) | Surface soil microbial communities from Centralia Pennsylvania, which are recovering from an underground coalmine fire - Coalmine... | ecosystem: Environmental > Terrestrial > Soil > Unclassified... | reverse complement strand
GGGCTCTCGCGCAGAAAAAAACTGCGCAAGCGCGAGACCACAGGTACAGGCGGTGATCACACCGGCCTTCCCTGCGCGATGGTTTACGGCTTATAGGCGTTCTCCCCGGTGAACCTTGCCGATTGCCACCGTCGTCGCCGCGATGCGACAGCATCGTCGGCACAGCGCCGAGCCTTTGGGGCGCCAGGACCACGCAACTTCGCCGTCCGCCTCAGTGCCGCTCGTCAACAGGCACTCAAGCGTCCACCGCCTTCCGCCCCACGTTTCGTGACGATCGCGATACGCCCCTCACACCGGCGCGGAATAAGGGGAGAAAAGCATGAATTTCGGAATAATGGAAGAGATTTATTTTTGCGGGACGGACTTGAACGGGGCAAGCGGCTTGATGCGGTTGACGAAATTCGATTTGTCGCGCACGAGATTGTTGGGCGTTGTGGCGGGCGTTCTTCGCATGTTGACCATGGTTCGGACATTCGTCACTCACTGATATCGACAATTTCAAAGGACGGCTCCGCTCCGGACAGCACATCCATGCAACCCCATCCAGTGATGAATTGGTAATGGCAAACGGGGCTATAAATTTCCTTGGGACAATCAATGAGATGGCTTTATGCGTTGTGCTCAGCAGAGCCCAACACTCAGGACTTCATTGTGGTGTTTCTGACCGGAGCGTGACATGGGCCGAACCACAGACTTGCGTCGCGAGATCAAGAATCGGTTCTTTCCGCTACTGACCGCTAAGGGATTTTCCACAGACCTGCGCGATGCGCCCTTCGTTATCGGCTTCCGGCGAATGACGCCGGAGGCCATCCATGTGTGCGACATCCAATGGGAGAAGTATGGTCGCCCGCGATTCGTCATCAATTTCGGCAGGTACAGTCTCGCGGGCGTGATCTGTCACGGCCAGTCGATCCGTCCCGAGGATGTGACTGCGAGTGCGACCCCGGTACGGGGCAGGCTGGCGCCGGGACGTCACTCGACCGTTGGTGGCTGGTTTCGGCAGGACCGCCCGTTGATCGAGAGCATCCTCTACCCTTCCCGCCTTCGCCGACCAGCCGAGGTCGTCATAACACTCCTCACTTTGTTTCACGAAATCGAGGACTGGTGGGAGAACGGCTCGGTTGGGCCTCACATCAGAATTACTTCAATGCGTTATTCGCGTGACGCCGCGGCGGACTGAATGGCTGATCAACCGCGCGGAGTCTTGCGGGCGGGCACCGTTTGCCGTCGTCAAGCAAGTACGTCTCCGTTGGGTCACCTGCTGCCTTCCCGGATGGGCTGGCGCCGCAGCCGGTGTACCCCTGATAGCTGCCGACTTGCTGCGCCGCCGAAGTTGGGCAGCCCTGGGCTAATAAGCGACATCGCTGGTTTGGCCTGATATAGGAGATCCACAGACTAGGGGCCTTTCGGAATAACCGTGACCGAGACGCTTGATCATCTTGACGCTCTGAAGGGACTGACCTGGTGGCGTTCAATTTGGACGCGCCCTAAGCCCCAATGGGACCCTGACCATTGCGTGGCTTGCTGGGCCAAGTTCTCTGACAGCATCCCGGGTACCTTGCGAGAGGGCTACGCCACGGGACCGGATTACCAGCTTCGTGCTGGTTGCGAATGGGTATGCGATGAGTGTTTTTCGAAATTGAAAGCTCGAATGGCGTGGTCGGTTGGCGGCCAGGCCAACAGGTGACATTTGAATGAGAGGCCGCCAACTGAGGCAAACTTGGTGCCCAGAACAAGACCATAGCGTGTTTGGTCAGGGCTTGACGCGAGCGGAGCTTGGTCGGCTGCTGGCCGAAAATCTCCTCGCCAGCGCCATCTTTTCGCACCGGGTCGATGCGATCTTCTCACCGCTCTGTGATGTATTGCGTAGCGTGGCGTACTCAGGGCGCTGCACGTCCTTTTAGGGGGATCGCGCTGGAAGGCCCCGGTAGCCCGCCGCTACCGGGGCCTTGTTCTTGAATCCGGCTCATGGGCTTTCGCGCTACGGGCGCCCCAGCACCACGCCGCTGGTCTCGTCCAACAGGTGCATGTTGTTGAGGTCCACCGCCAATCGCATCGGCGCGCCGTCGCGGGCGCCGGCATTGGGATTGACGCGGCCGCAGATCTCGGCGCCTTCGAGGGTGAAATAGACGAGGGTCTCCATGCCCATCGGCTCGGTGACGTCGAGCACGGCCTCGAACGGCTCGATGCCCGGCTCGGCGTGGGGTCGCACCTCGGCGATGTGCTCGGGCCGAATCCCCAGCAGCAGCCGTTCGTTGCGGGGAAGGTTGTTGTATTGCGCCGCGCGTCGCGGCGGCAGTGGGAAGGCGATGCGGTCGGTGAGGCGTAACTGAAGCTGGTCGCCGACCTGCTCCAGCCGGCAGGGCAGGAAGTTCATCGCGGGCGAGCCGATGAATCCGGCCACGAACCGCGTCGCGGGGTTATGGTAGAGCTCGTTCGGCGTACCGATCTGCTCGATCTGGCCCTTGTTCATCACCACCACGCGGTCGGCCAGCGTCATCGCCTCGACCTGGTCGTGGGTGACATAGACGGTGGTGGTGCGCACCTTCTGGTGCACCTTCTTGATCTCGATCCGCATCTGCACACGCAGCTTGGCATCGAGATTGGATAGCGGCTCGTCGAATAAAAAGACCTTGGGGTTGCGCACGATGGCCCGGCCCATTGCGACGCGCTGGCGCTGGCCACCGGAGAGCTGCTTGGGCTTGCGGTCGATCAGGTCGGTGATGTCGAGGAGCCGCGCGGCCTCCGTGACACGGGCCTTGATCTCGGCCTTCGGGTAGTGCTTCAGCCGCAGGCCGAACGACATGTTCTCGGCGACCGTCATGTGCGGATAGAGCGCGTAGTTCTGGAACACCATGGCGATGTCGCGGTCCTTGGGCGGCACGTCGTTGACGACGTCGCCGCCGATCATGATGTCGCCGTCGGTGATGTCCTCGAGCCCTGCGATCATCCGCAAGGTGGTGGACTTGCCGCACCCCGATGGCCCGACCAGCACGATGAACTCCTTGTCGGAGATGTCGAGATCGATGCCGCGCACGGCTTCCACATCGTCGTAGCGTTTCACGACCTTGCGCAGATTCACTTCAGCCATCGGTGTTCAACCCTTTGTCGCGCCGGCGGTGAGGCCGGCAATGTAATAGTCCATCAGGAAGGCATAGATGATCAGCGGCGGTGCGGCGCCGAGCAGGGCACCTGTCATGATCTGCCCCCAGTTGAAGACGTCGCCCTTGACCAGCGAGGTGATAATGCCGACCGGCAGCACCAGCTGGTCGGTGGAGGTCGTGAACACCAGCGGATACAGGAACTGCGCCCAGGAGACCGTGAAGGCGAAGATGGTCGCCGCGATCAGGCCGGGCAAAGCGACGGGGATGAAGATGCGGGTCAGCGTCTGGAACCAGGAGGCGCCGTCGATGATCGCGGCTTCATCCAGCTCCTTTGGAATGGATGCGAAGTAGCCGATCATGATCCAGGTGCAGAACGGGACTGTCAGCGTTGGATAGATGAAGAGCAGCACGTACCAGCGGTTGATCAGCTGGATCCCGGTCCAGTTGCCGATTGTCGCGAACATCTTGAACAAGGGGATGAACAGCAGGCTGTCCGGAATGAGGTAGGTCAGGAACACGCCGGTTGCGAGCACGGCCGAACCCCAGAACTTCATCCGCGCCAGTGCAAATGCGGCCGGCACGCTGATCAGCATGGTGACCGCCACGACAACAACGGAAATCACTGCTGAATTCCAGAAGAAGCGCAGGTACTGCCGCGACGACAACAGCTCGATATAGTTCGACAGTGTTGGATGGAACACCCACCACGGATTGGTCGCCGCCGAAATCTCCGCGCTGCTCTTCAGCGAGGTGATCAGCATGTAGATCGGCGGCAATAGCGCGAAGATCGCAAACAGTGTCAGGAAGAAGTAGGACCAGCGCAGCGCCCAGGTGCGGTCGCGGCTCATGCTGCCATATTTGACCTTGCGGCGGGGGCCGGCCTTGTCGATCGTGAGGCTGCTCATCAGGCTTCATTCCCGCGCTTGTTGACATCCCGCAGGATGAAGTAGGCGGCGACCGCCAGGATCGGCGCCATGAACAGAGAGACGCTGGCGCCGAGCGGAATATCGCTGCCCTGGATGCCAATCTTGAAGGCCCAGGTCGCGAACAGATGGGTTTGATCCAGCGGCCCGCCCGAGGTCAGGATGCGCACGATGTCGAAATTCGCGAATGTCACGATCAGCGAGAACAGCGTCGTGATGGCGATGATGTTGCGCATCATCGGCAGCGTCACGTACCAGATGCGCTGCCACCAATTGGCGCCGTCAATCGCGGCCGCCTCGTAAAGCTGGTCCGGCACCGATTTCAGCGAGGCGAGATACATGATCATGAAGAACGGCGCGCCGTACCAGACATTGACCAGAATGACGGAGAAGCGCGCCCAGCCAGCTTCACCAAGCCAGGGAATCGGTCCGACGCCGAACAGCCCGAGCGTGTAGTTGAAGGCGCTGTAGGAGGGATCAAACAGCCAGAACCAGGCCAGCGTGCTCATGGCGGGCGGGATCACCCAGGGCACCAGCAGCATACCGCGCCATTTGCGCTGCTTTCTGGAGGGGATGTTGTGAGCAAAATGGGCGACGATGAACCCGATCAGCGCCTTGAAGATCACGGCGGTGATGGCAAACAGGCAGGATTGCTCCACCACCATCCAGAAGGTGTCGCGCTTGAACAGGAACTGGAAGTTGCCCAAGCCGACGAACTTGGTCATCGCCTTGTTCAGCGTGGCCAGGTGGATGGCATAGAAGGCGGGGTAGATCACCAGGATCAGGATGAGCAGGATCAGCGGCAGCGTCATCAGGAAGCCGACCGTCGACTTCCGCTTCAGCGTATTGCGCAGACTGGCGCGCCGGCCCGCACGCCGAGCGCCCTGAACGTGCTGGTGTTGAAATGCGACATCGACCATGGTGCGTCTTCCCTTCGCATTTTCCTTGCAGGATCGTTACCGCAAAGCCGGCGTTGCAACGATCGGCTCGGATTCAGTGCGTGATTCCGGGGCCCGCCTGAGCGGCGAGCCCCGGATTTAGAGATTGCGGCGCGCGATTCTCAGGTGCGCAATCGCGCACCTTAGTTCGCGCTTCGCGCGCCCCGGAATGACGTCGCATGAATCAAACGTCAGAGGCATGACGTCAGCTTCGCATGAAGCCTTCGCACTCGCCTTCGGCCCAGGCGAGGGTGTCTTCCATCTTGGCGCCTTGCGCGTATTTCAGACACATCTTGGTCAGCGTGGCCTGGGCGTAGATCTGCTGGGCGATCTTCGGCGGCGCAGGTGAGGCCGCGATCGACAGCACCTGTTGATGATAGGGGTCGGGATAGTGGAAGAGCGTACCCTTCGGGGGCTCCGCCTCGGCCCAGACCTTCAGTTTGGTCAGCTTCTCGAACGCGGGCAGGTCATAGCCGCCGCTGGCAGTCACCAGCCGCTCGATCGAGTCCGGCTGCGATAGGAACGTCAGCAGGCTCTTCGCCGCTTCCTTGTTCTTGGAGAAGCTCCAGAGGGTGAGGAAGTAGGGCAGGAATGGCGCGAACCGGCCCTTCGGGCCCGACGGGAAGCCATGGGTCCAGCACTGCGCCGCAATCTCCGGCGCATCGCGCTTGGCGACCGCCCAGGCGCTCGGCGGATTCATGATCATGGCGCCCTTGCCGGAGATCAGCCATTTGTTGTTGTTGGCGTCGTCCCAGGCGGCGACATCAGGCGGCAGGAACGCGATCAGCTTCTTGTAGAATTCGAGCGCCTGCCGGACGGAGTCGGTCTTCACGGTCAGGTCGCCCTTGGCATTGACGAGCTCGGCCCCAAAGCTCTGGAAAAACGCGCCCGCAGAGTCGACGGAATCGGAGGTTTGACCGAGCCCGATGCCGAAGGCATAGCCGCCCTTTTGGCAGGCTTCCGCCGCCTTCAGGAAGGTGTCGAGCGTCCAGTTGTCGGCCTTGGGCGGGCTGCCGGCCGGATACATCTCCTGCACGTCGATGTTGGCATACTTCTTCATCAGGTCGATGCGCGAACAGGGGCCCTTGATCTGGCTGCCCAGGCAGGTGGGAACGCCGAGCCATTTGCCGTCAAGCTGGCCGAGATATTGCACCGTGTTGTTGACCGTACCGTTCTGCTTGATCAGCGGTTCCATGATGTCGTTGACGGGCTCGAGCAGGTCGGAGTTGGCATGCGGCCACCAGGTTGGCATCGCCAGGATGTCATGGCCTTGCTGGGCCTGGGCTTCGGCGGCGATGGTAACGAGGTTCTTGTCGCCCTGGCTCGTGATGTAGTCGATGGAGACGTCGACCTTCTCTTTTTCGGCCCATTCCTTCACGAGGGCCTTGGAGGTGTCGTTGGCGCCGGGAACCCAATGGTCCCAGAAGCCGATCGAGAGCTTGCCGGCTGCGTGCGCCGAGCGCACGTAGGGACTACTGACGAGCGCGGCGGACGCAATGGCGGTGGTGGCGACGAATTGACGGCGGCTGATCCTTTTCCCTGACATGGCATTCCTCCCTGGGTGAGCCAATGGGTGTTGTTCTCGAAATCTCGTTGTTGTTGTTGCATCGCGGCCCAGCAGGCTTCGCGGAGATTTCTGTTGTTGTGATCAGAGCAGAATTGCCGGCGCCTGTCGAGAAATCAGGTGGCGGGCGCGCCTAGAACTAATGTTGCGTATCAGATCGCTCGCGTCGAATCTTGACCATGCCATGTCTTGACCATGCCATATCTTGACCATGCCATGGGCGGGCGCATCGCCTCGCGCATATTGCGCCGCATATAACGGCTGCGGGGTTCGTCATTCGGTTAAAGCCGGATCGTCGCGCAGCCAGCGTTCCTGATGGCTCCGCAAGGACCTTGCGCAGTAGACTTATGCAGTGCGGAAACGCTAGACTCAGAGCTGGCGGAGAAGGATTCCCGTCTGCCGCAAAAACCCGAAACGCTTTCACTTTCGATCAATTGAGGGGCCGAACAATGATCAGTCCGACGTCGAAGCTGCGTGCGCCGCTCGCGCTGTGCATCGCACTTGGGGTCGCCGCCATCATATCCGTCACCGCGCCGCGACCGGCCGGCGCACAAGGTCTTGTCAAGGGCGTGGAGCAGGGCGCGCGTGAAGGCAACAAGGCCGCCGGCCCCGTCGGCGGCGTGCTCGGGGGCGCCATCGGCGGGGTGGTCGGGGTGGTCACCGGGGTGACCGGCGTCTTCACCGGAAACACCGGCAACAACAACCAGCAGACTGCCGCGCCCAGCGACAAGGACAAGGCCGGCGACAAGACCGCCGAGAAGGACAAGGACAAGCAGGCAGGTGGCGCCAAGTCGGCCAAAGAGCCAGCGAAGGGCACCAAGTCAGCGAAGGCGCCAACGGCGCCCGGTGCACCTGGCGCTGCAACGACGCAAGCCGCGGCTCAGGTCGCCCCTGTGAACCCGACGGCGTCGGGCGGCAAGGCGGTCGAGGTCTTGACCCAGGACGGCGCGCCGCAATTGACCGCCGAGCAGATCGTCGCCAACAGCGACGCCTATGTCGAGCGGATCAAGAAGGAACTCAATCTATCGCCGGACCAGGAGAAGAACTGGGGGTCGTTTGCCAGCGCCATGCACTATCTCGGCCACAACGGCGCCGAACGCCTCAATCTGCGCATTGCGCGCGCCCAGCGCGATCCGCCGGACGATATCGTCGAGCAGATGCGCAATGAGGCGCAGTTCCTGATCGATCGCGCCGCGGACCAGCGCAACGTGGCCGACGCTGCCGAGCCGCTTTATTCAAGCCTCAACGACAAGCAGAAGCAGCTCTTCATCGACGAAATGGTGCGCCTGAGCCACGAGCGCGGGTTGGATTAGGCCTTTAGGCGCACGGGGCACGCGAGAGCGAATAGCCGGGCACGCGTGCCCTGGGGTAGGTTAAAGGCCCGGCACCCGGCTATCCTGCCGCAGCGGCGCGGCGATCACAATTCCTCACGCAATGGTGAAAAAATGCGGACCGATTCACGCCCGACTGATGGCTGGCGCGTGACGTTGTCACGATAGGTCATATTCGCTGTGGATAAAGTATGCTTGAATCCTTCGCCGCTGCCGTCGCCAATGCCCACGGTGAAGGCAGGTTACTGGCCACCGCCGGTTAATTCGCTGGACACGTCCGACCAAGTTGCGGGCGCGCTCGCGACGCTGTGGAAGGACGGGCGCTCCGCCACATCTGCCCCTGACTGCCCTGTACAATCTACCAATAAGAAACACGATCGTTCGGGTGGCGAGGCCTGGTACCTTGATCCCAGTCGGCTCATCGTGGCGGAGTAGCCCCGTCTCCCAGCCATCGCTTGATAAGCCCGACCAATGTACCATCGCCGGCCAATGCCGCTTGCGCGGCGTCGATTGCGTTGCGCAGTGCGATGTTTCCCTTGCGCACACAGATGCCGAGACGTTCTGCTGTGATGCCGGTCTGGACAACCCTGAGACTCGGCCGGTCGCGCACGAACCACGCCGTGACGGGTGCGAGTTTCATGAAGGCATCACAGTCGCCGCTCGTCAGATCATCGAGCGCCTTCTCGATCTCGTCATAAGCATAGATCCGCACGCGCGCAGCGCGATGCTCGGCAACCAGTTTCTCAGCGACGTGCTGGCTGGTGTTGCCGTGCTGCACTCCGATGACCAAACCCTTGAGGTCGGTGATGCCATGCACGTTTGGATGGCGGCCGACATCAACGACAAGCGATTGACCTGAGACCGCATAGGGCGCGCAGAAATCGACGATTTCTTCCCGCGCTGGCGTGATGGTGGTGCCCGAAGCTACGCAATCATAGCTGCCGTCATCCAGACCGGCGAAGATGCCGTTGAAATCGGCGCCGTTGTAGGGGACGAACTGCCAGTTGCGGCCGAGCATTTCGGCAATCCGCTGCATCAGCGCAATATCGAAACCTGCCGGACCATCCTTGGTCCAGAACTCGAAGGGAGGGTCGGGAAGCGCGGCCGCCACCCTCAAGGCTGCAGTAGCCTGGTCCTTTGCCGCGCTGCCGGGAAGCGTATCGAGTCCAGGCGTCATAGCGTCCTCCAGAACTGCAAGCTTTCGGATCGATTCAGGTTAATCACAGTCAACGGCGATCAGGCATCTGCAAGAGGCGCAAACTCCACATACGACTTGACCCGCACTTCTCAGCCTCCTTTCGAACGCAGAGCCGACGCGATTGTGGCCGCAAGGCCGCTTCATTCAGCGGCCGCAATTCCCTCCTGCGCTGGCGTCGGCGAGCGAGCCGAATTGCCGCCCTCGACCTTCAGCGCCCGGGCGGTGTCGGTCCGGATCTTCCGAGTGACGTCGGCATCGTCAATCAAGGAAATGCCGTAGGAGGGAATCATCTCCTTCAGCTTCGGCAACCAGGCCTGCTCCGTCAGCTCGCCGGCGAAGCACTTTTGCAGGACGCCGATCGCGATGAACGCCGCGGTCGAGGCGCCGGGCGAGGCGCCAAGCAGCGCGACCAGCGAGTGATCCGCCGCGCCGACAAGTTCGGTGCCGAACTCCAGGAGCCCGCCGCGCTTGACGTCGGGCTTGATTATCTGGACGCGCTGTCCGGCAACCTGCAGCCGCCAATCCCCCGGCTCCGCCTTCGGGTAGTACTCGTCCAGCGTCGCCAAGCGGTGAGCTTCCGACTGCAGCACCTGCTCGACAAGATATTCGGTCAGGTCGAAATTGTCGCGGGCCACCGAAAGCAACGGCTTGATGTTGCCGGGACGGACCGACTCGATCAGGTCGAGCAACGAGCCGTGTTTCAGAAACTTGCTGGAGAAGCCGGCATAGGGACCAAACAGCAGCGAATGCTGTCCGCCGATGACGCGGGTGTCGAGATGCGGTACAGACATTGGCGGCGAGCCGACCGCGGCCTTGCCGTAGACCTTGGCGTGGTGGCGCTGGTTGATCGCGGGATCGTCGCAGCGCAGCCAGATTCCGCTCACGGGGAAACCGGCATAGCCATGTCCTTCCGGAATGCCGGATTTCTGCAGCAGCGGAAGCGCACCACCGCCCGCGCCGATGAAGACGAATTTGGCGGCGACCGTGCGACTCTCGCCGCTCTCGAGATCCTGCACCTCGACGCGCCAGCGATTGTTCTCGGCACGGGCGATGCCGGTGACGCGGCTCTTGTAATGCACGCTGCAGCCGGGCTGGCCGAGCAGGTGATTCACCAGATGGTGGGTGAGCGCGCCATAGTCGACGTCGGTGCCGGTGATGATGCGCGTGACCGCGACCGGCTCATCGGCAGGGCGTCCCTCCATGACAAGCGGAACCCAGTCCGCGATCTGGCTACGGTCCTCGCTGTATTCCATGCCCTCATAGCAATGATGGGCCGACATCGCGGCGTACCGCTTCTTGAGAAAGGCGACGTTGCCGGCATCATGCACGAAACTCATGTGTGGCACCGGATGGATGAAACTGCGCGGGTCGGCGATCGATCCCTTGTTGACCAGGTAGCTCCAGAACTGCCGCGACAGGTCGAACTCGACATTGACCTGCAAGGCCCTCGATATGTCGACGCTGCCATCCGGCCGCTCGGGCGTGTAGTTCATCTCGCAATTGGCGGCGTGGCCGGTCCCCGCATTGTTCCAGGCCTCCGAGCTCTCCAGCGCGCAATCCTCCAGCGTCTCGAACATGGTGATAGAGAACGAAGGCTCCAGCTCCTTGAGAAAGACGCCCAGGGTCGAGCTCATGATTCCTGCGCCAATCAGGACGACGTCCGGTTCGGTACTCATGCTGCCGTCTCCCTCGATCTATGGAAAAGCGCGTCTTGATTCTCGATCATGTCTCGTCTGGCTTGTGGGCGGCCGGGGCACGAAACGGCACCGCCGCGCCGGGCTCGAGCACGATGTAGGCGCGGCGCCAGGCCGAGTTGTCGGTCAATCGCCAGCTGTGCCCGGAACCGGTGGTATCCTCCGCAAGCAGGATGTCGCCCGGCCCGAGCATGAAGTGCTTGCCTTCGCGGGTCTGGAAATCCAGCGTTCCGCTCAAGGTGATGACGAGCTGGCGCACAGGCGCATCGTGCCCGGCGAACGAGCCACCGGATGCCGTCTCCTGGAAGGAGATGCTCGCCACGCCGACCTTCTCGGACAACCAGTCGCCCCGCGCGCCAGGGGCGAGATCGATCACGCCTTCCTCGAAATGAGAGTTACGGTCTTCCCCGGTCCATAGGCGCACGCAACGGATCATGGTCGACGCCTCATCTGTTCAGTCCGTGGGCACGGCTACTTTGGCTGGATCAATGTCCTCGGCCACGTACGGCCGGACCATTTTGATGGGATCGACGATGCGATCGAACTCTTCTTCGCTCACAAAGCCCAGCTTGAGCGCCGCTTCCTTCAGCGTGAGATCATTGTCGATGGCGTAATGAGCAATCTTCGACGACTTGTCGTAACCGATCAGGGGCGAAAGCGCCGTCACCAGCATCAGCGAGCGCTCGACATATTCCTTGATCTTCTTCAGATTCGGCCGGGTCCCCTCGACCAGGAACTTGCGGAAATTGGCGCAGCCGTCGGTCATGATCGTGATCGAATGCGCGATATTGTATATCATCAGCGGCTTGTAGACGTTCATCTCGAGATATCCGCCGGCTCCGCCAAATCCGACCGCGACATCGTTCGCCATAACCTGGACGGCGATCATCGTAAGAGCCTCGGCCTGTGTGGGATTGACTTTGCCCGGCATGATCGAGGAGCCAGGCTCGTTCTCCGGAATCACGAGTTCGGCAAATCCCGCGCGCGGGCCGCAGGACATCAAGCGGATGTCGTTGGCGATCTTGTAGAGCGAGACCGCCAGCGTGCGGAACGTGCCGGAAAGCTGCACCAGCGCGTCATGGGCGCCCTGTACGGTGAATTTGTTGGGCGCACTGACGAAGGGGAGGCCCGTGAGCGCGGCGATCTGTTCAGCCGCGGCCTCGGCAAAATCCGGCGCCGCATTGATTCCGGTGCCGACCGCAGTGCCGCCGAGCGCCAGGCGATACACGCCTTTGAGCGTGCCCTCCAGACGCTCGATGTCATCCGCCAGCATGCCGGCATAGCCCGACCACTCCTGGCCCAGGGTGAGCGGGGTCGCATCTTGCAGATGAGTGCGGCCGATTTTGATCACGCCCTCCCATTCGGAAGCTTTGGCCGCAATCGCGTCGTGGAGCGCCTTCACCGCCGGCAACAGGCGCTGTTTCACGTTAACCGCTGCTGCGATGTACATCGCGGACGGAAAGCTGTCGTTCGACGATTGCGACATGTTAACGTGATCGTTGGGATGAACCGGCCGCTTGCTGCCAAGCGCGGTGCCCGCGAGCTGGCAACACCGGTTCGAGATCACTTCGTTGACATTCATGTTGAACTGCGTTCCGCTGCCCGTCATCCAGACGTGCAGCGGAAACATGTCGTGATGCTGGCCGGCGACGATCTCGTCGCAGACCTGGACGATAAGCCGGTGAGCCTCGTCGTTCAGGCGGTGATCACGGCGATTGGCAATGGCTGCGCCTTTTTGAGGATCGCGTAGGCGGTGATCATCTCGCGCGGGATCAGATCCTTGCCGATGCTGAAATGCTCGAGACATCGCTGCGTCTGCGCTCCCCAGAGCTTGTCCGTGGGCACATTCACTTCGCCCAGGCTGTCCATTTCCCTGCGAACCGAGACCACGCACGCCCCCCTGAAGCAATAGCCGTGCGACACTAGTTCGGTATGGCGCGCACTTCAATCAAAAGTGCTTGAGCATCGCCAGCACTAGTTGAGGTGGCGCTAGATATTTCGGAGAATAAACGACCGCTTATGCGAAATGCTCGATCGGTGCCATTGAACGTGCCATGGCTCGTCGCTCGCCCCATGGCGTCTTCACACGAGCAGTCCTCCTGCTCCCGGCTCCGCCATTATTTCTATCTGCGGCCACTACAATGGTTTGCTCGTGGCCGTGCGGGAGCGCGCGCATGTTTGCCGTTTGTCCGCGCCGCTTCATCGCGATGTTGAGCCCTTCACCAGATAGCGGCGCTGCCAGGCTGCATGTCAGTGCCGCGCTTTCCGCTTTTGTGCGAAATACGGGTTGGTCAAGCATTGCGCGGGGCGCCCATGCGCCAGCAGCTTGCAATCCGCCCTGGTCGAGATTTTCGGCGTGGCCAGCAGCGCTCGACACCGCGATGGCCACGAGGGCAAGCAGACGAAGCCCGATTTTCTGCAGCAACATTGATCTCGACGCCCCGCTAATCCTGTCTTCATCCCCGGCCACAACGCATCCCCTCACCGGCGCGATGCTGGCCGAATGATACCGCGGCGCTGTTTTGCGGGCGTTGGCGAGCTCTCAGGCTTTTGGAAAATTCAGCTCCACGCCGACGCCGTCGGGGTCGTAGAGGAAGAACTGGGTGTCGCCGGTGCGCGGCACGACGCTCTCCCGGAATTTGACACCTTTCGACCGCAGTCGCGCGCGCACACCCTCCACATCGGTGGCGGCAAAGGCGACGTGATCGAAGCGGCCGGTGTCCTCGAACCGCTTCTCGGTGCCGCGCACGATGATTCCCTCGCGCTGCTTGCGCGTGCCCATCAGATGCACGGTGGCGACGCCGCCGGAATAGAGCCAGTAGCCGGGGAAATCGAGCGGGGGGCGGCTGCCGACTTCGAGTCCGAGCACGTCGACATAGAAGTCCTTGCTGCGCTCGAGGTCCTGCGGCTCGATGGTGAAATGCTGGAGCGTTCCGAGAGGCATCGTTGGTCTCCTTAGACAAAGCTGAGGTCGGCATCAGCGCCCAGCATCCAGGCACCGACGGTTTCGAAATGGCTCATCCGGCCCTGCAGCTGCTGGGTGACGGTGTGCATGTCGCGGAAGCGGCGTTCCAGCGGGTGGTTGTCGAAGATCGAGCTGGCGCCGGCGGTGTGATAGGCGAAGTCGACCGCCTCGCGCGACTTGAGGATGGCGTTGGTCGCGGCCATGCGCACGGTGATGCGCTGGGCCACCGTGATCGTCGCGCCGCCGCACAGATCCCGCCAGATCTCCGCCATGGATTGCAGCACATAGGCCCGCGCGGCGCGCAAATTCACCTCGGCCTGCGCCAGTCCCGATTGCACCACGGCATTCTCGCCGATCGGACGCTTGCCGCCGCGGATCACCTTGCCCTTGGCCATATCGATGAAACAGTCGAGCGCGCCGCGGGCGATGCCGCAGGCGACCCCGGCAAAGCCGATCTGGTAGCAGGTGTGATTGCTCATGCGGTAGAGCGGACCGCTCTCGCGGCATTCGCGGTCGAACTCGCGGGTGATGGAATGGTCGGCGCGGACGAAATGGTCGTTGAGCGCGAACTGGTCGCTGGCGGTGCCGCGCAGTCCGACTGTGTTCCAGATGTCGGTCCATTCAACGTCCTGGCTGGGCACGAGCATGGTGCGCTCCTGCTGGTGGCCGCTCTCGTCCAGCCGCGGCGCGCCGTCGGCGGTAAAGATCGGGCAGTGCGCGCCGAGCCAGGTGGCATGGCGGCCGCCCGAGGCAAAGGCCCAGACGCCGGTGACGCGATAGCCGCCGTCGCATTCGATCGCCTTCACCTTCGGCCCCGGTCCCCAGGCCAGCACTGCGCGGGGATCATCGCCGAAGATCGCCTGCGCCACCGGCAGATCCAGATAGGCGGCCGACATCGCGCAGCCGCCGGCCTGGCTCAGGCACCAGGCCGTCGAGGCGTCAGCCGCCGCGATGGTCTCCATCACATGGAAGAAGGAGATGGGATCGGTCTCGATGCCGTTGGCGGAACGCGGCAGCAACAGGCGGAACAGCTGCGCCTCATGCAACCGGTCGAGCAGGGACGGCGGCAGCCGCCGCCCGCGTTCGATCTCGTCGGATGCGGCTGCGACGGCAGCGCGGACAGCTCTGGCGCGGGCGATCACGTTTGGATCGCCC
>Ga0209062_1004357_pt1 | contig 14879 bp, 11 predicted proteins | sample Coa_R2_2_FD_187158 | JGI IMG/M metagenome (GOLD analysis project Ga0209062, IMG submission 187158) | Surface soil microbial communities from Centralia Pennsylvania, which are recovering from an underground coalmine fire - Coalmine... | ecosystem: Environmental > Terrestrial > Soil > Unclassified... | reverse complement strand
CCGCGCCCTGGCACGTGCGCCGCGTCAGCATTTTCGATTCCTTTTGTGGCTGTTTGGCCCATGTTTTTCCTCAAGATGAATGTTGCAAGAATAACCGGCCGTGCCTGGCGGCTGGACGGTTCCCGCAGAGGCAATGATATTTAAGCGAAGGCCCCGCTCAATCGCGCGGCTGTGGGACGATCCGCAGATAGGGGCGCGGCGCTTTCCAGCCTTGCGGGTAGATCTTCTTGGCTTCCTCGTCGGAAACCGAGCCCGCGATGATGACGTCTTCCCCCTGCTTCCAGTTGACGGGCGTTGCGACCTTATGCTTCGCTGTCAGCTGAAGCGAGTCGAGCACTCGCAGCACCTCATCGAAGTTGCGGCCCGTCGTCATGGGATAAGCAATAATCAGCTTGATCTTCTTGTCTGGCCCAATGATGAAGACGTTGCGCACGGTCTGATTGTCGGCCGCAGTGCGTGTGGCAGGGTCGCCGGAGGCGCTGGCCGGAAGCATTCCGTAGAGCTTGGAGACGTGCAGATCGGTGTCGCCGATCATCGGGTAGTTCGGCGCGGTGCCCTGGGTCTCCGCGATATCCACAGCCCAGCCCTTGTGGTTTTCGACCGGGTCGACACTCAGCCCAATGATCTTGGTGTTGCGGCGGTCAAACTCCGGCTTGAGTTTCGCCATATAGCCAAGTTCCGTGGTGCAGACCGGCGTGAAGTCCTTGGGATGCGAAAACAGGACCGCCCAGGAGTCCCCGATCCATTCATGAAAACGGATGCGGCCTTCGGTGGTGTTGGCTTCGAAATCGGGGGCGGTGTCGCCAAGTTGCAGGGTCATTGGACATCCTCCGGATCGTTGTTGTGGATTGCCGGAACAATAACACCGTCGCTATTGCGCCCGCATGTCGTATCTTGCGCCCAAGGTATAAAGTCTACACTTTTTGTCAACAAACAAAAACCATGCCACCGGGCGGACTTGGCTCTGCTCCCCGGAATGGCCAGGGCAGAAACAATTACCGTGATCCGATTGTCCGATTCCGCCGGAATATCACACGGATGCCTCACGTGAAACGTCATTGTCCGGCGTTGCAGCCAAACATTCGTGAGGAACAAGCGCGAGGAGACGTCATTCTCTCGCCCTTATGGTTCAAGCAGGCCCCGGCGCTTTGCGCTTGAGATGGCTCGCCGCGGCAAAGTCCTGAACGGGCTGCAATAAGCTTCCCACATTTTCGAAGCCGACGATCTCGATCTTCGTGGCGTCGGGCGCTGGAGTGTCAAAGAATTTTTCTTCCCTGAACCGCTTGAAGATCGCGAAATTAAGATCGCTCTTCACGCGAAGGCTCGTTTCCACGTCGCCGATGAAGACACGCAGTTCGAAATTCAGGGCGGTCGCCGACATTCCGGTAAACAGGATCTGCGGGGCCGGTATGCTCAGAACAAAGGGATTTGCCTTCGCGATCGCAACCAAAACCTCTCGTACTCTTTCCGGATCAGCGGACGGGGCAACCGTGAGAGGGATCACCACCCGGCCTGTCCGGTCGTTGCGCACGAGATTTGTAACGACGCCAGTAACCAGGTTCGAGTTCGGTATGATCACCTGGGAGCGGTCGAAAGTTTCGATCTCGGTGGACCGCACATTGATCCGGCGCACGAAGCCCTGGTCGGTACCCACTACAATCCAATCGCCAACCCTGACCGCGCGCTCCCACAAAAGGATCAGACCTGACACGAAATTGTTGACAATCGACTGGAGGCCGAAACCGATACCGACCGAGAGGGCGCCTGCGACAATGGCAAGCTTCTCGAAATTCAATCCAAGATAGCCAAGCGCAAGGCCAGCCGCGACGAGAAAACTGAGATAGCCGAGACTGGTGCGGATCGAATTGCGCAGCCCCATATCGAAATTCAGATGAGGGAACAGCCTGGAATCGACCCATTGCAGGATCGCATGAAACATTCCAAAGGCCAGCGCGAAAAGCCCGATGGCTATCGAGATGCTGAAAGGTGAAATCGTGACGCCGCCGACCTTGAAGCCAAAAAAAGCCGTGCCGAAATCAAGCGGGACATCGCTCGATTGAAGGCCCCAGGGCGTGAGAATGAGAACGGCCGCAACGGCAAAGAGGACGAGCCTGATCAGGCCGGAAACAATGATACCGGCAAGCTCGAGCGAATTGCGATTGAAGCCGATGCTGGCGATGAGCCGCTGCCCGACCCGCGTCGAGGGCACAAGGCCCGTTCCGATCGCCTCATCGACAAGAATGATCGACATGGCCAGCACGCAGCCCACGGCACCAACCCAGAAAAACTGATCAAGCAGGAAGCTTCCAAAGGCTGCGTAGCCAATCAGCACCGAGACAGCGATGGTGAAGGTTACAACCCAGGACGCCGTGCGCAGGAGATCGAACCAGTCTTTCTCGGAAGTAACCTGAGGGCCAAGGCAATCGCCGTCATCAAAGGTGCTGCCGAAGCGCCACAGCTCGATACCAAGCAAGGTTGCCCCCGTCATGGCGGCAAGCCCGCGCATGGAGACGGCGACTGGCAAGGAAGCGCCGATGATATCGTTGAGAGCTTCGAAGAGATGGGTGACAGAGACGACGCAGGCAAGCATAACCGATATGCGGACGATGCCGTCCGCCGCGAAGTCGCTAAGCTTTGGCAGGCGCCAATTGGGGCGCGCCGGAGCAAAGAGGCCGCGCGTGATCCCCGCTGCCAAAGCGATGCGGATCACCGCCTCGCCGCAAGCCTGCACGAAAGGCTGCAGCTGTGCATTCGTGAGATCGAAGGCCTGGAACACAAGGCCGATGATCGAGATCGCCGCGAGCGCGGGAACCGCGATCATCAGCGCAACCCACCATGCGCCGAGAATTTTGCGGAAATTGCTTGGCTCCGGGATCGCCGGGTTGCGCGCAAGGACACGCCGGGCCAGATGCGAAAGCACGAGATATAAAAAGAGGACTAAGGCCAGCGTGCCCCAAAACACCGGCATACGCGCGCCATCGAGGCGCTTGTTGATGCCGCCGATCCAGTCGCTGAACACCGCTTTGGTAATGGCCCAGTCGGCTGGCGCTTCGTGCCAGACATCCGCCCAGAGCGCGGGGCTCGCAATACTGTCCACCCGCGCGAACAGCGAGCGCGTGAACAAGGCGCGCCGCTGCGCCGTAATCCTCGCGGCGGTCTGATCGGCCTCGACCGCAAGCAGCCTGGCGCGTTTCAAAAGCTCGTCGGTGTCGTTATAGAGCTTTTGCTGGTTGGCGCGCTCTGCCGTTACTGCAGGGCTTTCGGGCGGCGCGGAATCGGCCGGCTTCGGGCCAAGCTGGTCGAGACGCGTTTTAATCGCGTCGAGGCGAGGCGCAAGGCGGTCGATGGCGCCCCTGACCGCCGCCGAAATCGGATCGACCTGCTGACGCAGGTTCTGGAGACTGGCGTCGGTCAGATCGTGACGCTCGCTTGCCTCGATCTGCTTGAGGGATGCGCTAAGCTGGTCGATCAACGGGCCAAGCGGGACCAGCTCTGGCGGCGGCGGCGGTGCTGGCGGACCCATGATCTGCGGCGCCGCACCATTTGATGGCGGCTGACCTTGACCCATAACTTGCGGTTGGGCCGGCGCCGCTTTCTGCGCCCGTCCCTGGCTTGGTTCTGGCGCAGCATCCCCCTTTTGGACCCGCGCCGGTTTGGCGTAAGCCAGATCAGGCAGGGGCCCTGCCATTGAAAGCGCTATGAGACCGATCAGGCAGGCAAGAAACTTCCGCAAGGCTCCCCCGCTTACAAGAGACTCGGCCAAACAAATGTTGAAACCAAAGGCGGACCGGTCAGATCAGAGGACAGGATGATGCGTCCAAGAGCACGAGCGGCGAGATTGGCCAAAGCCGATTCCCGCTCCGATCATGCCTTCGGAGATATCAGACGATCCTGCCCGCTCATCCTGCTGGTTTGGCGTCAACCAGGGGGTAGGCGTGCAATTGGCCCCTGTAATCTTCGATCCGATAGGCTTCACCGGACAATTCTGTGATGTAATTGGGGCCAATCGGTGACTTCCCATGGCCGCCGGGGATTTCCAGCATGTAATAAGGCTGGCAAAGGCCGGAGACCCGGCCGCGCAGTTGCCGCATCAATTCGCGGCCCCTTTCGACTGGCACCCGGAAGTGCCCGGTTCCTGGCGCCGGATCGAGCTGATGCAAATAATAGGGCTTGATCCGGGCCTCGACGAAAGCCCGCATGAGCTGGGTCAAGGTTTCGATATTGTCATTGACGCCAGCGAGCAGGACACTCTGGCTCAGCATTGGGATTCCAGCGCCGATCAGCTTCGCGCAGGCCGCGCGGGTTTCTTTCGTCAGTTCGCGCGGATGATTGGCATGCAAGGCTACATAGACCGTCTTGCCGGAAGACAGCAAAATGCGGGCGAGCTCTGCCGTAATCTTTGAGGGATCGGCAACGGGCACGCGCGTGTGCAGGCGCAGGACTTTCACATGATTGACGGTTTTGAGCCTTGCCATGATCTCCGCGAGCCTGCGAGCCGACAGGGTGAGCGGATCGCCGCCTGTAAGAATCACTTCCCAGATTCCCTTCTGGCCGGAAATATAGCCGATGGCGGCGGCGAGTGCCTCCGGCGAGAGATGGGCCGGGCTATTGGGTCCAATGACCGCACGGCGAAAGCAGAACCGGCAATAGACCGGGCATATGTGCAGCAGCTTCAAAAGAGCACGGTCCGGATAGCGGTGGACAACACCCTCAACCGGGCTGAAGAGCCGGTCACCCGTCGGATCGGCCATTTCCCCCGGCCGTTCAGCAAGTTCCGCCAGATCGGGGACGAACTGGCGGGCAATCGGATCCTTTGGATCGGCGCGGTCGATCAGTGACACGACAGTGCTGGTCAATCCAATGGCATAAGCCTCGCCGATTTTCTCGACCGCCTCCCTTTTGGATTTGGGCAGGAGGCCGGCTTCGACGAGGTCTGCGGCGGTGCGCAAGACTGCCGGAGGTTTCCTCATCGCGCTTCTGTGCCCTGGTGAACGGGGGTCCATATCACCTGCTCGATGTGCGAGGCGCCTGTTGCGAGCATCACCAGCCTGTCAAAGCCAAGCGCAATGCCGCTGGCCCCGGGCATGATCTCAAGAGCCTGCAAGAACTCTTCATCGATGGGGTACGCCTCACCATAGATCCTGAGCCGCTCGGCCATGGCGGCCTCAAAGCGCCGCCGCTGCTCGGCTGCATCCGTCAGTTCCCCGAAGCCATTGGCGAGTTCGACGCCGCAGGCATAAAGCTCAAACCGTTCCGCAAAACGCGGATCTTTCTGCAATTTGGCGAGCGCCGCCTCGCTCGCTGGATAATCCATGAGGATCGTGGGACGGCCGCGGCCTAGATGCGGCTCGATCTTCGCAGACATGATCTTGCTGAAAAGATCACGCCAGCTGTCATCCGGTGCGACCCTCAATCCATGGCCGCGCGCGCCCTCCGCGAGCCTATCCCGGTCAGGTTTCGAATCCTTGAGTGTGGCGAGAAGATCGATGCCGGCATAGCGGTCGAAGGCCTCAGCCACGCTCAGGATTTCCGGCTCCTCGAAAGGATCGGCAACATGACCGCCAAAGCTCAGATCTCGGCTGCCCGCCGCCGCAACCGTCCGCGCAAGAAGGCCCATGCAGTCCTCGATCAATCTTTGATAAGGCTCTCCCGCCCGGTACCATTCCAGCATCGTGAATTCGGGATGGTGAAGCCTTCCCCGTTCGCGGTTGCGGAACACATGCGCAAAGCTATAGATGCGCTGTTCACCGGCAGCGAGCAGTTTTTTGGCGGCAAATTCCGGCGAACTGTGAAGGTAGAGTATTGATTTATTTGTGCTATCGTCCAACATCTCAGTCTGGAAAGCGCTGATATGCACCTCGTTTCCGGGCGAAACTTGCAAAATCGCCGTATCAACCTCGATGAAGGATTCGCTCGAAAAAAAAGCCCGCGCGGCGGAAGCCATCTTTCCCCGGCTCAGGAGGAATGGCCGCCTGTCCCGGTGAACATGCGGACGCCACCACGGCGATAGTTCGGGAGGCGATAGTTCGGGAGAAGACTTGTTCATAGTGCCATTTTGCTAGACTAGGAGAGCGCCGGAAAGGCGCGCGGGCTTTTCTTTAGCGCATTTTCCGGCTGTCATGCCCGAAAATAGCCCGAAAACTCTAGCGAAAAGCCGCAACATCAGTATTGTGCCGCCGCAATACCAGCGCGTCAGGGACGGGCGCCCTGGATAGGGCGCCAAAAAGCTATGATTCGAATAAGGGAACAGCAGTGAAAGTCATCGCCAGTTCAATTCGCAAGGGCAATATTATCGAGAAAGAGGATGGTCAGCTTTATGTCGTTTTGACCGCTGAGAGTTTCCATCCGGGCAAGGGCACGCCGACCACTCAGATCGACATGCGGCGTCTCTCCGACGGCGTCAAAACGACCGAGCGGTACAAGACGACCGAGCAGGTCGAACGGGCCTATGTCGAGGATTCCAATTTCAGCTATCTTTTCCAGGATAGCGATGGTTATCATTTTATGAACACTGATACATACGATCAGATCATAGTGCCCTCGGAAGTGATTGGAGATCAGGCCCTCTATTTACAGGAAGGCATGAACTGCATATTGTCTATCTTCAATGGAACTGCCGTCGCGGTTCAACTTCCGGCGCGAGTCACTCTAGAAGTCGTCGAAACGGAGCCCGCCATGAAGGGGCAAACGGCTTCTTCTTCCTATAAACCGGCGAAACTCTCAAATGGGGCACGGGTGATGGTGCCGCCACATATCACTCCGGGCACGCGCATCATCGTGCAGACGGAGGACGGCTCCTACGTCGAACGGGCCAAGGACTGATGCTGCTTCGCGGCGGCCGTGTTGGCCGCTTGCGAAAACCTAAAAGCATATTTGACTTGCGAATTCTGATAAATTTTTAACGTTTAAACTTGACAATTTAATCATTAAAGTTGAAACACCCCTCAACATGGCGGGTCTCACGTTGCAATGCACCAAAAATTTTGTTAAGTTTATATTCAGTTGGAAATCATTAACGCCGTGTCGTCAAAAGCGATGACCCGCTCTAGGCACCGGATAGAGATTTCATTAAGGGGTTGCTATCGTGTTTGATGGCGAGTTATCCGTACGTTTTGAACAGTCAAACACCGCTCCCTATTCGATAGGCGGTAAAACGAAAAGAATTTTTGATTTGGTAGCTGCTTCGATTATATTAATAGTTTTTTTACCATTAATTACATTCGTTGCCGTTTTACTTAAATTGACAGATCCCGGCCCTATCATTTTCCGGCACATGCGGGTTGGGCAGGGCGGCCGGCGCTTTGCTTGCTTCAAATTCCGGTCGATGGTGACCAATGCGGATCAAGTCCTGAAAACCCTGCTGGAATCAGATTCCGCCGCCCGGGCAGAATGGGAACGCACACAAAAGCTTACGAACGATCCCCGCATCACGCCCTTAGGCAAATTTTTGCGCCAATCGAGTCTTGATGAGTTGCCGCAGCTCATTAATGTCATTCGCGGTGATATGAGTTTGGTTGGGCCTCGCCCTGTCGTGCCTTCCGAGCTGAAGCGCTATGGTGACAAACTTAGTTTGTATCTCCGGGCCCGTCCGGGCATTACGGGAATCTGGCAGGTCAGCGGCCGCAATGACTGTGAATATGACCAGCGCGTCGAAATGGACGCCCATTACGTGCGCAATTGGCGTTTTTCAACCGATCTGTTGATTTTGCTGCGCACGCTGGGGGCGGTGGCCGCCCGGAGAGGCAGCTATTAGGGATTTAAAAACTCTGGGCTGCCGTTCCAGGCAGCCTAGCCGGGAGCACGAAGATACGCTTCCACATATTCCAGAGCCGATCGCGAGGTCCCCAATAAGCCCTCCCCCCAGTTTAACCCGGGTCTCCGGGTTTTTCCCCAGCCCCTGCTTCTCACGAAATCTGTTCTCCAGCATTGTATTCGGAGACCGGAAGCTAAATGGGGTATAAGCGGGCGCCGTTTGAGTCTTCCCGGACCGGGTTTTAATTGCTTTCAGCAGACGGGGATCCCATCAGCATGCGCGTCGCCATCATCCATTACTGGCTTGTTTCCATGCGTGGCGGCGAAAAGGTGCTGGAGGCGATTTGCCGCCTGTTTCCGGAAGCCGATATATTCACCCATGTCTACGATCCTGAAAAAATACCGGATACGATACGCAGCCACAGGATTTTCACAACCTTTATCGACAAACTGCCGCGCGCCCGCCAATATTATAAACATTACCTCCCATTGATGCCGCTTGCGCTCGAGCAGATCGATCTTCGCGGTTATGACCTCATCATCAGCAGCGAATCGGGACCAGCCAAGGGGATCGTTCCTCCGCCCGGCGCCTTGCATATCTGCTATTGCCACTCTCCGATGCGCTATGTCTGGAACATGTATCATGGCTACCGCGAGCGCACGGGCTGGCTGCAGCGGCTCCTCATGCCGCCGCTTTGCCATTATCTCCGCATTTGGGACTCTACCTCTTCGATGCGTGTCGATCGCTTTATTGCCAATTCAGCAGCGGTCGCCGCACGCATTGAGAAATACTATCGCCGGGATGCGGAAGTGATCCATCCCCCGGTGAATGTGGAGCTCTTCGACAGTGTTCCAGCTGCCGAGATTGAAGACTATTATCTCATGGCGGGAGAACTCGTCACTTACAAAAGACCGGAACTTGCTGTCGAGGCTTTTAATGCGCTTGGCCGCCGTCTGATTGTCATAGGAGGAGGTGAAATGCTTGCGGAGGTTCGCAAACGCGCCGGCCCCGACGTGACGGTCATGGGGCAGCAGCCGTTCAGCGTCCTTCGTCACCACTATGCGCGATGCCGCGCCCTGATATTTCCTGGTGAGGAGGATTTCGGGATCGTTCCCATCGAAGTGATGGCAAGCGGCAGGCCTATCATTGCCTATCGCCGCGGCGGCCTCACCGAATCTGTCATTGACGGCGTCAGCGGCCTATTTTTCGAGGAGCAAACGGCCACAGCCATCGGGGACGCCGTCAAGGAGTTCGAGCGGATGCGATTTGATCCAGCCGTGATCAAGGGCCAAGCCCATAAATTCAATGCCGGGAGATTTACCAAGGAATTCGCTGCCGCCGTCGAGAGAGCCCTTGGACACAACATTAACATTATGCCTCATCCAAAGGCTCCCCTTCACTCGATTGGGTGAAGCGAGCGGTGCGCAGCCAAGGGCACGCCCCTGAGACTTTAGCCGGCCTTCAATTCAGCCTGTCATTGGTTTGCCCACAATTTTCCAATTTTCCAGCGATTCATAGTTCACAAAGCGGCGTGCCAAAAGCTCCGGATTGACTTTGAGCTGTCGCGATTCGAAATCCCAAAACGTCTACCAATCCAAGCGGGACAGTTGCTTTCAAGGGCACTCTTGCCTTTTGCGCCTGGGCGGAAGTGATGGCGGAGCCTGCCGTCTTCTGGCTGGCCAATGCGGCAGCCGCATTGAGGGGCGAACTGCTGAAGGAGGGAAATGCGATGATCGGCTGTTCAGAGCGTCCGGCGAAGGCTGGCGGAGTCAAGGCCACGTTACTTGTGGCCTTGTTAAGCATGATTTTTTCCGCGGGCCCGGTTTTTGCCCAAGCGGCCCCTGCAGCACCGGAATCTTCGGCCCCCGCGGTGCCCGAAGCCAAGCCGGCCCCGGCCTCTCCCATCACTGCCGCGCCCCTTGCGCCGGCTGCTGAATCAGCCGGGGTTGCGCCCCCATCGGGCGCTGCCCCTCCGGCCAATGGAGCCGCTGCTGCCCTCCCTCAGGCTGCGCCTGCGGCGGAGCCCGCCGTGTCCAATGCGGCAACGCCGCCGGCCGAAGCCTTGAATCCCCCTGCGCATCTGCCGCAAGCCCTGCTGCCATCCACCTTGCCGCACGATCTTTCTCCCTGGGGCATGTTTCTCAACGCCGTTACACCCGTCAAGCTCGTCATGATCGGGCTTGCCTTTGCCTCGCTGGCAACGTGGACGGTCTGGCTCGCCAAAACCATCGAGCTTTGGAATGCTAAGCGGACAGCGCGCCGCAGTCTTGCGATACTTGCCAGCGCCGCAAGCCTGCGCGCAGCAGAAAAGCTGTTCGCCCCGCAGGATATGCGCGCGCCCGTGGCACGCTTTGTTGCTGCCGCCTTGGGCGAGGCCGCCCGCTCCGGAGGCCTAGCCCCGGAAGGCGTCAAGGACCGCGCCGCCATCCTGCTTTCACGCATTGAAGCAAGCGCCGGCCGGACAATCCTGAGGGGAACCGGGGTTCTCGCAACAATCGGCGCAACCGCGCCTTTTGTCGGTCTCTTTGGCACCGTCTGGGGTATCATGGACAGTTTCATCGGCATCTCGAAGACGAACACGACCAATCTTGCGGTGGTGGCGCCCGGTATCGCCGAAGCCCTTCTTGCCACCGCCATGGGGCTCATCGCGGCCATCCCGGCGGTCGTCATGTACAATACTTTCGCGCGCTCCATCACGGCCTATCGCGCCGGGCTTGGCGATGGCGCGGCGGAGGTGCTGCGCCATCTTTCCCGCGATCTCGACCGCGAAGCTCTCCCGCACGAGCAAGAAGAGCCAGAAGCTACTGTGGTCCGGCTGCAGCAATCAGCGGAGTGATCTCAGATGGGAATGCGCCTTTCTCTTGAGGAGGACCGGGTCGAGGAAACCCATGAGATCAATGTGACGCCCTTCATCGACGTCATTTTGGTTCTGCTGATCATTTTTATGGTGGCCGCCCCCCTCTCCACGGTCGATGTCAATGTGGATCTTCCCGCCTCCACCGCGCAACCTGCACCCCGCCCCGACAAGCCCCTGTTTCTGACGCTCAAAACCGATCTCTCCCTGGTGCTGGGCGAAGCGCCCGTGAAGCGCGAAGAACTTGGCGCGGCTCTCGACCAGGCGGCGTCGGGCGATAAGGAGCAGCGCATCTTTGTCCGGGCCGCCCGCGCCGTTTCCTATGGCGACGTCATGGAACTCATGAATCTCTTGCGCGGCGCTGGCTACCTGAAGATCGGGCTTGTCGGCATGGAGGCTGGCCCGGCTGGCGGCGCCCCTCCTGCGCCGGAGAACAAGCCGCCGGAGATGAAGCCGTGACAAGCGGGAGCCTTGCTGCCAATGCGGCCTCCGAGACGGTCCTGCCTCCCAATGACGAGCCGTTTCTGCGGCGCTGGCTGTTCGCCGCCGCCATCGTCTTTCTCGTTCATGCAGCGATCGTCTTTTGGCTTCTCCACAGCCGGGACGCGCGCCCGGCCGGGGAGCCTCCGGCGGCCATCATGGTCGAACTCGCGCCGGTTGATGTGGCGCCTCCGGCACAGACACAGGCCGATATTACGCCCGGCCCCCAGATGAACGAGGCCCAGCCCGAGGCGGTTGAGCAGCCGGAAATGGCTCCGGTGCCAGAGCTTCCCGCGGTCCCGAAGCCCAGCGCCGTCTTGACACCACCCCCAAAACCGAAGCCGAAGAAGATCGTGAAGGAAAAGCCAAAGCCGGTGGTAAAGCCGGTGCACGAGCCGCCGGCGCCGCGCACCAGCGCGCCGCCCCGCGCGGCGGCAGCCTCGCATGTTGCTTCGGCGCATGCCGCAAGCACTGCGGAAATCGCGGCATGGCGGAGTTCCTGGGCAGCGGCGCTCAGCTGGGCAAAGCATTATCCGGAAGCGGCGCGGGCGCGGGGCGAGCAGGGGACCGTGCGGCTCACCCTCGTGATCGACCGCGGAGGCCACGTGGTCTCGGCCCGGGTGATCGGCAGTTCGGGCTCGGCCATCCTCGATGAGGCCGCGCTCGACATGGCGCGCCACGCGAGCGGACGGCCCCTCCCCCCCGAAATGGGAGCGAGCGTCTCTCTCACCGTTCCAATCCGGTACAGCATCAGGTGAAGATGCAGGCCAGGCCCTTGAGACGTCAGACCGTGATCTGAGCACCGAGTTCGACAACGCGATCCGATGGAATTGAGAAAAAGTCGGTCACATTCGCCGCTTGCCTCGCTAGGGCGATATAGAGCCGGCCCTGCCAAGCAGGCATGCCAGAACTGGGGGCCCGCTTGATCGTCCAGCGGCCAAGGAAGAATGACGTCGTCATAATATCGAATTTCAACCCCGCTTTGCGCAGCAGGGCGAGCGCGGCGGGAACGCGCGGACTTTGCATGTAGCCATAATGCAAAATCACGCGGGTGAAATCCTCGGAAAGCTTCTCAATTTGAAAGCGCTTGCTGTCGGGAACCCGTGGCGTATCTTCGGTCAAGACGGACAAAATCCAGACGCGCTCGTGGAGAACTTTGTTGTGCTTGAGGTTATGCATTAGGGCAGAAGGCGCGATCTCTGGCGAGCTCGTGAGAAAAACGGCGGTCCCGGCCACGCGCATCGGTTTTGATTTCTCCAGCATGCGAATGAGATCGGGCGTTGGGATGGAATCGCGCCGGAGTTTTTGCGTCAACAGCCGCGTTCCGCGAACCCAGGTCCACATGATGATCATCGAGCTGCCGCCAATCAACAATGGCACCCAGCCGCCCTCCACGATTTTCATGAGATTGGCAAAGAGAAAAGCGCAATCGATCGCAAGAAACCCGGAAACAAACACCGCCGCGAGCCAGAACGGCCAGCGCCAACATTTCCACACCACAACAAAAGCGAGCGCGGTCGTCGCCACCATAGTGCCAGTCACGGCAATGCCATAGGCCGAGGCGAGCGAACTCGAATTCTTGAAGACGAGCACCAGCACCAAGACGCCAACCAAGAGAAGACGATTAATGCGCGGCAGAAAGATCTGACCTTCCTGCATTTCGGACGTATGCAAAATGAGCATGCGCGGCAGGAGTCCAAGCTGGATGGCCTGGCGAACGAGCGAAAAAGCCCCGGTGATGACAGCCTGGCTCGCGATTACGGTTGCGACAGTAGAAAGAATGACTAGGGGCAGGAGAGCCCATTCCGGCGCGAGGAGGAAAAAGGGATTTTCAACCGCCGAAGGATTGGCGAGAACGAGCGCGCCCTGGCCGAGATAGTTCAAGCTCAGAGCGGGAAGCACGAACAAGATCCAGACGGTTTGGATTGGCGCGCGGCCAAAATGGCCCATATCCGCGTAAAGCGCCTCAGCCCCTGTTACGGCAAGAAACACGGAACCAAGGACGAAGAACCCAAGAAGGCCGTGACTGAACAAGAAACGCACGCCATGGATAGGGTTGAATGCAAGAAAAATGCGCGGAGCGTCCCCGATATGAACCGCTCCCAAGATCCCGATCGTCAGAAAAAAAACCGCCATGATCGGGCCGAAGAACGCCGCCACATGCGCAGTGCCGCGGCTTTGTGCCCAGAAGAGCGAGATCAGAATGACCATGGTGAACGGCAGGATATAGGGCAGGAAAATCGGCGTAACGAGTTCTAGCCCTTCGACCGCCGAAAGCACCGAAATTGCCGGTGTGATGATCGCATCGCCTGAAAATAGCGCTGCCCCTGCGACCCCCAGAAAGAAAACCGGCGCCACGGCATGGCCGAGCGCCGATTGAGCTAAAGCCATCAAAGATAATATGCCGCCCTCGCCCCGGTTATCCGCATGCATGAGAAACAGCACATATTTCGCAGTCACGGTGAAGAAGAGCGCCCATACAAGGAGGGAGACGGTTCCAATCACGCTGTTTTCCGTCAGCCCCGCTGCTTCGACATGGGTGAGCGACTCCCGCAGTGCGTAGAGCGGACTTGTGCCGATGTCGCCGAAAACGACACCAAGCGATCCTAGAGCCAGGCTGGCGAAAGCCGACCTCGGCTCCGCAACGGGTGTGGTACTCTCGGAGTCTGCTCCAGCGGGGGAGCGCTGCTCTTGCACAATTTGATTCATTTTTGATTCATTCGAATTTCCGCCGCGGCTCTTTTCTGGTGCAGGCCTGTCCGCGAGACCTGAATCCTGCGATGCGATATAACCTCTTTTCAGGGAAGAAGCGAGGCAGCCGCCTTCGCCAGCCATCCGATGCGCCTCAATCCCCACTCATCTATTTTTGGCTATGTTAATGCGCTGATTTTTCAGCGCAATTTCTTTTCGATCGCGCGGCGCGATCCGAACTGCGAACCGACAAAAATTTCTGGTGCTGATTTTCAACAGAAAATCGCGCGATTCCGCTTCAACGAGGTTTCAGCGACTATCGACAACGATTGGTCGATTTTCCGCTTCATTGATCACGCAAGGCATTGCACGCCAGCGTGAGAAATACCGTCATCGCTTTAGCACGACCGGAAATCATTCGCCATCGGCCCGCACGCCAAGTCTCTCACTTAGTACCATCTCGACGGCGTGAAGGCGTGATCGTCGTCGCCGAACAAATGCGCAGCCGCGAACCGCTCCTCGATCGCCTGCGCAGAAAGGCATGCCTCACGCTTTGCCAGATAATCCTGTGCCCAGGAGAGGAACGTCGTAAGGCGTGCCGTCGGCTCGGCCGCGACTTCTGTCGTGAGCATGGCGATAAGCCGGCGCAGCCGATCCAGCTCGTCGAGTTCCGCCAGGATGGCCTCAAGCCCGGCGATGCGACGATCCTTGATATGCTTGGCACACTCCGCCAGTTCGCGCCGGCGCCGCTCTTCCTCCCTTCTCCGCTCCTCCGCTTCCCTCTTGAGCCGTTGTTCTGTCTTTGCGGCGGCGAGCACCGCCAGTCCCACGCCGATCTCGCTTGCCATAGTCTCGAGCCGCTGGATCTTGGCGTCACGGAAGCTGCGACGAGGCGCTGTGCCTCCTCCGAGCACATAGACCTGCTCGAACTCGAACGCGAGCCGACCTGTCGGGTGATAGTCCCATTCCGGAAATCGCGGCCTGTCGAGGAGCACCGCATCCCAAGCATTGCGCCGTGCCGCCAGGTCGCGCTTGCGTTGCCATGCCTCCTCCTTGCTGCGCTCGGCGTCGGTCAACACATGCTTCTCGCGCTTGACCAGC